>WBZN01001601.1_pt1 | contig 13470 bp, 19 predicted proteins | sample 5204281 | NCBI WGS metagenome assembly WBZN01 (sample SAMN12344347, study PRJNA552823) | activated sludge metagenome | biome: Activated sludge suspended growth; feature: Nitrification reactor; material: Wastewater; isolation source: activated sludge from nitrification reactor of wastewater...
GCGGGCGCCGCGCACGAAGCCCGCACGCGCCAAGGATTGGCGAGATGCGCTGGCATGGAGCAACGGCAAGCCAGTGCCGGACCTGCGCAACGCAGTGGCCTGGCTGCGCTCGGATCCGAGCGTCAAGGACCTCGTCCGGTGGAATGAATTCTCCAGCAGCGTAGAGCTTGCATTCCGGCCGCCTTGGAGACTCGCCGCGGCTGGCTCGCCGTGGCTCGAGGTCGACGACAGCGCCCTGGTCGTCTACTGGCAGGAACAGGGCCTCGCGATCGGGCGCACGAGCATCGCGGCCGAGGCGGTGCAAATGGTCGCGCGCGACTGGAGCTACCACCCTGTTCGCCAGTACCTCGAGGGACTCAAGCACGACGGCGAGCAGCGATTGAGTGTGCTGCTGCCCGCCTATTTCGGCGCGCGCGGTTCGCGAGAATACCTCGCTGCTGTCGGTCAGAAGTTCATGGTCTCCGCCGTGGCGCGGGTGATGAGGCCCGGATGCCAGGCCGACCATGCCCTCGTGCTGGAGAGCGGCCAGGGAACCGGCAAGAGCTCCGCCGTTCGCATCTTTGCGATCCGGCCCGAGTGGTACGCGGGCAGTCTGCCGGACATGCATACTAAGGACGCGGCCTTGCAGCTATGCGGCCGCTGGATTGTGGAGCTGTCCGAGCTCAAGGCCGTGCGCAGCTCCGAGGTCGAGGCGACCAAGGCCTTTCTCTCAACCTGCCAGGACACGATCCGTCCCCCCTATGGGCGCCGGTCGATTCAACTCGCCCGGCAATGCGTTTTCATCGGCACCACCAATGAGACCGAGTACCTGCGCGATCGCACCGGGAATCGGCGCTTCTGGCCAGTGCGCTGCTCGGCAATCCACCTGTCGGAGCTTGAGGCTGCGCGCGACCAGCTATGGGCCGAGGCCGTGGCGCTGTACAGGGCCGGGAGCCATTGGCACCTGACAGCACAGGAGCAGCAACTTGCCGCCGACGAGCAGGCCGAACGCGTGCACTTGACCGAACTCGAGGCCGATGTGGCCGCCTACCTGCGCCAGATCCGCGAGCGGGGAGAGACAGAGACCACCGTGCGCGACGTGCTCGCCTATGGGCTCAATGTGAAGCCCGATGACCCCGGATACGTCGAGCGTGCCCGCAAGATCGGTGCTGCAGTCGCTGAAGCACTGAGTCTCGCGGGGTGGCAGAAGGTCCGGCGAATCCGCACGGCGGAAGGCCAGCGAACGGTCTACCGGCTGGGGAGTGTGCAAGGTGTGCAAGATATATAACGTTGTACCCATTACGCGCGCGCACACGCGTGTAATGGTCAGCGAAATCCCTTTGCACACCTTGCACAGCGGATGAGCCACCCCGCAGAACTGCCCGCTGGACAGCCAGCGGAGGCCACGAGAGACGGGGCGAGGCGAACCCGGCAGCGCGGCGCGCTCGACCTGCGCGGCGGGCTCTGGTCGCTGAGGCTGCGCGAGCGGGTCGGTCCCGAGTCGGCGCGTACCTGGCGCACGCGGCGGCTTCCCGTCGGCCCGGCCTCGAGGCTGCGCACGCGCGCCATGGCCAGGCTGGCGGCCGATCGCCTGCTCGAGCGCGAGGGCATGTTGAGCACGCGGGCGAGTAGCGCCTCGATCACGTTCGCCGAGCTCGCGGCGATCTACGAGGGCGACCACATCGCTAGCATGGCCGTGACCAGCCAGGAAGCGGTGCGCAGCGTCGTGCGCCGGTGGCTGGTGCCGACCTTCGGCACGCTCGAGCTGCGCGAGCTCGAGGGCCGGCGCCCGGCCGATCTCGTGGCCGCGATGCGTGCTGCAGGCCTCGCGCGCAGCAGCGTGCGTCGAGCCGTGGCCACGCTGGGGCGCATGCTCGAGCTCGGCCAGGAGCTCGGCTACGCGGCGCCGCTGCTCAACCGCCGGGCCATCCGGCTGCCGCCGGCGCTGCCCAGCGCCGAGCCGCGGTACTTCGCGCCCGAGGAGACGGCCCGGATCCTCGCCGCGGCCGAAATGCCCTGGCGGGCCCTTTGGGCGCTTCTGGCCTACACGGGCGCGCGCGCGAGTGAAGTGCTCGGGCTTGCCTGGGAGGCCGTCGACCTCGAGGCAGGAGTGATCAGGATTCGCCAGGCGGCAGTGGTAGGGAAGATCCGCGCCACGAAGAGCAGCAACTCGGCCGCCGACCTGCCGATGGCCGCCGAGCTCGCCGAGATCCTGCGCGAGCTGAAGGCCACCACGCCCAAGGCAACGGGGCTCCTGTTCCCCAGCCCGCGCACGGCAGGCCCTCGTTGGCGCGGCGCCGTCCAGCGCCGCCACCTGGCCCCACTGCTGCGCCGCCTGGGGATCGCCCCCGCAGGCCTGCATGCGTGGCGCCACGCCGTGGCCACGCTCGCCTTCAGGGGCGGAGCCTCGGCGCCGACCGCGCGCGCGCTGCTGCGCCATGGCTCGATCAACACGACGCTGCGTTACAGCCACGTCACCGGCGCCGACCTGCAGCAGGCCGTCGCCGCAGTGGCCGCCCAGATCGCCCAAGCCGCCGCATATGCGCACACGCCGCGACCAGATGCGACCAGCAACCCATGAATTCCCGCAACCACAACCACGAGGGCCTCGATACATGAAGGCAAGCACCACCAACCCCACCGACCGTGAGTCGCGGCTTCGCTGCCGGCGCGTTGGCGCGCTGCTCGACGTGGCCGCGGCCGAGCTCGAGCTGGCGGCATTCGCTGAGCCAGACCATGCGGCATCGATCGCGTTGGGAGACGGCGCGGCAGTCGTGGCCGCCTTGGCGCGTCAGCTCGCGGAACTGCGGCAGTCGTTGGGCGGTTGAGAAGACATCATGGACAGCTCGATCGGGAACACATCGTTGGAGTCGTTGCTACAGGCTGCGACGCACGCGGTGGGCGGCGTTCCGATCGCGCGGGAGGGGCAGCCGAACCCCTGCGGCCCCTGCATGCTCCGAATGGTTTGCCGCGCGAATCGGATCGCTTGTCACGCGCGCCTGCAATGGCTGGCCCACCTGGCTGTTGAACGACCAGACCGCGTGCCGCGTCGCCCTCGGCAGGACTACTGGCACCTGGCGGAAGCCATCGAGCAGAAGATCCGCGAGCAATCGGAGCCGGGAGAGCAGCAATGAACAGTGGCCACCTGGTCGACCCGGCGGCGCCATGGGAAGCGGACGACGTCCAGACAGACCTAGACCGCGCTGCGACCGAGCCGCTCGAGGCTGCCCGCCGGGCCGTCGCATGCGCCGCTACAGCCGTTGTCGCAAGCGCCAACCTCGATCCAGTTCTAGCCCGCAGAGAGGCCCTGATGAATCTGCACGCAACCCTGTCCGATGCCCAGGCCGCGCTGGACAGCCTATCTCGCATCGTCGAGCAGCCCATGCAGTGGACGCTGCGCCGATGACACCTACCGCACCACCACGCCCATGCAACCGGCCGGGATGCGGCGCGTTGGTGCGCAGCCCCGATCGCTACTGCTCTGCGCACCGCAAGGCAGAAAGCCAGGCCTACGCCAGGCAGCGGGCAACCGACCCCGAAGCCAAGCGCCGTAAGAGGTTCTACGACGGCAAGGACTGGCAGCGCCTGCGTGCCTACAAGCTCGGGCAGACGCCGCTGTGCGAGCACTGCCAGGCCGTGGGGCGTGTGACGGCCGCGAGTCACGTTGACCACATCGTGCCTTGGGCAACAGGCGGGGCGGCCCTCGACCTGGCGAACCTTCAGAGCCTGTGCCTGCCATGCCATTCCGCTAAGTCGGCACGCAGTGGCGAGCGCTTTGGACGCGCCCCTATCGACCCCGAGCCGGTAGACATACCCCCAGGGCCAAAAGGTTGTTGGCTCTAGGCGCCGCACGGGCGGGTGGTCAAAGTTTCACACAGTCAGGATTGGAAAGTCAGTTTGAACGAGATCACAGGCATGCCAGGACCGCCCGTGTCGGGGCCATGAGATTGCCTGCCACAGTGCAGTCTCTGGCGCCAATTGGGCACGCGTCCGGTGCGCGGTTGCGTGGCGATGGCTGACCTGGACACCCAGCTTGCGGCGCTCGTGAAACGTGCCCGTCGGCTGGCGGGCTCCGACGACGCGGCTACCCGCGAGCGCGGCGCCCAGGCCTACGCACTGGCAGGCCGACTCAGGGTGCGGGCCGTGCGCGAGCCCGGCATCGCGTCGGCCCTGGCCGACCTGCTGCGCGCCCTGGCGTGGCTCGAGGCAGCCCCGGCACGCGAGACTGTTACTGATGCAGCCATTGCCGCCGCGATTCAGCGCACCGGCTCCAAAACCGCTGCTGCGCGAGAGCTCCGCATGTCCCGTCGCCAGGTGATTCGGCGCACGGCGAGGGTGTGACATGGGCTGGTCAATGTCACACCTTGCAGGCCAGCCTCCGCACATCAGCCTTGGAGACACGCATGGACCTTGACCTTGAATCCCGCGTCCGACACCTGCTCGATCGCACCGGCATCGGCGCCCAGCTCCTGTCAGAAGCCGAGCAGGCGCGCGCGGAAGAATTCGCCGACCTCGCGCGCCAGAAGGCCGCGAGCCTCGCCAAGTTCATCAAGGCGCGCCCCGCAGCCGAGAAGTCCGTCGCCGAAGCCGAGGCCGCCCAGGCGGCGGCGCAGGCCGCGGCCGAAGCCGCGATGCGTGAGTGGATCAAGTCTCGCGCGATGCTCGAGCAGGTGATCGGCGACCACGCCGCCGACCTCGACCGCCTGCACCCCGCGATGCGCCGTTGCGCGCATCCCGGCATCGCGCAGCTTCGCGCGGAGCTCGTGGCGCACCGGGAGCGCGGCGCCGCGCTCGTGCAGGCGCCAGGCGCTGACGGCAAGAGGCTTGCGCAGGCTGGCGCTGATGCCCGCCGCGTGCTCGAGGTGCTGGACGAGTTGACGCGGCTCGAGGTGAGCCACGATCACGAGGCGGTCCCGGCAGCGCTTGCGTCGCTGCGCGCCCGCGTGGGGGTGACGCCGTGAAGGTCTCGACACTTAAGGACCAGGCCGCAAGCATCCGCCGCGCGATGCGCGCCTCGCTCGACAACCGCCCTGGCAAGCTGTGGACCGACACCGACCAGGCCCGGTTCGATGCAGACACGGCAACGCTCGATCGCCTCAGCGACACCATCCGCAGGCTCGAGGCTGCCCAGGAGCGCGACCAGCTCGCGGCCTACGGCGTGAGCGAGCTCGACCAGCTCGAGCACCGGGCCGTGTTCGCGGCCTGGGCCCGCGGCGGTGAGGTCGCCCTCGAGGAGCGCCAGCGCAAGATCGTCAACACGATGAGCACCACGACCGGATCGCAGGGTGGATTCACTGTCCCGACGCTCGTGGGCGATCAACTGTTCGCGGCGATGAAGCTCTACTCGGCCGTGCGCTCGGTGGCGGAAGTGCTGCCCACCCCGACCGGCGGCCCGCTGTCGTTCCCGACCAGCGACGGCACCGGCGAGGTGGGCGAGCTCATTGCCGAGAACGTCACAGCGACCGCAGCCGATCCCGTGTTCGGCACGGCCTCGGTGCCCACCTACAAGTACAGCTCGAAGGTGTTCACGGTCCCCTTCGAACTGCTGCAGGACTCGGCCATCGACCTCGAGCAGTTTCTCTCCGACCGCGCCGCCGAGCGCATCGGTCGCGCGATGAACCCGCACTTTACGACCGGCACCGGTACGGGCCAGCCGGCGGGATTCGTGACAGGCGCGACAGTTGCAAAGACCGGCACGACCGGCCAGACGCTCACGATCATCCACGACGACGTCATCGACCTCGTGCACAGCGTCGACCCGGCCTATCGCCAGCCAGGCTCCAACGACGTCGGCGCCGTGTTCATGTGCAGCGATGCCATGTTCAAGGTGATGCGCAAGGTCAAGGACTCCAGCGCCCGGCCGCTGTACCTGCCCGACGAGCTCGACGATGGCGAGAGTGTCATGGGCTACCGCGTCGCCGTGAACAACGACATGGCGGTGCCCGCTGCCAACGCGAAGTCGCTGGCGTTTGGAAATTTCCATCGCGCCTACAAGGTTCGCGACGCGATGCTGGTGGCGTGGTTCCGCCTTCCCGACTCCGCGTATGCGAAGTTGGGCCAGCTCGGCTTCCTGGCGCTGTGCCGTTCCGGCGGCGCCCTGGTCGACACCGGCGGGGTGAAGCTCTATGCGCACTCCGCGACGTGACGCTGCGGGCGCACTCGATCGCGAATGCGCCGCCCTCCGCGCCAAGCGCGACGCCCGGCTGCGGCCAGTGATCGAGGCGCTGCGCGGCGCTGGCATCGAGGGCGAAGGCCTGTCGCATGCGCTGGCTGCGAGTGCCGGCTGCGGCTCGCTGGCGCCCAACGTCGCCACGCGGCTCGCGCAGCGGGCTAGGCATTGAACTGAGTTGGGAAGCCGGCACCGGTCGCACTTCGGATTCCAGGTGCGCTGGCGTTCGTCGCGGGAGCCCTTGCGACCGGGCCGGCTGACCACAGATGGACTACTGCGGACACAACTCGCGCGAATCCAACGTCAGGTGATGCATGACATGGTTCCAGCAGAGCGCCAATGCCATCGAAGCTGACAAGCCGCACGTCGCTCTCTTCATTGCGGTGCAAATTGCGTTCGCCTCGGGCTTCACTCGCTTCTGGACGGGGTTCGGGACGCTCAACATCCTGGGAAACGACTACACCGGCGCTGGGCACATCGGGCAGATAGGCGTAGTGCCAGAGACGCTCTCTATGCGCGCGGAGCGCAAGACGTACCGGCTGTCTGGAGTCGATCCGATGCTGGTCCTCGAGTCCGACATCGACAGCAGCTTCGGGCGCAGCGTCACGGAGTACTTCGGGTTCCTGACCAAGGACGGGGCGCTCGTGGCTGCCCCCGAGGTGCTATGGGAGGGCCGCATCGACGCGATCCGCCGGGTCGACGGCGAGGAGCCGATCATCGAGCTGTGGGCCGAGCATCGGCTCGTGAACATGGACAAGTCCGACAACTACCGCTGGACCCATGAGCACCAGCAGGCCTTCTTCCCTGGCGACACCGGATTCGATCAAGTGGCAGTAGTCGAGAGCACCTCGATTCTGTGGGGCGGAAGCTATGTAGTGACCGGGGGCAACCTGGGCGGCAATCCGACGTTCGGCGGCGCAAACGATTCGCCGTTTCACTACAAGAACCGATGACGTCTACCCGGTGCGACCTCGTCCGCGCGGACCGAACCTCTAGTTGGAGTCGGATGTCGCGGCAGGCACGTCACTCCCTGAAGGTGCGACGGAGCTGGCGGTGCCGGCGGACGCTGAGGGCCAGGAGGGGCGAAATGTGTTTATTGCTGGAGGCCGGATCGGCTCAGAATGATTGCACCACTACACTCCCGCCGAGATAATGCTGTATGGATGCACAGCATAAAAATCCCGCAGGATTCCCAAGGACGCCCATTTAACACAACAGTGCGCTTAGTCATGTAGGATTCGCGCGGTAGGGTCAATTGAGTGACGCAGCGCACGGTGTGTGCGCGAAGTCGTAGTATAAGAACCAATCTCTCGACATCGGAATTTCGCAAGGATTCGAGGGACTTCAATATGGCAGGCGAAAAATCGACTAAGGCGAACCGACCCGGAGTTTGCGCCGCTGCACGCCCTGGATCAGATGTGCCATTTGTCTTTCGGTCGAGCTACGGTCCCACGGGCACCGTAGATAGCACGCATGGGGTAGGTATGGTGCATAGGAGTCCCGCACCTGCCGCCGCTCCGCCTAGCGTGGCGTCCGGCTCGACGATGGTGGTCAAGGTCTCGAGCTGATCGCCTACGGCTGACGCTTACTCTACGGGCATGATGTGTTCCGCCCAACTGACGTGGACGACTCTCCTGTACAGTCGTAGCTGAACGTCCCAAGCCAGTCCATTTGCAAAATGCCCCACCGTTGGCGGATTCGCACCGGTAAGTTGGGCTTCGGTGAACGTCGCGCCGTCCGTTCGTATTCCTGCCGCCGCGGCATCCGGGACATCGCGCAGAATACACGGCATATACTTGCCGCCGGCTGCCCGAATACCCATCGCGCGGTGGAATCCGTTGTGCAGGAAGCACCGCCCATTGAGTCGAGTGACGTGGGAGAACGGAAGGGTTGTACCAATCATGATGCCGCCAACGGGGTGTGGGATCACGGGATTGAGTAGGGCCGCATTTTGAAACCAACCGCCGCCAGCCACCGTCACGTTTGCGCACTTCGAGCTGATCAATAGCGCGCGGTCAATTACCTGAACCTTGAACTCCTCGGACGCCGGTGTCATCGGCAAACACACTGGCAATAGCTCCGCGAGTGTCGGCGGCTTGTTCAGTAGCCCGCAATGATGCTGCGATCGGTTGGTATCGACCGTAAACTGATATGCAAGTAGCGGATCAATCTCTGCTTGTACGATTTGTATGGCGGCGCCTGGGTAGAGCTGCGCGAGGCTATTGGAGACCCAAGGATTGCCCGCAAATGCTGCCACGTACGCGTCATGTGGCGGCGGTATTGGAAGTATTTGAGGTGCACCAGCGTTTGCTACAGGTGGCCCGAGTCTCGCTTGCGCCGCCTGCCACTCGGCGCGCAGAACGGCGTCAGCAGGATTCGCTGGGCAGCAGTCCTCCCTGAGATGGTTGAGCGCCCGCGGTTCATCCATGAATCCAACTAGCGATTTTCCGGCGCTTGGCATAGTCGCTCCCTGACTCCTGGAGGTCGGGCACTATCGTGCGCCGACCGCGCTTCCCGAGCGTAGCACTATAAAAAGTCCCGAAATTGCATTGCCCTACCACAACGGGACGCAGTGCCGGTTACAGTGAGCCAAGGGCCTCCGCCTTTCGCGTCGCATCCGCATCATCCCTGGCGTGCGCCTCAACGTTAGCCGCTCCGGAGTGTCGGCGAGCTTCGGCGGGAGCGGCGTCTGGTACACGGTGGGCCCGCGAGGCAGGCGACGTGCGACGATGGGCCTGGCAGGCACGGGCATCAGCTACACGCAGCAGTCGCAGCAGCAGGGCGAGCAGTCCAATGCGCCGGCGGCGCGTGATTCGAATCTCGGCTGCCTGCTCGTGCTACTGGTCGGTGCCATCCTCATCGCTGCCATCGCGAAGGCCAGCCGCTAGCCAAGGGCTACTCGCAGGTGAAGTAGAGCGTTACATTCTCGCCGAAAACGGCGGCGTTGCCGGTCTTCTGGGTGTCTGCCAGCACCATCCGCTTGCCCAGGTGCGCGCAGTAGGCGTTCGCATCCTGCGCCGCCTTCGTCATTTCCTTGCCGGCGTTGAGGCCGCCGGAGGCGCGCGCCGTGATCATGAATCGTCCATTGCCGACCGGCACCACGTCGGAGGCGGTGACACATCCGGCGATCAGTACCGCGGCAACGATCAGCAAGCGCATGGCTTCGCCCTCCTGAAGTCTCGACAGGATGCGCGGGCCGCGCGGCCAAGCGCAACTCCGGCGATACCCGCGGGGCGATTCGTATTCGGGAATTTCCGCCGTGCTAGGCTGGGTGCGGTTGCTTCCGGGAGAGCTGCAGTGGCCATCTTCATGACGATCGTCGCCGTGCTGGCGTGGGCGGTGTCGGCCTTGACGATCATGTCCGCCAATAGCGTGATGCACGAGATTTTCGGGGCTGTCGTCGGCGTGGGTGGGTGCGTGATGTTCGCTGGCGCTGCGATCCTCGAAGCGATCCAGAAGCTGCACCCACCGAAGGCCGGAAAGCCCTCCGAATTCGAACAAGGCGGCTAGGGGAACCCCTCACAAGGCGAATGCGTGAGCTTCTGGGACTTGGCGCAGAGCGGAGAGTTTGCCGCGGCACTCGGTGGCGCCGGTGCGGCTTTCTTGTTGGAGGCGGTCCGGCGCCGAGTTGCTGACAACTCGCGCCAACAGGCCGGCGTGAATATGGCGCTGCTCGAGCTCAGTCAGATGCAGACTGTACTGAAGAATTTCCATGACCAAGTCTTCGTGGACGCGCTGCCCGTGCTACGTGCGGCCTTGGGCAGGGATCCCCATGGGTTTGAATACTGGGGAGCAGCCGGGCTTGCAGACGAAGACCTAAAGATCGAGTTTGAGCATCTCAGTGGCATGCTCATCTCGCACGATCCTGGTCTTATGCAGGCGATGTACATGGCGGAGCGCACGTATCTGACTAACAAGATGTTAATGCGTGAACACGCCGAGCTGCGCATTGAGTTTCAAAGAAGTCTGGCCTCAAAGCACGGCCCGACTGGGGCCATCGCTGTTGCGGCAATTCCGGGAATTGTCGGAATAGATTTGTTTAAGCGGCTGGAGCACGTTGCAGGTGAGCTGCAGAAGAATCTGCCGCGTGACTGCGAACTAATCATGGGAGTCGCCGATAGGCTATTACGGGCGGCAAAGCTCCAGTATCCGACGCGCAGATTTATCCAGTTCAGCGTGACGGATCGCTTTCCTGTGAACTCAGATAAGCCCACTGGTCAGCCGGCGGCATGGAGAGCTGGCACTCGCTGGGTGACCGATCAGATCCGGCACAAGAAGATTGCGCGCGTACTGGCGCTGGTGGCGACGTTCGTCGCGGCTTACTTTGTGGCAAAGCGGTTTTCCTGACTCACTCCGCATCGACGGAAACGCAATCAATGTTGCTCGCCGCGAAGCGGCATACAGCGGTTCCCATCCGCCACCACTGGATGGACGGCCCCGCCCGCCGCCGGCAGGCTACGCGGCCATGCGCAACCCGCCCCCCGAGCCAACCACGTTGCAACAGGCGCAGGGGCAATGCGACCTGATGGCCCACTGCCGAGCTTGTCGCGCCTGGCGCTACTTCACGCCCGAGGAGCTGGCCGCCCTGGCGGGATGGGATGCGGTCATCGACCAACTCGGCCAGCGGATGCGCTGCAAGCAATGCGGCGCTAGGAATGGGTCACTGGTCACTGTAATTCAGAGGCTTACGTAGCGCATCGATAGAAAATCCAGAAGGATCCTAAGGCGAGGGTTGCGCTATTCTCTGGCGTAGTTCGAGGGTGTCGACAGCGCGCAGCAGAATCGTGGGAAGTCTTTTTCGCATCTGGGGATTTAGGTGCTGCACTTGTTGGTGAACGCTGAATGGTTTGCATGGGCCTACGCTTCGGCCGGATGTGTGGCGTCGGCGGCACTTGGCCTTGGCGCCTACCGCATCCATGATCCGGAGAAGAAGAGTGGCGATACCGGATCGCGCCGTCACTGGCAAAAGTGGTTTAACGCTGCGGGTTCCGGAGTCGGCTGGCTGTGCGGCTGGGTGGTCCTCTGCCGCTGGTTCGGCTGCCCTGGGTTTGTATGCGCGGACGAACCTCGCATAACAACCGTTTTGGTGGCTGCAATTGCTTTCGCGGGGATTGCCGGCCAATTGCCTTACGCACTGATGAATAGCCTGAATGGCATTCATAAACTATTGCTAGGCTCGATTCGCTAGGACTAGGCACCTGGAGGATTGTGGATGCGCGGTACTTCGCTCATTGCCTGCATTTCCAGCGTTGTGGTTGGAGTCGCATCTGAAGTTGCCTCTGCGGAGCCGGTGTACCTGTCATGCATCTACGATGCTGGTCCGCCGTTTGCCTACGGCACGCCGCTTACCTTCTCATTCGATGCGGGCCGCGGGGAAGTACTGCTCGGAGACGGGACGCTTGCAAGAGGCACCCAAGTCTCAGAGACCGAGATTTCCTTCCTTCACACTGGACCACTGCATGAGGGTTGGGTCTTAATCGTGATTGACCGGATCAGCGGCCGATTCAGAACGGCCGTGTCGACCAGGGCAGGACTGATTTCAGCCGCCGGCATGTGCACCCTTACATCGTCCCGAAAATTCTAGGGCGCTCAGGGCTGGTGCGGCAGACGCAGTCTTGCCGCGGACGAGGATTCAGGAATGCCATTCAAAACCACCCTATTGCAGACGGAGAGTTGGTACGTATGGACGCGCCGAATTCCGTTCATCGGGGCGGGGCGTGTCAAAGTGCGCGCGATCTCGGGCGTGACTGTCACGGCGACGAGCGCCGAGTGCATCTACCTGTGGCGCGCCTTGGCGTGCTTGCGCGACAGCCACGGCCGTCGGTCGCTTGCCGATCCGGCCGTGGTCGCACTGCTCGAGGCCTTCGCAGAGGCCATCCATGGCAGGCCGCGCGGGAGCGGTTGGCAGTCCGGCGGCGCACGCCACTCGATGTTCTTCAGCACGATGGAGCCGGCCGACCTGGCCGCCATGTACGCGGACCGCGGGTAACGTGCCTAGCTCGCGGGCGTCACGGGGCGGCAGCGGGCCGCTGGTCGTGGCACTTGTAGGCCTTCGCCGATGCCTGGGTGGATCCCGCTCCTTGCGGAGTCTCGAGCCACACGATGTGCGTGGCACCAGCAGCAGCGGCCATCTTCAACACCTGGGCACGCGCCTTGGCCGTGCCCTTGGCGGCAAATACGCCGTAGAGCGACGACGTGCCGACGAAGGTGTCGACATACTGGCAGTGTTCGACGGCGGCAGCCTCGGCAGGAACCACTGCCGGCGGGCTAGCTGCAGTCGAAATGCCGACTATCGTCGCTAGGATCGCTGTCACGAACAGAATGCGCATGGCTGCCTCCTTCGCTGCAACTTGCCGGGAGCTCCGCGTCGGGTCAACTGCGAGAATTTCGGGCCCGAAGCCGACCCCTGAAGAAGTGTCCCTAGCGCCACGGGACGTTGGCCCTAAAGGCCAGGCGTAGCCTTCGCGCCGCGGGCGCCGCAGGCGGGGCCGGCCGAATGGGCGGGGCCCCGCCAGTGGGTGGCCTACTGGCCCCGCGTGTTGTCTACCACGAGGCGCAGCGAGGGCCTGCCAGCCGGGCGTGCCCCGCCAGACCAATCCGCGAGGCCCACCACGCCGTCGAGCAGCCGGTAGAGCCTGCGGCCGCCCCCTAGATCCATCGTCCGCTCCGGCTTGGCCGCCAGCGCCGCGAGCTCGCCCCTGGTGACCAATCCACGGGCAAGCATCGCCTCCGGCATCCCCGCCCAATTGGCGCTCTCCGCCTGCGGGTCAAAAGGCAGCACGAGGGCCGGGGAGGCGAGCAGCCGCTCGATGACCTCGACCGTCAGGGCGGGCGAGACGCCAGGGAGCGCGCGGGCGCGCGCCAGGGACGTCACGTAACGCGTTACCTTGAGCTGGGGCCCGTGCGGGCCATTGCGGCGGAGGATCCGGATGAAGTGGTCGCCCGCGCTATCGACCCGGCGCTGCCCGTGTTTGCCGGCCTTGGCCATGGCCGGCTCGATCGAGCCGCAGGCCACCAGGGCATCCGGGCTGCCCACTGCGATGTAGCACACGTCGCGTTCCCACGGGCTTGCAGAAACTTGCACGCCAGGGAGCGGGTCGGCCCACTCGCCATTGGCGCTCAGCAGCGTAGGGGCGGGATTCGGATTCATGACGGCTCTCCTTCAGTTGCATTCGAGTTGCACTTTGACCGCCGGGGCTGGAAAAACAGGGTTTTCGTCCAACTATCGACACGTTGCCAAACAGGCTCTTACGTGCGTCTATGTGATAACAATGTGTCGAGCCTCCGACTTGAAAACTACCGAGGGCTCACGCCCTCCGTGG
>WBZN01001602.1_pt1 | contig 13467 bp, 11 predicted proteins | sample 5204281 | NCBI WGS metagenome assembly WBZN01 (sample SAMN12344347, study PRJNA552823) | activated sludge metagenome | biome: Activated sludge suspended growth; feature: Nitrification reactor; material: Wastewater; isolation source: activated sludge from nitrification reactor of wastewater...
CATCCGCGCCCGGTCAAAGGCTTTGCGAAGATCGGCGACGCCGGAGAAGATTGCCGAGAGCTGCTCGAAGGCGAGCTTCGTCTCGCCGGCCAGGAGCCGCGCGATGGTCGTCTTGCCCGAGCCCGGAGGACCCCACAGGATGAGGCTCGGCAGACGGCCCGATTTCAACATGCGCGTCAGCGTGCCGTCGGGGCCGACAAGATGGTCCTGGCCGACGACATCGGTGAGCTTTTGCGGGCGCAGCCGGTCGGCGAGCGGGCGGGGTGCGCCTTTTTCCAGGCCGGCGGCTTCGAACAGGTTTGTCATGCGCCCGGTTATAGGCGGCGGCGCGGTGGCAAACAATCGGGCCAAATCACGCCGATCTCCGCGCCGTCCATATCAGGGCCGTAGTCGGCGGTCTGGAGCCATTTGTTTTGTCGTGCTTCTTACCGGAAAACCGGTTCCCACTTTTCCGGAAGCACTCTAGCGCTTGAGATAATCGAATCGCAGCCGGTCGCGGCGGTGCCCCGTGACCTTGCAATCGGCATCCAAAACGGGTGCTTGCCCTTCCAGCAGGACGCGCCTGTCGTCCGGGGTAACGTGGCCGGCGACGGCGTAGGGCGTCCGGCCGCAGTTGGGGGAAAACATGTAGGCCGTGCCGGAGTAGGCGGTCCCTTCGCGCGTTCCTTCAAACACGATATCGCCGGGGCGTGCCCCCGCCCGGCGCATGCCGGCACGGGGCTTCTCGTAGGAAAAGACGCGGGAGATGCCTTTGGCATCGAGACGCATCACCGAGCCGTTGTGCATCCAGATGGCTGTGCTCGCCGAAGCGGCGCCGGAGTTGGTTTGGAGCGTCACAACCTCCTTTTCGCAATTGTAGGCCGCAGGCAGTCCGTCGGCGGCAAGCTCGCACAGCATCTCCACCTCCACCGGATTGCCATCCACCTTGAAGCGAACACGGCGCAGGTAGGTCTTGGCTTCGAACTGGAAGTGCTGCCCGCGGCTGAGGCAATAGCCTTTGCGCTCCGACAGCACGGTATCCTTGAGCGTGGAATAGGGAATGGCCGTGCGTGGCTCTTCGCCCGCCGCGAAGAGCTGCTCGTCAGACATCTCATACAACCCGTCGGCGGACCGGCATTCGTGGGCGTAGTCGCTCGCAAGCACGCTCGCCGGCGTGCCTGCGAAAAATACCGTCGCGCACAGCCATCCCCTCACAGATCGCAGGTTCATTGTCTTCGTTCATCCGTTTCAACCGATGCGAGAACAATACGCCCGGCCGCTGGAAAGAGAACGGCATTCCCCGCAAAAAGGAAGCTCGAGCGGAATGGAGCTTTTTACCTCAAACTTTCGCGCTGGGCCGTGCGGAAACATCGTCGTACCAGCGGCGCAGGTTCTTGCAGTCTTCCGGAATATCGAGGTCTGTCCATTTGCCGAAGTCGATGGCGCACAGCGTAGTAATGTCGGCCACCGTGTAGCGCTCGCCGGCTACGAAGGGTTTGTCGGCAAGTTGACCGTCGAATTTATTGAAAAAGCGGTTCATGCGTTCCAACGCGCGCTTGGTGAGCTCCGGAATCTGCGGGATCGGCTCAGCGGACCCCGGTAACCCACGATCCGCAAACGTAGGGGCGGTGTTTCGGAAGAGTTCGGAGGCGGCCAGCATGCCTTCCTCGTTGACTCGCTTCTCCCACATATCGACGATGGCGCGGTCCTTCGGGTCGGTGCCAAACAGCGGCGGATCCGGGTAGAGCGCCTCCAGATACCGCGCAATCGCCATGGCTTCGCCGATGCAGGTGCCGTCGTCCAGCTCCAGCATCGGCACCATCGCGTGCGGGTATTTCGCCTTGTATTCGTCGCTGAGCGTGAGCTTGTCGGTGCCGACTTCCACCAGTGGGATGTTCAATCCCTTCTCGGCGACATAGATGTGCAGCCGCCTGGGATTGGGTGCGATATGCCAGTCATAAATCTTCATGGTGCCGGTCTCCTCCAGGTCGCGTTCACAGCGGTTGACCAAGTGTTCAACCGGCCCGGGACGGCGTCAACGCCAATCCTTTCAGCCTTCGGTCTTAGGATCATGACGGGAAAACGTTGCCTCACGCGGCAGGACGGTCCTCGATCAGGGTATGAGCGGTTCGCCCCTCGCGCGCGACGTCCTTGCGGGCGCTGAGTGCCTCTTCTCCGCCCGCCTGGGGCGTGCCCCAGAAGTCGGCGAGCATCGGACCACTGCGCGTGAAGCGGACTACTGTCAGAAACTCCCAGATCTCGTGCAGCCAAACCTTGCGGCCGATGCGGGCATACCAGCGCATCCCGTGGCGTGCGGCCGGGTCAGGATGAAGATAGGTGCGAAACAGGGCCTTGGGCCGCGTCTGGATTGCCACCTCGATGAGCTTGACCCAGAGAAAGCTGCGCCAGGCTGGCACATATCGATTTGCAAGCACCTGATGCTTGTAGTCCCACCAGCGCTGATCCATCTGAATGACCTTGCGATCCTTCTCCTGGTTGAAGAATGGCGTCCATCGGTGCGGCGTGACGAACAAGGTGATGATCTGGTCGGGATCGTAGACGAGGAGCTGGCGGAAGATCCGCCAATAGTCGCGATCCCTTTCCTCGTTGAAGCCGAACACGGTCGTGCACAAGGATAGGATTCCGTGGCGGCGCAAGAGGCGGATCGCCTCGCGATCGTCATTGGTAACGCTGCCCTTGCGCACCTTTACAAGCGTCTCGGGATCGGAGTGCTCCATGCCGATGAGAAACCGCTCGAAGCCCGCTTTTCTGTAAAGATGCAGGATGTCGGCATCGCGCACGATGTCGGACGCCCGCAGCGTCGCGATCATCGTAAACTTGCAGTTCTGCGCGATGATCTCTTTCAACAGCTCTCGCCAGACCTTCTTGGACGTGGTGGGGTTCTCGTCGGCAAACGAGATCATGGTGACGCCATGGTCGCGATAGAGCCGCCCTAACTCGGCGGCGAAGGCTCTTGGATCGCGATGCCGCCAGCGGGTCCAGTAGCCGCGTTGGTCACAGTAGCTGCACAAGTGCGGGCAACCGCGGGAAAACTGCACCACGGCGCCACGCTTGCCGCCGTAGTAGGAATAGCGCGCGTGATCGATCAGTTCCCAGCCGATACGATAATCGTCGAGATTGCGGATCATGGGTGCGGGCGGCGTGGCGTGCGCGCTGCCTGTGTGGCGAAAGGCCAGCCCGGCGATGGTTTCAAACGGCGTGTGCTCGGCGATGGCGCGCATGAGGCGGCGGGTGGTCTCCTCGCCTTCGCCGCGCACGATGACATCGATTTGCGGCATTTCATCCAGGCATTCGCGCCAGTGATAGGTCGGAAACACGCCTCCGTAGACGAACCAGGCATCAGGTAGCGCCGGACGCAACAGCTTGAGCAATCCCACAACCGTGGGGTGCGCGCTGGTCGAGCCGTTGTGTCCGATGAGCACGGCGTCGGGCTTACGCGCCACCGCCGCGCGCACGATGGCCTCCAAAGCGAGATTGTCGACGTCGGCATCGAGCAGCGAGACCTCATGGCCATCATCGATGAGCGGGCCGCCAATGGCGAGCAGCCCCAGAGGCGGTAGCATCTCGCCCGGCATGCGTGATCCGATCGCCTGGTGCGGCGGATTGAGGATGAGGATTTTCATGTGCCCGCGCCTCGTCAAATCAAGGTGCGCAGGGCGCGCGCGAGAAGGCGAAAGCCCAAGTCGCGCACGCCGTCGCGTGGGCAGTAGGCGAGCGCGATGAGCGCCTGGCAGAACAATGTCTCGTCAGGGTATGCGCGATGAGGGCGGTTGGCATGCATCAGGAGTGCTCCGGCGTGGCTTCGTCCTGCATCAACCCTGGCCGCAAGCGCCGTTTACCGCCTTAGTCAATTCCTTGAATTTCCAGGCACGCCCCGCCTTGCGGCCGCCAAACTTGTGCGGATATGTGAGGTCTCCGAGCGACGCCACGAGGGTGTGCACACCATGAGCGACGGCAGGGCCTTGAAGCTTTCCGGCGAAGAGAGCCAGCAACTCGCATTGCGCCTGCGGGAGGAGTTGGCGCGGCGGCGAATGACCCGCCAAGGTCTCGCGGACGCGGCCAAGATTTCCATTTCCACGCTGGAGAAGGTTCTGGCGGGCCGGCGCACGTTCACGCTGGCCACCATCGTTCGGCTGGAGGAGGGGCTGGGCATCAAACTGTTGCCGGCAGCCTCCGCGCGTGCGGCCGTGTCCGGCGATGTGGTAACCGCCCCTGACGAGCTTGGAAGCTACAACCGCGCGGCCGTCCAATGGCTGGAGGGTTCATACCTCACGCTGCGCCCGTCGTTTGGGGACAAAAACGCGGTGTACGCCTACCGCACGGACATAAGCTGGAATGAGACCTCCGGTGCGCTGATCTTCCGTGAAGGCGACCGCGTCGATACCGACTACACCCAGTTTGGCACTGTCGCTGTGCCCCATCAATCGGGACACATCTATCTCGTCACCAACCGGCACGGGCAACATCGCATGATCGTGGTGGCGCGTCCCACCATCACGGGCGAAATGCACGGCATCCTGACAACGTTGCAGTCCGGCAGAGGCGCGCACCTTTCGCCCGTCGCCGCGCCCATCGTGCTCACCCGGCTACGCAGCGGCGAGAAGGTCCAGTATGGGCGCGTCACACAGGCTCATGCCTGTTATGGCCGCTATGCCGCGCTCTTGAAGCGAACGCTGGATGAGCAGTTCGCGGCCTTCGTCGGCGATAGATAGCCGCAGCGCGTCTGCCACGCACACGCGGGCTTTCGGTATCAGCACCCGCGACGTGCTCTTGCCCCGGGCATTGCTTGCAGCGAGACTCATGCATCTGATTCGTCCGATTCGAGCAGAAGCAAGCCATAAACGGGTTCGCGAGTGAACTTTCCCAGTCCACGCATTCCAGAGCTCGGCCAGCGCGACCGCTTCGTGAAGCGAACGGTGAAAGAGGGACGCGTCTTCACCCTTGCGGACGAACAGAGCGCATGCGTGCCCTCGCAGAAGAACACAGGGCGGACTGTGCAGCTCTTCTGGTCGTGTCCGAAGGAAGCCAAGCGATGGGCCAAGGCGCTGGCCGGCGAAGACGGCCTTCAGGAGATCAGCCTGCTCGACTTCGCAGGCGACATCCTTCCGGGATTGAAGAGTGGCAAGGGGCTTGCCGGCACCGACTGGGTTTCGGATCCCATCGAGCCGGAGGTCGAACCTGCGGACTTGCTCTTGCGCCTCAAGATGGAAGCCGTCCTGGTGTTTCTGGCGTTGGTCAGCGAGCGCGGCGCCGTCTTCATGGCGGAAGGCGAAGACGGCCCACAACTGCTGCCCTTGGCCCGGCGCGGGGTGGAGCGCTTGGCACTTTATATCTTTCCCGTGCGCTCGGAGGCCGAACGGCTCATGAAGCGCGTGACGCCGGGCAAACGCATCATCGCCGATCCGATCGCGGATTTTCGTACCTCGACACTGCCTTGGCTTGCCGAGCGCGGCCACCTCGTTGTCCTGGAGCCGATCCCTGGGGCGGGCTCCGTCGAGCTTGAAGCCGCCGATGTCGCCTCCCGCCTTGCCCGGTTTGATCACGCGGCCTCGCCATCAGCGCCTTAAACACCGCACGGATCCGCATAATTCCGAAGACGGCCCATATGGTTAAGCCGCGCCTTTGGCCGCGCTTGCGCTTGAGCCCAAGCGTGCTATCAGACCTTTTTCTTTTCCCGAACAATCGACCAAGTCCAAGGGCCGCTCCCCATGAAAGACATCATCGAAGAGCTCGAGAAGCGCCGCGACAATGCCCGCCTGGGCGGCGGCCAGGCCCGGATCGACAGCCAGCATTCCAAGGGCAAGCTGACGGCTCGAGAGCGCATCGAGCTTCTGATGGATGAGAACTCCTTTGAGGAGTTCGACACTTTCGTGGAGCACCGTTGCACTGAGTTCGGGATGGAGAAGAACAAGACACCGGGCGACGGCGTCGTCACCGGCTGGGGCACGATCAACGGCCGCGTCGTTTACGTCTTTGCCAAGGACTTCACGGTGCTGGGCGGCTCGCTCTCCGAGACGCACGCCCGCAAGATCACCAAAATCCAGGACATGGCGCTGAAGAACCGCGCGCCCATCGTCGGACTGTTCGATGCGGGCGGCGCGCGCATTCAGGAGGGCGTGGACGCCCTTGGCGGCTATGGCGAGGTCTTCCAACGTAACGTGCTGGCTTCCGGCGTCATTCCGCAGATCTCCCTCATCATGGGTCCGTGCGCGGGCGGCGATGTCTACTCCCCGGCCATGACGGACTTCATCTTCATGGTGAAGGATACCAGTTACATGTTCGTCACCGGTCCCGATGTCGTCAAAACGGTGACTAACGAGACCGTGACGGCCGAAGAACTGGGCGGCGCCAAGGTGCATACCTCCAAGTCATCGGTGGCGGACGGCGCCTATGAGAACGACGTTCAGGCGCTGCTGCAAATGCGCCGGCTGATGGACTTCCTACCGTCCAACAACGAAACGGGCGTGACTGAACTGCCTACGCAAGATCTCGCCGACCGTCAGGACTTCTCGCTCGACACGCTCATTCCCGACAATCCCAACAAGCCCTACGATATGAAGGAGCTAATCCTCAAAGTCGTGGACGAGGGTGATTTCTTCGAGATCCAGGAAGCCTACGCGAAGAATATCATCACCGGATTTGCGCGTATGGAAGGCCGCACCGTCGGTCTGGTCGCCAACCAGCCCATGGTGCTGGCCGGCGTGCTCGACTCGGACGCTTCCCGCAAGGCTGCCCGCTTCGTGCGCTTCTGCGACTGTTTCGAGATACCGATCATCACGTTCGTCGACGTGCCGGGCTTCCTGCCGGGCACAGCACAGGAATACGGCGGTCTCATCAAGCACGGCGCCAAACTGCTGTTCGCGTACGCGGAAGCAACGGTGCCGAAAATCACCGTCATCACCCGCAAGGCCTATGGCGGCGCCTATGACGTGATGAGCTCAAAGCACATCCGCGGCGACGTGAACTACGCCTGGCCCACGGCGGAAATCGCCGTCATGGGCGCCAAGGGTGCGGCTGAGATCCTCTACCGCTCGGAACTGAATGACCCCGAGAAGATCCAGGTGCGCATCGACGAGTACAAAAAGCGCTTCGCCAACCCCTTCGTGGCGGCCGAACGCGGCTACATCGATGAGGTCATCCTCCCCCACGGCACGCGCCGGCGTATCTGCCGCGCGCTCAACATGCTGCGCAACAAGACCCTCGAGAATCCCTGGAAGAAGCACGACAATATTCCGCTTTAGTTAGCGATTCCGGCACGCGTTGCGCGAGCTGGCCGGAAACGCCGGGCGATTCCCTCAAGGGAGCTGGCTGGCTGACGCGGCTCTGCGCGCTTGGGCGCGCCCGGCGCCCAGAACGACCACGCCCGACAGGACCATAAGTGCGGAGATCGCAGCGACGGCGCTGGCCGTATCGAGGCCTGCGCCCTTGAGCCAGCCGACCGCGTACGGCCCGGCGAAGCCGCCGATGTTGCCGATCGAGTTGATGAGCGCGATGCCGGCGGCGGCCGCGGTGCCCGACAGCAGCGCGGTCGGCAAGGTCCAGAAGGTCGGCAGCGCTGCAAAGATGCCGAGTGCGGCAACCGTGAGCGCGGCCATGGCCCACGCCGGCTGCGTCGCAAACGTACCAGCAATCAACCCCGCCGCGCCCACGAATGACGGCAACGCCACGTGCCAGATGCGCTCGGCCCGGCGGTCGGAACTGCGCCCCCAGGGATACATGACGAGAGCGCCTGCGAGAAACGGAAGCGCTGCGATTAGGCCGGTCGCGGTGTTAGACAAGCCGAAGGCTTTGACGATCTGCGGCGTCCAGAATGTGAGGCTGTAGAGCCCGGCCACGATGCCGAAGTAGACGAGGCTCAGGGCCAAGACGCGCGGCTCGGTAAGCGCTTGGCGCAGCGTGATGTCACCGGCGTTCTTGCGCGCGCTGTCTTCGGCAGCGATCGTGGAAGTGAGGGCGTTGGCTTCCTCCCGCGTTAGCCAGGGTGCATCCTTGGGCTCGTCTTTGAGCACGACGAGTGCGGCAAGTCCGAGCAGTACGGCGGGCGCGGCCTCCAGGATGAACAGCCACTGCCAGCCCTTCAGCCCGCCAACATCCGCAAAGGCATCCAGAATGAAACCCGAAACCTGCGCGCCGATCAGCGCGGAGACGGGCACCGCCGCCATGAAGGCCGAGACGGTCGCGGCGCGTTCCCCCGCCGGCACCCAGCGGGTGAGATAATAGATGATGCCCGGAAAGAATCCGGCCTCCGCAGCGCCCAGGAGAAACCGCGTTACCGCCAGGCTAACCGGTCCTGTCACGAACGCCATCGCCATGGAGACAAGGCCCCAGGTGATCATGATCCGTGCAATCCAGAGCCGAGCGCCAAAGCGCGCAAGCGCAATATTGCTTGGCACCTCGAAAAGGCAGTAACCGAGGAAGAAGATGCCCGCGACGAATCCGAAAGCTTCCGGTCCGATGCCCAGATCGGCATTCATGGTAAGCGCGGCAAACCCGATGTTCACGCGGTCAAGATACGAAATGAAATAGCAGACGATGAGAAAAGGGAGCAGCCGCCGGCGCACCTTGCGGGACGCCTGCTGAAGAATGCCGGGAGAGGTCATGACGTATCTCGCTCGATCGGTGTCCGCGTGCATAGCCGAAAGCCAGCCATCGACGCAAAGCACATTCTGCTAGCTCTCTGCCACTTAAAGACCGTCATCCCGGCTGTGCACTTTCTCTCCCTGGTTATTCCCGGCCGCGCGCTTCTTCTCTCTTTGTCATCCCGGCCGAGCACAGCGAGCGCCGGGACCTAGAGGACTTGGCGGATGTTGCGGCGAGATGTTTAGAGCTTCGCACAGATGCGCTACGTCCCGGGTCTGCGCTCGCCCGGATTGCATCCAGGCTTGCTTGCCCGGGATGACAAGAAGAGTGAATGCGCGCGCAGGTCAGGATTTTTGCCGAAGTACGAAGCCACCGGAGCGAAGTGTCTGGATGGCCACAGTGCCCGGCCTGGAATGTTGTTTTGGGATGCTCGTTAAGTGCTGATTAAGCAGCGAGACCTATCCTCCGGGCGATAATTTCTGCGCGGTATCTTGAGGATTCCTGATGAGTGGTCTGAAGTCGTTGCCAGTCGAAGACATCCTCGCTTGCGGTACGATTACGAAAGCCGACCTCGCAAGGTTCCGCCGCGTGTTCTACGAGGACGGAATCGTCTCGTCTGAAGAAGCCGAGATCCTTTTCAAGCTTTCAAGATGCAACTTTGACGGCACCGCCTGGGCGGACTTCTTCGTCGAAGCGGTGACGGACTACATCGTCTTTCAGGCTCATCCCCAGGGCTATGTTACGAGCGAGAACGCACACTGGCTGCTCGACCGCATCAGCCACGGCGGATTCGTGACCAGCAAGATCGAACTCGACCTCGCCGTGAGCGTGCTCGACAAGGCGCGCTGGGCGCCCGTCAGCCTGGCAAAGTTTGCCTTGGATCAGATCAAACACGCCGTCGTCACGGGCGCAGGCCCGCTGCGGGGCGATCCGTCCGCTCCCGCTGGAACCATCACGGCCGGCGAAGTCGACCTGTTGCGTCGGATTCTCTACGCGTTCGGCGGCGACGGCCACGTTGCCATCACGCGCGAGGAGGCCGACGTATTGTTTGATATCGACGAAGCGGTGGCTCGCGCCGCGCCCAACCCCGCCTGGACCGATCTTTTCGTCAAAGCGGTGGCCAACGTCATCATGGCCATTTCCGGATATGCCGTGCCCTCGCGCGAGCAGGCGCTCCGCCAGGAAGCTTCGCTGGATACGCCAGAACAGAAGACATCCGTGTTGGCGTTCCTGCTCTCGATGGTACGCTCCAACCTCTCGGCCGTACGCGATGCCTACCACGACCAGACGAGCGAAGAGCGGGCATTGGCGCGCCTGGAGCATCAGCGCATCGAGATCATCACCAATGAAAGCATCTCGGAAGCGGATGCTTCCTGGCTTGCAAGCCGCCTTGGGCGCGATGGCCGCCTGTCTCCCTCCGAGACGGCGCTCGTCGCCTACCTGCGCAGCGAGAGCCCCAACATCCATCCCATGCTGAGCGAAGCAGTGGAACGTCTAGGTGACGCCGCCTAGAACCGTCCCGGCTCTAGGACAATCGCCGGACGGCTCTGGATCGAAAGTACGTGCGGGACCTGCGCCTTTGCACCCTTTGTCCAATCAAGTTGCGCGCAAAGACGCCTCCGGCAACGCTTGCGGGCGGGCGTGTCGGCTGGCCTGAGACAACCCCTGTCAAAGTGCGGCTCAGAAGCGCGGGCGCCACGGCGCAATGGCCTGCTGTGGGCGGTTTACGAGCGCCGCGCCAATGACTAGAAGGTCCGATGGACAATCCGATCGACACAAGCTGCCAGGGCGTTAACCAACGTCCGCTGCCGGGGATAAGGGCGCAAGATGTTCAAGAAAATCCTGATCGCTAACCGCGGCGAGATCGCCTGCCGCGTCATCAAGACCGCGCGCAAGATGGGCATCAAGACGGTTGCCGTTTACTCGGATGCCGACCGCGATGCGCTGCATGTGGAGATGGCCGACGAGGCTGTTCATCTGGGACCTCCGCCAGCGGCCCAATCCTACTTGTTGATGGACAGGATCATCGCCGCTTGCAAGGCGACGGGTGCGCAGGCCGTCCATCCCGGTTACGGCTTCCTGTCGGAGCGCGAAGCCTTCCCCACGGAACTGGAGAAGAACGGCATCGTGTTCATCGGCCCCAATGCCAAGGCCATCGCAGCGATGGGCGACAAGATCGAATCCAAGAAGGCTGCGGCCGCTGCGAAAGTATCCACGGTACCCGGCTACATGGGCGAAATCTCGGATGCCAAGCACGCCGTCAAGATCGCCGACGAGATCGGCTATCCGGTCATGATCAAGGCGTCGGCGGGCGGTGGCGGCAAGGGCATGCGTATTGCCTACAACGCCAAGGAGGCCGAAGAGGGCTTCCAACTCGCCCGCTCGGAGGCCAAGTCGTCGTTCGGCGACGACCGCTGCTTCGTCGAGAAGTTCATCGAGAACCCCCGCCACATCGAAATTCAGGTGCTGGGCGACAAGCACGGAAACGTGGTCTACCTTGGTGAGCGCGAATGCTCCATTCAGCGCCGCAACCAGAAAGTTCTGGAAGAGGCTCCCTCGCCGCTGCTGGATGAGAAGACCCGCAAGGCAATGGGCGAGCAGGCCGTCGCGCTGTCCAAGGCGGTCGGGTACGATTCAGCCGGCACAGTAGAGTTCGTTGCCGGTCAGGATCGCTCCTTCTTCTTTCTGGAGATGAATACCCGTCTGCAGGTGGAGCATCCGGTGACCGAACTCGTCACCGGGATCGATCTCGTGGAACAGATGATCCGCGTCGCGGCCGGCGAAAAGCTGCCCTTCAAGCAGTCCGACATCAAGCTCAAGGGCTGGGCTGTGGAAAGCCGCGTCTACGCCGAGGACCCCTATCGCAATTTCCTGCCCTCCATCGGACGTTTGGTGAAGTACCGCCCCGCAGCCGAGAAGACCGAAGCCGGCGTCACTGTGCGCAACGACACGGGCGTCTTCGAGGGCGGCGAAATTTCGATGTACTATGATCCGATGATCGCCAAACTCGTGACCCACGCGGCGACGCGTGAGGCTGCGATCGATGCCCAGGCCGAAGCGCTCGATGCGTTCTATATCGACGGCATTCAGCACAATATCCCCTTCCTTTCAGCCGTGATGCAGCATCCGCGCTGGCGTTCGGGTAAGCTCTCGACCGGGTTCATCAAGGAAGAGTTCCCCGAAGGCTTCAAGCCGATCGAGCCCAAGGGCGAGGATCTCAACGTGCTTGCGGCGGTCGCCGCCGTCATCGACCATCTGGGCAACGAGCGCCGCCGCGCCATCACCCATCAAATGACAGGCAAGTCCGTGACGTTTGCCAAGCGCCGCGTGGTGCGCGTCGGCGATACCACCGTTTCGCTCGATGTTGCGGGCGAGGTTCCCGGTCCTTATGCCGTCTCGTTGCTCGACGCCAAAGGCAATGCGGCGACGACCGTTGAGGTCGCCTCTGACTGGTGGCCCGGTCAGCCGGTGTGGAGCGGCACGGTCGGCGGCAAGCATGCCTCCCTTCTGGTGCGCCCGATCCCGAACGGGTTCAGCCTCGCCTATCGCGGCATCCAGGCACCCGTTTACGTTTACACCGAGCGCGAAGCGCAGCTCGCCGCGCTCATGCCGGTGAAGGTCGGCGCGGACATGTCCAAGTTCCTGCTTTGCCCGATGCCCGGTCTCGTTAAGTCCATCAGCGTGGCCGAGGGCGATGAAGTGAAGGCGGGCGATACGCTCGCCATCGTCGAGGCCATGAAGATGGAGAATGTCCTGCGGGCCGAGCGCGATGGCAAGGTCAAGACGATTGCCGCCAAGCCGGGCGACAGTCTCGCTGTCGATGCCGTCATCATCGAGTTTGCATGACCTAGGCTGCCTCAGAACTGAGGGCGTTTTGGTTTCCTCTTGAACGGCGGGCGCTCCTTGTGAGCGCCCGTTTTGCTCTCCTGCGCTCTCCAACCTGCCTTCAGGCAAACCGTGCCGCTTCGGTGCGGATACCATCGAGAATCGTCTCGTAGGCCTCTTCGTTGCGGGTTTCCGGGTAGACCATGCAGACCGGATAGACGAACTTGCGTCCCCGCTTGGGCTGACGCAGCCGCCCCCGAGCGACCAGCGGGCGCACCATCCGGGCGGGAAAATAGGCCTGACACTCGTTCGCGAGGATGTAATCAAGGCTCATGGGCCCCAGATCCAGGGTGACGGCGGGGTTGGCATGCTCGGGGAAGGCCCCTGCGTGATCCTGCATGAACTCAGCGCACCAATCGACGAGCACGTAGTCTGCCGGCTGGCGCCGCCCCCCCGGCTTTGCGCTCGATACCAGCACGAATTCCTCGTCAAACAGGTGTTCAATCGTCAACCCCGGGGGCGCCGAGGGGCGATAGAGCACGGCGACATCAAGCGTACCCTCTATCAGGCGCTGGGTGAGGATGGCGGAAGCGCCCGCCGTCGCGGAGATGGCGACGTCGGGCATGGCCAAACGCAATCCCGAGGCCCACTTGAGCAGGAAAGAACTCCACAGACTCATCGGCGCGCCCATCGATAAGTGATCACGATGTGTGTCAGCGAGTGACACCTGGAGCTGAGCCTGCTGCCAGACGCGCACCATGGCGAGTGCGTGCTTCTGGAAGAGTTCACCCGCGCCCGTCAGCTCCGCGCCCGCCTTCGAGCGTTCGAACAACGGACGCCCGAGCATGTCTTCAAGCCCTTTAATACGGGCAGAAACGGTGGATTGGGTGACGTTCATCTTGCGCGCGGCATCGATGAAGCTGCCGGTTTCGGCGACCATCAGAAACGTTCGTGCGAGGCTGACATCCATGACGCGACCACTCTCGAAGTGAAGCCAACTCAGTCACAAAAAAGTATCTATCGAAAAAATCGATATCACCAACCATCAAAATTCGTTTGTGA
>WBZN01001604.1_pt1 | contig 13464 bp, 10 predicted proteins | sample 5204281 | NCBI WGS metagenome assembly WBZN01 (sample SAMN12344347, study PRJNA552823) | activated sludge metagenome | biome: Activated sludge suspended growth; feature: Nitrification reactor; material: Wastewater; isolation source: activated sludge from nitrification reactor of wastewater...
GGATTACGGCCTCGGCTGCCGAGTACGGCGATATCCGCATTCAAGACAGCCAAACAGAACAGATCGAGGGCGAAGATCGTCGAATCGCGTCGATTCGAGATACCCAGGACATCGGCTTCGGGGTCCGCGTGCTCTATCACGGAGCCTGGGGGTTCGCGGCCAGTTCAATCCTGTCGCTGGAAGAAGTCCCTCGGGTAGCGGATCTGGCCGTGGAGATCGCCAAGGGGTCTGCCTCCGTCGCGCTTGACAAGGTGCGATTAGCTCCGGAACCGGTCCATCGTGATCGCATCGTTACCCCGTGCCGAATTGATCCCTTCACTGTGCCGCTTGAGAAAAAAACCGACTTGCTCCTCAACACGATGGAGACGCTCCATCGACAATCAGGTGTCGCGCGAAGCAGTGCGAGCTTGTGGGCGCGCCGAGATCGGAAGCTGTTCGTGTCCACCGAGGGGACTCATTTAGAGTTCGATCTGCTGGCTGGACAGGGCGAGTGTACGGCGACGGCGCTGTACGAGGACCGGTTCGCTTCACGTAGCTTCAACACGCCACATCTGCGCCAAGGCTATGAATTGATCGAGGACGCTGATCTGCAACGAGAGGGGGCGCGGGTTGCCGCACAAGCGGTGGAAAAGGTGAAGGCTCCAGTGGTGGACGCCGGACAGTATGATCTTGTCCTGGATCCTGAGCATCTCTCGTTGACGATCCATGAATCATGTGGCCATCCGAGTGAACTTGACCGCGCACTCGGATACGAAGCCAATTATGCCGGCACCAGTTTTTTGACGCCGGAGAAGCTCGGGAGCTTTCGTTACGGTTCCTCGCATGTGAATCTAGTCGCCGATAACACCGAACCGGACACGCTTGCGGCCACCGGGTACGACGACGACGGAGTCTCGTGCCAGAAATGGGACGTGATTCGAGAGGGGATCTTTGTCGGCTACTGCACCAATAGGGAAGTGGCCCCGAAGATCGGCGCGCCCCGTTCACGTGGGTCCAATCGCGCTGATGGATGGGGTAGTGTTCCCATCGTTCGCATCGCCAACATCGGGCTTGAGCCAGGCTCGGCCACGGTTGACCAGCTCATCGCCGACGTGAAACGGGGGATCTACATCGAGGGCCACGGGTCCTACAGCATTGATCAGCGCCGCTACAATTTCCAGTTCGGCGGTGACGCGTTCTGGCTGATTGAACATGGTCGACGAACCCATATGCTCCGGGACGTGATCTACCACGGCATCACGCCGGAGTTTTGGAAGTGCTGCGACGGCATCGCTGATCGATCGGCTCGTCGTCGGTACGGGTTCATCACGTGTGGCAAAGGACAGCCGGGCCAGTCGGGTTGGATGACCCATGCCGCATCAACGGCAAGGTTTCGACAGGTGCAGGTGATCAGAGGGGAAGGACAGTCGTGACCGCTGCGAGCGGGAAGTCTTGGCCGCACATGACGAGTCGCGAGGAGTTTCGCTTTCTCAGTGATCTCGTGTTTACACGCTCGTCAGCCGATCAGACGATGGTCCGTCTTCATGACCACCATGCAGGAACGACGCGATTCGCCAACAATCAGGTCGTGCAAAATGTCGATACGAGACGCGGGCTACTATCCGTGAGCGTTGCCTTCGATGGGCGGCATGGAACGGCAAGTACAACGGATTTCACGGCTGGTGCGATCCAGGACGCCGTGACGCGTGCCGAGCGGATTGCCAGAATCTCTCCGGTGGATCCGGAATACCTCCCACCACCGGATCCCTGCGCATTCCCTATGCGAGCGACGGCACAATCTGAGACTGTCGGGGCGGGACCAGCCCGCCGGCTGGAGTACACCAACGAAGCGATCAGTCAGTGCCGGATGGAAAATCTGATGGCGGCAGGCGTGGTGTCGTCCTCAATGACGGCGGTCGGGATCGCTGCGAGCAATGGACTCTTCGGCTATGAGCATCGGGGGGATGCTAGGTTTAGCCTGACGGTGCAAGCAGGAGACGCAACAGGCTGGAGTGCGGCCGCACACCGATCGATTGATCACTTAAAGGTGCAGGAGAGAACGTTAGCAGCCATTAAGAAAGCCAAGTCCGGTCGTGATGTGCAGGAACTATCAGCAGGGACCTATCCGGTGATCCTTGAGCCGGCGGCTGTGGCCGGCCTGTGGGCGTGGCTGATCCGGTCGCTCGATGCGAAATCCTATGCCAAAGGAACCAGCCCAGTCGCAGGAAAGCTGGGACGCCACATCCTGGATGAACGACTGAGTCTCCGGAATAGTCCGGATCATCCCGATTTGCTGGGAGAAGGATTTACTCCGGATGGTTTACCGAGCATTGCCTCGGTCTGGGTCGATCACGGAGTCTTACGACAGCTGACTCACAACCGGTTTACGGCCAAGACTGATGGAGTGGATCCCATCCCCACACTGGAGGCCCCGGCCTTGTCCGTAGAGGGACTCCCCGTAGCCTCAATTCAGGACCTCGTGAAGAGTGCCGAGCGCGCGATTCTAGTCACGAATTTTTGGTACATCCGGCCCGTGAACGATCGCAATCTAGTGTTGACCGGTATGACCAGGGACGGAACCTTCCTTGTGGAGAAGGGGGAGGTGGTGTCTGCTGTGAAGAATTTCCGCTTTCATGAGAGCCCGCTTATGGCATTTCAGCAGGTTGAAGCCTGGACGCGTCCGATGGAAGCGGTGAACTCGGAAACAGGAAAAATGCTCGTTCCGGCCATGGCCCTACCACGGTTTGCCTTTTCCAGCGTGACCCGGTTTTAGTTAATCAGTTAAGAATCCGAATATATTCGTATCGTTGCTGAATAAAAAGGTTGACTCTTGAGGCGATGAGGAGTAGGTACATTAATTGTAGCTGAATAGGTCCGAATGAAGGGATCCGCCAGATGCCCCCCCGTTTTAATAAAGAACCCATCAACTTGATCCATCGGATTCCCTCTCAGAAGCAAATCGATGAGGCACGACCAGTGCCTCCGGCCTATGGCCAAGTTCTGCTTCAAGCAGGGGCAATCTGTCTCAGCAAAGTCCGTAATTTCTTTTCCAATGTGGTGCAATATGTCGGGGAGACTTCTGCTCGAGTCAGGAGGAAGCCGCTTGCCCTTCCGGATTGGACAAAAGAACGGCTTGAGACGATTGAACGCGTTGGTAGGCAAGAAGGTGCGGGGCACGTAAAGGTGGTCGAGGAGCACACGCAAGTAGCTGCCACTTCATTGGCACCAAACGTCACGATTCTCCAAACTCCGACTCCTGTTCAATCAGGAGAAGTTGCGGACCTCCGGGCCTGTTTGGTCGGACAACAGGATGAGATTGCCCGGTTGACGTCGCATATTCAAGAGTTGACTTCGTTGGTGAGTGCCCAACAACAGGTCCTTGTGCATTTAGGGAAAGAGCTTGAAACGGGAGAGTTTTCAGCCACATCCAACGGGACGGCGGCTGCGACCGTGAAGAGAAACCGTGTCGTTCGGAAGAAGCCGACTGTCAGTGAAGCGCAGACTCACCCGCAAGGGAATGATCATCCATTTCCCCCTCAGGACACTGAAGGCCCGTCGCTCAACATCTAGCTGGTTCACTAAGCACCGGCTGGTATCCTGCCCGTCCCCTGACGCCATTTTTTGATCAGCAACCACGAGCCACGTTCACTTGTGACGATGAGATGGCGCCTGTGCCTCTAGTCAGGTGCTGGCCTCGTCTGCTAAGAATCTGTCGATGATCACCGGTCGTATCTCATTGGGTGTCGTGCTTTGCCTGAGTCTGTTTGTCTTAGAGCCGGCGGAGCCAGCCGAGCGCGCTGCGAGTCGAGTCCCTCTCTTTGAGAATCTCGGAACCCTGCACCACCCGATCACCACCCGTTCCAAGGAAGCGCAACGATATTTTGATCAAGGATTGCGGCTGGTCTACGCCTTTAATCATGAGGAAGCGATCCGTGCGTTTGAAGAGGCCGCCAGCCTGGATCCTTCCGCCGCGATGGCCTATTGGGGTATCGCACTGGCTCTCGGGCCCAATATCAATGCGGGTATAGACAAGACTGATGAGCGCCGGGCCTGGGAGACGCTGCAGAAAGCCAGATCCTACAGCGCCCATGTAACACCTGCCGAACAAGCCTATCTCCAGGCGATCAGCAAGCGTTACAGCCTGAAGGGACCCACACGAGCAGCGCTCGACAAAGCCTATGCGGATGCCATGCGTGTTCTCTGGAAACAATTCCCGGAGGATCCCGATGCCGGTGCATTGTTTGCCGAAGCCCTCATGGACCTCCACCCCTGGGATCTCTGGACCGTCAATGGAAAGCCGAAGCCCGGGACAGCGGAAATCGTGTCGACGTTGGAGGCGGTTCTTGCGCGAGTGCCGAACCATCCGGGGGCTTGTCACTACTACATCCATGCTATGGAAGCGTCACCGACTCCGGAGCGCGCCTTGGCCTGTGCGGAACGGTTGCCTGCGTTGATGCCTGGGGCCGGACATCTCGTCCATATGCCGGCGCATATCCACATGCGACTTGGGCATTATCACGAAGCCGCAGAACAAAACGCGCAGGCCGCCGAAATCGACCGGCATTATTTAGCAGGGCGAGCATCCACTGGTGATGAGGCTGAGGGCTACTACCAGCATAACCTCCATTTTCTCTGGGCTGCTTTGCTGATGGAGGGCCGAAGCGCTGAAGCCATGAAGGTCGCCAAACAACTCACGGGGATGATGAGGGAAGCGGACATACGGCGAGATTCATCCCAGGAGTTGTACCTGCCTGTGCCACTCTGGACGATGATTCGCTTTGGACAGTGGGAGGCGCTGCTCCAAGAATTGCCTCCGCCGAACACATTCCGACTCAAGCAAGCGATCTGGCGATTGGGAAGGGGCATGGCATTGGGTGCCTCCGGGAGAGTACCGGGAGCTGAGGGAGAGCATGCCGCTTTGGCGACGCTGGCAAAACGATATGCGCGACACCGGACGACTGAAGAGCGAACCGAGCGGGCCCTCATTCAGATCGCCGAGCGACTGCTCGTCGGAGAGATTGCCGTTCATCACAAGCAGTATGACGCGGCGATCACAGCCCTTCGTGAGGCCATCACATTGGAGGATGCCCTGCCGTATTCGGAGCCAGCGTTTTGGCCTATTCCAGTTCGGCACTATTTGGGTGTCGTTCTGCAGAAGGCCGGGAGAGCTCAGGAGGCGGAATCGGTCTATCGAGCCGATCTGATCAAAAATCAGCACAACGGATGGGCTGAGTATGGGCTCATGCAGAGCCTTCGTGCTCAACGCAAGGATCGTGAGGCGGACAAGGTCGAGCAGGAGTGGAAGCGGGCATGGGCACATGCAGACGTGACTCTAGTCGCTTCTCGGTTTTGAGAGGATAGATAGGCAGAAGTGGAGGTCGGAATGCGATTTGTCGTTGGAGTAATGGGACCAGCCAAAGCACCGAAGAAGGATCTCGATAACGCGCGAATTCTTGGCGAGTTTATTGCGCGACGTGGCTGGGTGGTGCTGACCGGGGGGAAAGACGTGGGCGTCATGGAAGCCGCCTGTGAAGGTGCCAAACGGGTTGGGGGCAGTTTGACCATCGGTATCTTACCGACGGCGAAGGACAAAGTGTCTCGGCATGTCGACGTGTCCATCATCACCGAAATGGGCAGTGGTCGGAACAACATCAACGTGTTGACCAGCCATGTCGTGGTGGTGTGCGGATTGAGTGGGTCCGGGACCGTCTCCGAAGTGGCTCTGGCGGTCAAGGCGGGGAAACCCGTCATTCTCGTTGCGGCGTCGGATGCGGATGTGACCTTCTTCCGCAAACTCGACAAGCGCTTGGTCAATTCCGCCGCCACGCCGGAGGAGGCGATTGAGCTCATTATGAAGCTGATGGACAAACGGCAACGACGGGCACACCGTACGGACCAGGAAACATATGGGTATGTCCCAGTGTAGCTTGCATTATTCCTGCAGGCTTCTACTGGAACCACCGATAGGCCGTGGCGACAATATTCGTCGCTCCTTCTGTTGATCCTGCGTTCCAGATTTCACGGCGCGAGTTTCAAGTTGTTAAAATACTTGGAACCTCAAACATGGAACTTGAAACCGTTAGCCGCGATGTAAGAATGGAACCTCCGCGACGACGATAAGAGAGGAGGATACCAACATGACAACTCAACGGCGGTTCATCGCTCTGGCTATCGGGCTTATCGTATGCATGATTCTCGCAAACGTCCCACTCGATGAAACATCAGCGGCATCACAAAGCGGCAAGGCCTATTTTGCCGGTGGCTGTTTCTGGTGCATGGAGGAAGCGTTTGAGAAGGTGGAGGGGGTCGTCACGGTCGTCTCGGGGTATATGGGCGGCACAGTGGCCAACCCAAGCTATGAAGAAGTGTCCGCTGGGCGGACAGGCCATGCGGAGTCGGTGGAAGTTACCTATGATCCCACGAAGGTCACCTATCAGAAGCTTCTCGATGCCTTTTGGCACAATGTGGATCCACTCACGCCCAACGCGCAGTTTTGCGATCATGGGTCTCAGTACCGATCCGCCGTGTTCTATTCCAGCGAGGAGGAAAAGCGACAAGCGGAAGAATCGAAAGCCGCCATCGAACAGGCCAAGAAATTTCCCGCCCCAATCGTGACGCAGCTCGTCCCTGCGGCGACCTTTTATCCAGCCGAAGACTATCACCAGGATTACTATAAGAAGAACCCGCTCCGTTATAAGTACTACAAATATGGATGTGGAAGAGCCAATCGGTTGGAAGCCCTGTGGGGAAAGCCGTAGCGATCAGTCACCTGCTCTAAGCAGGAAAGGGGCTTGGACTGCACAAGTGCAGGACACGGCAGACAATTTCGTTACGTCGTACTGTGTCAGTGCGGAGTCCAGGGATGTCAGGCCAGGGAGTTTGAGGTAGGCAGAGAGGTATCGTGATCACAGAATTCCCACCCTTTATTTAACGAACAACTCACCAGATAACAAATCACGAATCCCCCAACCCGAAACTAGCCCCAGACCCTCCTCTAAGCCATCTCCTTTCAGTCTTGATATAAGTGAACCATGGGCGGACGGGGGAGGAACAGGAGTGTCGAGAGTTCTAAACTGTGAAAGCCTTGGAAAATACAGGAGTTCGGTAATTAGACCAAGTCATGCAATGATGCTGGAACGGGAGGGCTATCATCCCTTGCCAGCTAGCACCGCTGGCAGGTTTTCAAGCAGGACTCTTGTTGCCAGACGTGATGACACCTAAGAGACTTTGCAGTAGACTTTCGTCGTAATCGAACAGTGGACGAAACTCTAAGTTGATCGGCTAGGGAATTGAAATTGTAAGTTCTGTAATTAATTGTGTCGATGCGTGACGTCAATCAAGCATTGATAGGTATGTCGATTGATGAGCTCCGAATGCTTGCCAAAAGACTTAGGCTATCAGGATACAGCAGCCTTCGTAAAACTGATCTAATCAAGTATATTGGAGCCTCAGATGCCATAGCCCTTCAAAAACAACTCTTCCCAACATGGTGGCAGACTTATCATAACCACGTGTACGGTTTTGCATCCGTCGTTGGCCTAGTCTTGACGGTTGTATTCTTTGCATGGCCAGGAAACACTGTATCCGACAATCGACAGACGCTAAATCAGGCCCCATCTATCCGAACCGTTGAAAAACCGATTGCATTTTCCGACTATGCAGCCATGCCCCCTGCGGAAAAAGAATTGCTCCTTGAGTTCTAACTCCAAGTGCAACACTGCCAGCCCCTCATGGGCTATGGTGTTGCCATGCGAACACGATGCTATCAACATCTGAGTGCCGAAGAACGTGCCACCGTCAGTCTAGGGCTCGCCCAAGGGCATTCGCTCCGAACCATGGCGCGGATCTTGGGACGGGCCCCGAGCACTGTGAGCCGCGAGGTCGCTCGGAACACGACCCCCGACGGTCCCTACCGGGCCTGTACGGCGCAGCGCCACGCAGATATCCGAGCGCAACGCCCACGGCGCCCGCGTAAACTCCTGGACCCGTGGCTGTGGGAGTATGTGCAGACCCAGCTGACGCAGGGCTGCTCGCCCGAGCAGATTGCGGGACGTCTGCGCCGCCTGTATCCTGACGACATGAGCAAGCGGCTGTCTGCCGAAACCATCTATGCGGGACTGTATGTGCTGCCACGTGGCGCCTTGCGGACCGAATTGTTGGCGGCTCTGCGGCAGGCGCGCAAGACCCGTCGACCTCGGGCGCGTGGAAAGGACCGACGCGGCCAGCTGCCCAACATCACACCAATTGCCGAGCGTCCGGCCGATGTGGCCACTCGCGCGGTGCCGGGGCACTGGGAAGGTGACCTCCTCAAAGGGGCTCGCAACGGCTCGGCCGTCGGCACGTTGGTGGAACGGACGACTCGTCTGGTCCTGCTGGCTCGCATGGACGGGACGGATGCCGCGAGTGCATACCAGGGCTTCACGAAGAAGCTTCGGCATGTCCCGACCCCACTGCGGAAAACGCTGACCTATGATCGGGGGAAAGAGATGGCGGAGCATGAGCGGTTGGCGCACCGCCTCTCGATCCAGGTGTTCTTTGCCGATCCGCACAGCCCCTGGCAACGCGGAACCAACGAGAATACCAATGGCTTGCTGCGTCAATACTTGCCCAAGGGCACGGATCTCTCCACATACACCCAGCGTGAGTTGAACGCCATCGCGCATCGGCTCAATACGCGCCCACGAAAATGTTTGAACTTTGCGACGCCTCTGGAGGTTTACGCGCAGTGGCGTCATTATTCACCCGTTGCACTTGGAACTTGATACCGCCGACTTAAAAAGGGACTTGCGAGGAGCCAAGGTCCCGTTCCTGATCATCATGTGCAAAGTGCTGGGTATACGCCTGTCGTGGCTCGCTTCTTTATTGAGAATGGCGTATCGTCCACCGTATGGCGATACCTGCGTTTATCCAATCTCTTCGTGCAAAAGTCGGGACCGCCTTGTTGCACGTTCCGACGGTGGCGGTCTTGGTCTATGATGATCAGGGACGGATGTTGCTCGTCAAGGATAAGCCTTCAGGCTTATGGGGGGCGCCGAGCGGGATTATCGACCCTCATGAGCTCCCATCAGACGCAGCAGTACGGGAAGTGTGGGAGGAGGCTGGAGTGTACGTAGAACTCACACAGCTTCTCGGCGTCTTCGCAGGGGAACGGTTCTCCGTGGTGTATCCAAATGGTGATCATCTGTCAGGGGTCGAGACGGTGTTTAGGGCGAGAGTGATCACTGGGATCCCTCACGCCGATCAGGAGGAAACCTCCGACGCAGGGTTCTTTGATCCGAGCGAAATTGAGGGTCTACCTTGTTATCCCCATTTTCTTGAGATCCACAACGCCGTTGGTCAAGTTCCAGCCCAATCCTACTTTAAGCCGTCCACATGGCGTCCTCCAGGTGTGTAACCTATTTAGGTTGAACCGCTACGTCGTTCGGAAGACCCTACATACTGGCCAGGTCTTAGTATTTGATAGTGTAATTTTCTCTTTGGTCGGATGCCAGCGTCCCGCACGGTTCTCGATGTACCCATAACTGAGCATGTATGGCGAAAGGGCGTTTGCAATCGAGCAGGGTGTAGGGTTGAACTCTGGACCTGCCGGTTGTATGGTGCATTCAGACTCATCCACCCAGAGCTCATCGGGTAGGTGAGCAACCACAGGCTCATCTGCGCTGTCCCGTCCGGGTCCTCCCAGGAGGGTGAGGCTGTTGGGCTTGATGGGATGAGTCGTGGTCATGTGACGCAGACATTGTTACTCCATCTGTCCACCTTCTCACAAAGGAGCGTATCCCATGGCAGAGGTTACCGAGCAAATCACGAAAGCTCTCGAACATTTCAAGCAGCAGCGCGATGAACTGCAAGTCCAGTTGCATCTGGCGAAGGCAGAGGCGAAGGACGAATGGGCTCGGCTGGAGACTCAGTGGGAGGATATCAAGCCGAAGCTGGAGGCCGCGCGGGAAGAAGTGGGGAAAACCGCGGTGTCCGTCGGTGATGCCCTGAACCAGGCGATCGACGAGTTGAAGAAGGGCTATGAGCGGCTGCGGAGCCGACTCTAACGGAGGTGGTATCGGGATGCAGTAACGCCACGCTGTGGCAGATTCTGCTGATCGACCGTCATCTCCAAAGGGGCGGATCCTACCGCAATGCCCCACCTGAGACTGCCTACTTTCCGATCAGCGATGGGTCACCGCTTGTGTGACCCATCCTGTAGTTTTTTGCCGATTTGAGCTTTCCCTTCGCCCACGGCTATTCCTGATTCCGCTGTCTGGGTAATCACGACTTCCAATCGTCGGTTCTTGCTTCGGCCTTTGTCTGTATCATTCGTCGTGATCGGTTTACTGTCCCCATAGCCCACTGCTTTCACTCGGTCACTCTGCAGGCCTCCGTTGATCAAGATCTGTGCAGCATAGTCCGCCCGGGCTCGGGAGAGCTCTTGATTATCGCGAAAGCCTTTTCGCAGGTCGGACCGGAACGGGGTATTGTCGGTATGTCCTGCCACCTCGATTCCCTGATATCGGGATCCGTACAAGACGGCGCCGATTCGCTCGAGCAAAGAAGTGCCTCCGAGGGTCACTGTCGCGTCACCAGAGGAGAAGAGGTCACTACTGGCTAGGGCCAGGGTCAATTTATTACCACGCTGTCTCACGGTGACCGTGCCCTTCTTCAGCTCTGGTTGGAGCAGGCTCGTCAGGCTCTCACTGATCTTGCGGAGATCGCTATTCCCGATGAGCGTGAGGGTTTCTTCTTCATCGGCGGCATCCGTGTTGGGTCCAAGCAAGGTGGATGCGGAGAGTGTCTGATCGATTGACTGGAGTGACAGGGCGGGGGGAGGCTCGTCCTGTGTGGCCGCTGCGTCGGTCTGTTTTGACGCATTGGTGTTGGCATTGGCGTTCAACTCAACATCCACCAGCATTTGTTTGGTACGAGCGAGTTCTGCCTCTTTCGCCACGAGTTGTGGGTTCACGTCGGCGAACTTTTGGCTGACTTGTTTCAATTCGTCTCTTACCTGCGTCAGCTCTTGATCCTTTTTCACGATCAGTTGCTCCGCATCCGTCGCTCGACGCTTGGCCTGGGCCAATTCCTGTTCCCGTCCTGACGATGCCATCTGCTGCTCGACCTCGGCTACACGGCGCTTCGCCTGTGTTAATTCCTGTTCCTTCCCCGCCAGCTGTTGTTCGACCTCGGTGACGCGGCGTTTGACTTGGACCATTTCTTGGTCCTTTTTCGCCGTCTGCTGTTCGGCATCGCTGACGCGGCGTTTAATCTGGAGCAGCTCTTGCTCTTTCCCCGCCGTTTGTTGCTCGGCCTCGTTGATGCGGCGCTTGGCCTGATTCAGTTCCAGCTCTTTGTTGGCCGCCAGTTGTTCCACTTCGGCGATACGGCGCTTGGCTTGCGTGAGGTCCTGGTCTTTCTTGACAGTCAGTTGTTCAGCTTCGGCGATGCGGCGCTTGGTTTGAACCAGTTCCTGCCCCTTTGCCGTCGCCGCCATCTGTTGCTCGATTTCGGTCACTCGGCGTTTGGCTTGGTTCAGTTCCTCGGTTTGTGCGGCGAGATCGTCCCGAAACTTCTTGGAATTCTCGATGGCATTCAACCGCAAGGCGGCTATTTCCGTGTCCTTGGCATGGAGCTGCAGTACGAGTTCACCGATGCGTTGCTTGAGCTCTTCGATCTTCTGCTTGGCTGCCTGGAGATTGTTTCTGGCCACGCTTAGTTCGTCTGAGGACTGGCCGTCTGCCGTTCCCCGGAGTGTGTCGTCCTCGACCCTGTAGGCCAGAGTGGGGTTTGAGTCAGATGGGGTTAATCGCGACCCATGCCAGGTTCCGTAAGATGACACAAGTAGAGGAGATGAGGTCTTTTGAAGACGATCCTCTTGAATATCTGAAGATGGATTCATGGTCATCAGTTGAGCGGCGGCAAATGAAACGGTAATCGTTCCGTAAAGCAGCGAAAGGGAGAGCAGTGCACAGGTAGAGAGTTTCACAAGCATGATTGACCTACTGAAAGGGATACAGTGTGGTGATGACACATAGATTGGCGCCTTTCTCACGCACCTCACCGCACGGATGTGGTTATGGACTCCGCTCAGAAATCACAGGAAGCAGGACCCATGGTGCCCATTTGTAAATGACGGCGCCGTTCCCTCTGATATGAACAAACAGAGTAAGAGGGGAGAGGATCCTATCGCCTTCCAGATTCACTTTGCAACGGGTGTGTGAGGCGGAATCGTTTGCCCGTCACAGGTCGAGGGGTGATGAACTGCATGCCAACGGGTGCCCATCTTTTATGTATCGCGCTCTCTACGCGGACGATCTGGAATCCGAATGGGGACGATAGTCTGTAGGGTGATGGCGCATACGTTTGTTTATCAATATTGTCGCAACTTATTTGTGGGTTGGAGGGCGAGACCGCAATAAAGTCGATGCACTATGTTGATGAGCATGGAGGCACTCGCTCCCGCCTTGAATCTGGGCGGTGAATCTCGCTAGACTGCGCCCGCTCAGCTTGTTCTGCGTCTTCGGAGGGTCTGCCATGGTGGTTCGTGCGTTTCTTCCTGTCTGCCTTATCGTCGGAGCGCTAGTCGTGGTCGGGCTGTGTCCCACAGCGGCCGCTGACCAACCACAGCAGCTGAAGGCTGCTTGTGAGCGGGGGACACCCGCTGCCTGTAACGCGCTCGGTTTACTGCATATGAAGGGCGAAGGGGTGAAGCCAGACGAGTCACGAGCTGCCGCCATGTTCAGAAAAGCCTGTGACCTCGGTGATCCGAATAGCTGCTCTAATCTCGGGGTGTTGTACGCTGAGGGGACTGGCGTTCCACATGACGATGTGCAAGCCTCGGTCTTCGCGAGGAAGGCGTGTGACGGCGGAGATGCACGGGGTTGTTACAACCTTGGGGTGATGTATGCCGAGGGAACAGGCGTTCAACAGGACGATGTGCAGGCGTCCGATTTCACCAGGAAGGCTTGTGATGCCGGCAATATGAAGGGCTGCTACAATCTGGCCGTGATGTATGCCTCAGGAACCGGAGTACAACAGGATGACGTGCAGGCCGCCGATCTCTACAAAGCAGTCTGTGAGAGTGGGAACGCGAGAGGGTGCTACAATCTTGCCGCGATGTATGCAGCTGGAGCAGGAATCCAACAGGACGATATTCGAGCCGCCGAGTTCTACCGGAAGGCTTGTGACGGCGGAAATGCACGAGGCTGTTACAATCTTGGCGTGATGTATGCCGAAGGGACAGGGGTCCCACAGGACGATTTCCAAGCCGCCGATTTCTACCGGAAGGCCTGTGACGGCGGGAGTGCAAGGGGTTGCTCCAACCTCGGCTCGATGTATGCGGCGGGCAACGGAATTAAACAGGACGATGTTCGTGCAGCGACGCTCTACCGGAAGGCCTGTGACGATGGCGACGCCAAGGGTTGCATCAATCTCGGGGTGATCTATCAAGTCGGACGGGGCGTCAAATCAGATGACACGGAAGCCCTCAAGCATTATGGAAAA
>WBZN01001606.1_pt1 | contig 13446 bp, 9 predicted proteins | sample 5204281 | NCBI WGS metagenome assembly WBZN01 (sample SAMN12344347, study PRJNA552823) | activated sludge metagenome | biome: Activated sludge suspended growth; feature: Nitrification reactor; material: Wastewater; isolation source: activated sludge from nitrification reactor of wastewater treatment...
CACCACATGCACGGCATTTTTGGTGGTCATCGGGAAATCGGCATAGTCGGTACGCACCCAGCTCAAGCTGTTGAAGACATAGAAGCGCGTGTTGGCACCGCTTTTGGCGATCATCGTACCCAACTGATTCTTGGCATCGTTGTGCAGCGTGTTCACATAGGATGTGATCTCACCTTCGATCTTGCGCTGCCAATCGGCACGAGCTGCACGAGTGACACGTCCATCGGCCGTCCAGTTATGTTCGTAGTACAGACCGAAATTGAGCATGGCCTTGTCACGGGCTGCGATGCGGCTACTCATGAATCCTGGATTCTGCAGTGACACCAGCGTGGCCATGGCATCCGCGCTGCGCAGTTTTTCCAGTGCGCGTTTTACCCGTGCCGATACTTCGGACATTGACGCCGAATACAGTTCCCATTCGTTGCCGTAACTCGCGGCATGGGTTTCCAGATCGGCGCCGTGATTGGCTTCAAAGTCCTTGAAGAAATCCAGCTGATTCGACACGATGACCTGGCGGTTGGCGTTGCTCTTATTCTTTGCTGCGACGACAAAGATATTGTCGATTGTTACCAGATCATCTTCGCCTTTTCCGAAGATACCAATGATAGGAAACGGATAGCGTGACTTGAACATCGCATTGCTTTCAACAAAGTCGATCGTGGCAGAAGGATCGCGTCCTTCCGCATAGCCGCCGATCGAGTTGTGTGTCTGATACAACGAATTCCACTTCATCAATATCTTGCTGCCATCACGCCCACTCATGTAATAGGTTTCGCGTTCACGGTTCCCCAGATGCGGTACATGCGATGCGCAATTGCAAACCCCCTTCCAGGAGTATTGTGCTCCGGAACCCGCCCACAATGATGACAGACCATAAGGCATCGTCTGGTTTTCCATCGCAATGGCAATCGGAAAATCGACGTTGTATTCACGCTCAATCATGCCGGGATACAACATGCCACGCAGCACCGCCTCTGCTGGCGTGCCACCATTGGACAACACCAATGCATTCAGCGGCATGCTGAAATGTCCATCCTTGATGCGATTGATCAGCCGCTGGAATTGCGCCTGAGTGCGGTTCTTCTGATATATCCACATCCAGAAGCTACCATCGGCATTCCAGCGTGCCTGATAGGGAGAGGGGCTACCTGCGGTTGCATCCATTTGATTCAGGTAGTAATCGGTCATGCTCAGGAAGGCATCCTGATACTGTTGTTCATTGCCCCTCCACATATAGTCCGTGTGATCGTCGGGGGCGATGTAAACGCGTTTCTGTGCAAGCACTTCCTGTGCGACAAAAGTAATGAGCAGCAGAATAAATAACCTTGAAATGATATTTCTCATAGTCGTTTGGGGCATCCATAAAATTCATCAGTCCCGGAAAAATTTGTAGTGATCTCTCTCGTTCCCGAGTCAGTATTGGCGACACTGCCTCAACTTCGGAGAATCAAACTGTTGGTTTTTCCATACACGCTATGCTATCGGTCTACAGTTAAACTTAAGTGATAATGAAAGGTACGAAATCCCCTCATTTCATCAATAACCATTGATAAATATATGGTTATAGAAATAAAGGGTTAAAACCAGGTCTTTTTGAGATCATGAGATACAGATGGGGCAAAATCTTGAATCTGGTAATCACAATGCCGATCGACGATAAATGGATTTCCGGAATGGAAATGGTGAAGAACAATTAGGACGACCGGTCAGAGGCAAAGTACCCTGTCGTTTAAATCAAATTAGCGGAAAAGTCGGTGGATTTTACACAGCGCAGCCTGTTATTCCCGAATCTTGATTCTAAGCTCAGGAGATGGCCGCATGGCCGCTGGCACGATACGATTGAATCCGAGAATCGAAACCCGGTGTGCTGTATGAAAACTGGGAGTACTGTCCTGATCACGCAGTATCGACGACACCTTGTACTCCATGCTGCCGGATGCAGGGTCAAAACGAATGTCGTGAATCCACATTCCGGCACGCTGCACATTCTGCTGCTCACACTCAAACGCCAGATCCCAGCCTGTCAGCATGGGCAGGGCATAGTCATACGGTAAGTCAGTGACTCGATACTTCTGCGTACGAACCACACCATCGGTAATCTTGCGGCAGAAACCAGGTTCATTGCTTCGGGGATTCAATGGAAGAAAATCGGCACGCACCTTGACGCTACGTCCACGAATCAATGCAGCTCGCGTCTTGACTTGTTGTGTACGAGCTTCGTTACTCTTGAAGAGAGTTTGCGTCACCCAGAATGGACTACCGTCCAGATTAGGTGATGTGCCTGTCTGCGACAGATTATAGGCCATCTGCAGCAATGGGTAATCGATACGGTCACCCAATTTGCAAGGCATCCAGCGCCACTCACACTCGAAGGCATTTTCGAAGCGAAAATCGAATCCTCTCGGTAATATTGCAACACCGTCGTGTGTTTTGAGCATGCCCTTGTTGCCGATATTTTCCAGTGTGGTTACAGGACCCTGTTTCTGCAACTGCACAGAAACCGCTTCTATCCCGCTATAGTCACCTTCTACTGCGGCATCCAGCCACGCGGAATCATACCCAAAACCACTATAGAACACACAAAACTCAAAAGCATCCTTGCGTCCCTGATCCTCCAGTTTGCCTTCGGCTTCAAATACCAGAAAAACCGAGTTGGCATTTCTGACCAGTTTGCTGTGCGTAATATCGGCGCGCACCGAATTCACTTCGCGATCGCCTTGCAGATAACGCAGATCCCAGCCGTTCAACACTACCGTACCCTGATTCACATAGCCGGGTAATTCGAGCCACTGCAATATAGTGGCAGCGCCTTCCCCACCTTCATGGCGCACACATTTGCTGTCCTCGATCAGAATGAATTTACCTTCATCCTCGTAGACGGTCTTTCCGGTCGATCGAAATGCCAATTGCTCAAACGGCGAGGTAGTCAGTTTTGTACTCTCAGGCACAGCAACAGGTTGTACGTTACGGGATGGTGTAGTGCAAGCCGCAACCAGAAACAACACGGCACAAACCATCAGCATCGATAAGCCACAACGCAACATTCCGTTTCTCCCCTAATTGGTCAACCCGACATTACCACGTCAGCCATCTTCCCACACTCTTCAATACATTCCTACCGGTTTATCCTATTCAGTCCTTGATGCGACTTATTTTCGCCACATCCTTGATTTGTCTCAGACCACGGATGATTTGCGCCAGATGCTGACGGTTGTTGACTTGCAGAATAAAGTGCATGCGTGTGTAATCACCATCGGTTTCCATCGCAATATCGTCAATATTGGACTCCGCCTTGGCAATCTCTGCCGCCACTCGAGCCAGCACCCCTTGCTTATTCTCGCCGGTAACACGAATACACACTTCGAACGTTCGGCTGATGTCTTTTCCCCAAGCCACATCAAGAAAATTTTCCGCGCCTTTCTGACTGTTAGCCACCACGGGACAATCATGCGTATGGATAATCAAACCATGATCTTTCTTGATCATACCGATAATGGGATCACCGGGAATGGGGCGGCAACATTTTGCAAACTGTACGGTCAATCCTTCGGTTCCCAGAATGGGAATCGGCCCTGCAGCCTGTTCATTGGAAACCGATTCCAATGGCATCGTCAAACGCTTGGCCACGACGGCGGGAAACTGCTTGCCCAACGCCATTTCAGCCAACAATATCTGCTTGGATTTGACACCACTATCCCGTACCAGCTTTTCCCACTGCGCTTCTGTGATCAGATCAGGATTCAAATTGAATGAGAGCAGAGCCTGATTGAGCATGCGTTCACCCAGTTTAACCGACTCATCAAACTGAATATTCTTAAGAAAATATCGAATATGCGAGCGTGCCCTGCCGGTAGCCACATAACCCAGCCATGCCGGATTGGGTCTGGCATAAGGCGCTGTGACAATTTCCACACGATCGCCGCTTTTCAGTATGGAGCGCAATGGCGCATTTTCACCGTTGATCTTCGCTGCCACGCAGCAGTTCCCCACATCCGAATGCACCGCATAGGCAAAATCGACCGCGGTTGACCCTCTGGGCAAGGTCAGAATTTTCCCCTGCGGTGTAAAAACATACACATCTCCCGGAAACAGATCGATCTTCAAATGCTCGAGGAATTCCAGCGAATCGGTTGACCCACTCAGGGTATCCAACAAGCTTTGCAACCATTGACTAGTTTTCATGTGCAGATCATCGAAATCATTATCGGAAGATTTGTAGAGCCAATGAGATGCCACGCCATTTTCGGCAATACGATGCATCTCCGCGGTTCGGATCTGGACTTCTATCGGTAGACCAAAGGGACCTACCAGTGTCGAATGCAACGACTGATAACTGTTGTTCTTGGGAATGGCGATATAGTCCTTGAATTTGCCGGGAATGGGTTTGTACAGCCCATGCAGCACCCCTAGGGCCACATAGCAGGCGGTAATATCCTTGACGATGACGCGAAAACCATAAATATCGAGTACTTCCGAAAACGAGAGGTGTTTGTCTTGCATCTTGGCATAGATGCTGTAGAGGTGCTTTTCCCGCCCGGTCACTTCCGCATCCAATCCGGCTTCTTTGAGCTTCTGATTGATGGATTCCAGAATTTTCCCCACGACTTCCCGGCGATTGCCCCGCGCCGCTCTGGTCGCCTTCACCAATACCTTGTAGCGCATCGGATGCGAATAACGAAATCCCAGTTCCTGAAGTTCCTGATAAATATTGTTCAGTCCCAGACGATGAGCAATAGGCGCGTAGATTTCCAGGGTTTCACGCGCAATGCTGCGCTGCTTCTCCGGCAACATGACTTCCAGAGTGCGCATGTTGTGCAAACGATCGGCCAGTTTGATCAGAATGACGCGTACATCGCGCGCCATCGCAAGCAACATCTTGCGAAAATTTTCAGCTTGCGCATCTTCCTGAGTCTGGAATTTGATCTTTGCAAGTTTGGACACCCCGTCGACCAGTTCCGCGACAGGCTCCCCGAATCGCTCACTGATCTCAGCCTTGGAAATATCGGTATCTTCGACGACGTCATGCAACAGGGCTGCTGTAAGCGTAGGTACATCGAGATGTAGTGTCCCCAGTATCCTCGCTACTGCAAGCGGATGCGAGATATAGGGTTCGCCAGATTTGCGAAATTGTCCCGAGTGTGCGCCTTGCCCAAAGGTATATGCATTTTTGAGTAATGCGATATCTTCCGGTTTGAGGTACTGCGATGTCTCAAAAAATAACTGTTCCGCTTCAGGCATGGTCCCAATGCATTGAAAATTCGGTATAAGAAAAAAACTTAAGTTTGACTTCGGCTCAACGAGCAGTTACTGGCAATCTGCTGTTGTGATTATATGCCGGGATTTGACCCGAATGAAAGCCGCAGGATTATGTTTGACCTACGCATAAAAGACGGTGAATGAGAACTCGAGTATTGATGAAGCGAATGGCTGACCCAATCGCTTCATGCTGGAATTAGCCCTGCTTTGCCAAACAATGCTGAAAACAGGCTATTCTACAAATTTTTGGGATTCAGGATATCCATATCCACCTTGCCTTGTGCCAGCTCACGTAATGCAATAACCGTGGGTTTATCGCGTGCTGGTTCCACCATCGGCGCCGAACCGATCGCAAGCTGTCTGGCCCGTGCCGTGGCTGCCAGGGTCATATCGAAACGATTGGGGATTCTTTCCAGACAATCTTCAACGGTTATTCTAGCCATAGTGTCTTATTCCAAAAAAGTAGGGTTAAAAATCAGGTTGGTATTATAAACTTTACGCGCTAGGTTAGCTGAGTTATCAATGACTGGTGCCGTATCAACTGACGCTCTTTCTTCAGACGCTCGGCCTTGATAATGCATGTCAGGTCATTCAAAGCTTCCGGAAGAATATTGTTGATAATGACGTAATCGAACTCATTAATATGACTCACCTCTTCACGTGCTGCATCCAGTCTTTTCTGTATGACTTCGGGACTGTCCTGCGCCCGGCTACGCAATCGCGTTTCCAGTGTATTCATCGATGGAGGCAGTATGAAAATACCGATCGACTGAGGAAAAATCTGTCTAACCTGCTTTGCTCCCTGACAATCGATTTCCAGCAGGATATCGCGCCCGGTCGCCACCGCATTATTGATCCAGGTTTGTGAAGTGCCATACAGATTACCATACACTTCAGCACTCTCAAGGAATTCGCCATTAAGCAGCATACGCTCGAAAGCTTCATGACTGACAAAATGGTAATCCTTGCCATTGACTTCCTGCGCACGAGGCGCACGCGTGGTATGCGAAACCGATAGGCTGAGATCCAGTCCTGCTTTTAGTATCTCCTTGACCAAACTGGTTTTTCCTGCTCCGGAAGGGGCACAAACAATAAACAGACAGCCTGTTCTATGATTATTCATGACAATCTCGTTTCATACTGCACGCAACATTCACTTTTCCCAATGCCATAACTGTTCTATTCGATGGATTCTTCACACTGCCCAAGATACTGCGCCACTCTGCAACAAAGTAGAGAAACCTGTCATCAACCAGATTTTAAAACTCTCGATCCTGATGCCATCAATTTGCCATACGTTCCTTGCGCACTTTTTCAAGCAACTCATTCAAGGTTCTAATGGTATCCTGTGGCGTTCCTCCCATTCTGCCACTCGTCAGGTACTTACCTTCGATCACGAGTGCAGGGACGCCATTGAGTTGATATTGGCGCGTGAGTTGCGAGGATCTGGCCACCTGGTTCTGTACACCGAAAGACTGATAGGTGTTTTCAAACTTTTTCCTGTCGGCGCCCTGTTTCTCAATCCAGTCAAACAAAACCGATTCGTTATTGAGATCAATCTTGCCCCGATGGATAGCGTCATAAGCCTTGTCATGCAAGGCATCCAGCATACCTGCTGCCTGTAGCGTATAGAATATTTTTGCACCGGTTGCCCAGTTGGGACGCAATGTTGCTGGTACATACGTAAAACTGACATCGTCAGGCATCGTCTTCAACCATGATTTCAAATGCGGATGCAAGCTGTCGCAATGCGGACAACCGTACCAGAAAAATTCCAGCACCTCGATTTTCTGGCTATTTTGCGTTGGCTGAGGTTTACTCAACACGGTGTAATCCTTGCCCTCAACGATTTCAGCCTGAACATTGGCTCCCAACATCCAACTTGAACTCAGCAACAGCATCAGAAAAAAACCTAAGTGACGTCGATTCATTCTAGCTCCTCAAAAAAAGTCAATGAACTTCCGGTAATTACAATTTGATACGGTACATAACCAGGACACAAAATCGAACTCAAAAAATTACTGCACCTTGATGAATTGCGCCGAAATACCATTTTCTTTCAGCGATGCAGTCGTCTCATCCACATCTTCTTTCTTGGTGAAAGGCCCCACGCGAACGCGATAAAACACGCCTTTCTCGGCCAGATCGATAGTCTGGATCGATGCCATGATCCCTAGCAATGCTAGTCTGGCCTTCATGTTTTCAGCATCATCATTTTTTTTGAATGAACCGACCTGTAGGAGATATTTCTCCGTGGATTTGGGATTTTTCGATTGCGGCGCGACCGGCTGAGACGACTCGATCGGTGCCATGCGCGGTGGAATCGCAGCAGACTGTTGGGGAATGGAAGGCGCGGGTTGCGGAACAACTTGTACCGGCGGCTGTGGAGTTTCAGCTATCTTGGGTTGAGGCTCTGGTGTTTTGGTTACAGCAGGCGGAACTGGTCTTTCCTCCACTTTCCTCACATTGGTGGGATCGATTTCCGGCTCATCGATACCAGGCAGGATTTTATAAAAATCGAAGCGGGGTTTTTCTTCGACGACTTGCTGAGGTTCTTCTGGAACCGGTTTGATCAGCTTGGATGGAATTGCCGGTGTCGAATCACTTTTTTCAGTCGGAACAGCAGCCTTCTCGGACTGCAGGAAGGGGCTGGGTGCAAAACTCAGGTACAACCAGATTGCAATCGCGCTGGCAAGGCCCAGCGCATAGCCAACAAATCCTCCAAAAAAAGCAGATCCACCTTTTTCACTACCGGATTTGGCTGGTTTATGGGTTTTGTAATCTCGACTCATGAATATCCTTGTGCATTAATCCGGTCACATTTTATCAGGAGCGCTAACTCCCAGTAAGCAAAGACCATTATTCAATATCTGTCGAATGGATGCAACCAGTGCCAGCCGCGCCAGCTGTAGCGATGTATCAGGTACCAGAAAACGCGTGGAGTTGTAATAACTGTGAAATTCCCCTGCCAGCTCCTTGAGATAAAAAGCGATCAGATGCGGTGAAAGTTCTCTGGCAGCCGTTTCCACGACATCAGAGAAATCGATCAGCTTCTGCAACAGCGCCAACTCTGCCGATTCAGTCAGCACCGAAGTATCGGCCTGCAGCAGTTCATCCGCCTCACCGCCCCACTGCGCCAGAACGCTGCAAACCCGGGCGTGTGCATACTGCACGTAATAAACCGGATTATCATTGCTCTGCGATTTTGCCAGATCCAGGTCGAAATCCAGATGCTGGTCACTTTTGCGCAAAACATAGAAAAATCGTGCAGCATCCCTGCCCACATCCTGCCGCAACTCACGCAATGTTACGAATTCACCCGAGCGGGTCGACATCGATGCTTTCTTGCCATCCCGATACAGAACTGCGAACTGAACCAGGGCGATTTCAAGCCGTGACGTATCCTGTCCCAATGCCTGTAGAGCCCCCTTTACCCTGGGAATGTATCCATGATGATCGGCGCCCCAAATATTGATGACCTGATCAAAACCACGTTCAAATTTGTTCAGATGATAAGCAATGTCCGATGCAAAATAAGTGAACTGTCCGTTCTCCCTGCACACCACCCGATCCTTTTCGTCTCCAAAGTCGGTGGAACGGAACCAGGTTGCCCCATCCTGCTGGTAAAGCACCTTTTTTTCGTCCAGCAATTGCATGGCATGATTCACCAGTCCATTATCGAACAGGGACTGTTCAGAAAACCAGGTATCGAATTCCACGCCGAATTCCATCAGATCATTGCGGCAATCTCCAAGTTGTTCCGTCAGCACAAAATTGTGGATGTAAGCATAATCCTGCCCCAGTATCCTTTTACAATTCGCTATCAACTGATCCAGCTCGTCATCGGTACTGATGGGTGTTTCCCGGGCGCTGTCCGGCAAACCCTCGACTAATTGGTCGGGATGATGAACATAACGCTGCGCATGGGCCTGATGAATCAGCTGCGCCATGGCTCTCACATACTCTCCCTGATAAGCATTGGCTGGAAATGGAATACTGACACCATGGTGTTCGAGATAGCGCAACCAGGTAGAAAGTGCCAGTATGTCCATTTGTCGCCCGGCATCATTGACGTAGTATTCCCGTGTCACCTGAAAACCCGCCATCGACAGGATATTGGCCAGACTAGCCCCCATCGCGGCGCCACGACCATGCCCCACATGCAGGGGACCAGTGGGATTGGCAGAAACGAATTCCACCTGCACTTTTCTGCCTTGTCCATAGTCGCTGCAACCAAAGGCTTCCTTATTGTGCAGAATGACCTGGACATACTGTTGCTTAGCGGTGGATTTCAAAAACAGATTAATGAATCCTGCACCAGCCACTTCAACTTTCTCCAAATACGGAGAAGCCGGCAAAGCCTCGATCAGAGACTGAGCCACTTCACGCGGATTTTGCCGCAATGATTTGGCCAGCTGCATGGCAAGATTGCATGAATAATCGCCATGACTGGCTTGCTTGGTTCGCGTCAGTTCGATTCGAGCATGCGGATCGACTGTAGTAATACGATTAGCAGCCTGACGAAAAAGATTGGCAAAATGTGTTTTGAAGTGCGGTACGGATGAAGTCATCATGAAGTTTCGGCGCTATGGATAAGTGTGAGCACGACCTGTTTGAGAAAATGCATGTATTTTATCAGTTAGCCGAATCAGGCCAAAGTGCGTTGACGATGTGTCTCGAATAAACAAATTCCTGCACTCACCGCGACATTCAGGCTTTCGACACTACCTAGCATTGGAATCCGCACCAGCTGGTCACAGTGTTCGCGTGTCAGGCGGCGCATACCCTTCTCCTCAGAACCCAGCACCCAGGCAACGGCCTCCGGTATCTGGAATTGACTCAAGTCCTGCTGCGCCGAATCCGCCGTGCCGACAATCCAGATTCCCTGCTGCTTCAACAATTCCAAGGTACGTGACAGATTGGTCACGGCAATGAACGGCACGGTATCCGCAGCGCCACTGGAAACCTTGTATACCGCCGCAGTCAAGCCCACCGCTCGATCCTTGGGAGCGATCACGGCATGCACACCAAATGCATCGGCGACCCGCAGACAGGCTCCTAGGTTATGTGGATCCTGAATTCCATCCAGCACCAGCAAGCGTGCCGGCTCGGTCAGCGTATCCAGTACATCACCGATGTCAACATGCTGGCGAGTCACATCGATGCTAGCCACTACCCCTTGATGCCGGTCATTTCCGGTCATGTTCGACAATCTTGAGCTATCACTCGGAATCAAATGAATGCCGTGCATTTCAGCCAGCTTGATCAACCCGCGAATACGCTGATCGGAACGCATTTCATCAACAAACAACTCCTTGATACTTTCTGGATTTTGTCGCAATCGGCTGGTAACAGCATGAAAACCAAATATAAATCGGGTACTTGACATTATTCAGACGCCACTCACTGTGACACAAAACATTATGGATTGAAAAACCAAGTCATCGAAACGGTTACAAAAGATCACGTTGTGCCCCCAAAAGCGACGGTATTGTAAACAATTTTTGTGTGACCGTTGATGTTATGCCTTGGATACCCGTTTTTTTCTTGTTCGACCGTTTTTCTTTTGTTCCTCGGCCAGCACAAAGTCGATCTTGCTGGTTTCCAGATCAACCCGCACCAATTTAACCCGTAGCCGATCGCCCAGGCGATACTGCACACCGCTCCGCTCTCCCAGCAACCTGTGCTTGGTGGCATCGAAATGAAAATAGTCGCTGGGTAATTCTGAAATATGCACCAACCCTTCGACATACACATCGTCCAGCGCTACAAATAACCCAAAACCGGTCACGCTACTGATGACACCATCAAAGTTTTCACCAATCCTGTCCTGCATATAAAAACATTTGAGCCACGATTCAACATCGCGGGTCGCTTCGTCGGCACGACGCTCCGTCATCGAACAATGCTTGCCAAGCTCCTGCCAGTCACCCGGTTCGTAGCGTTCCCCATGGAGAACCGCCTTGATGGCACGATGCACCAGCAAATCCGGATAGCGCCGGATGGGTGAAGTGAAATGCGTATAGGCTTCGTAGGCCAGGCCAAAGTGGCCAGTGATCTCAGGGCTGTAGATGGCTTGCTGCAAGGAGCGCAACATGACCGTCTGCAATAGCTGCGCGTCCGGTCGATCATTGATCTGTTGCAACGTGTCGGCATAATCCTTGGCCGTCGGTTTGCTTTTTCCTCCTAGCAAAATACCGAATTCCTTCAGAAACTGGCGCAGCGCCTCGATTTTTTCCGGCGTAGGATCTTCATGTATGCGATACAGTGCGATCTGACCATGTTTCTGCAAAAAATCCGCTGCGCACACATTGGCCGCCAACATGCACTCTTCAATCAAGCGATGTGCCTCGTTCCGCTGAACCGGCTCGATTCTCTCGATCTTGCCCTGATCATTGAAATACATTTGTGTCTCGACAGTTTCAAACTCGATGGCTCCACGTTTGATACGAGCTTTTAACAGCGCTTTGAACAATTTGTGCAACAACTTCATGTGTGGCAGCAATTCTGCAAACTGCTTGGCTTCGGCTCCCTTGGGGTGCGCCAGCATCGCAGCAACCTGCGTGTAAGTCAGGCGTGCATGCGAACTCATGACAGCAGGATAAAAATCATAATCCACTACGGCGCCATTCGCCCGAAATTCGATCTCACACACCATGCACAAGCGTTGTTTGTCCGGATTCAGTGAGCACAATTCGTTCGATAGCACTTCCGGCAACATCGGGATCACCCGGCGAGGAAAGTATACCGAGTTGCCGCGGTTCAGCGCTTCCCGGTCAATGGCATCCTGTGGTTTGACATAGTGACTGACATCGGCGATAGCCACAAACAGGCGATAGCCCTTGCCTTCCTGCTGGCAAAATACGGCATCGTCAAAATCCCGGGCTGTCTCGCCGTCAATAGTCACCAGCGGCAATGCGCACAAATCCACCCTTCCCTTCGATTCTTTCTTGAGTACTCGCTTCGGAAAGCGGGTTGCCATGTCTTTGACTTCATCAGAAAAAATATGCGGCAGGTCATGTTTGCGCAGTGCGATCTCGATCTCCATACCGGGAGCCGTATAATCCCCCAGGATTTCGACTATCTTGCCAATGGGCTGAGCGTATTTGCTGGGTTGCTGAATAATTTCCACCATCACGACCTGACCCGATTTGGCTTTCAGGGAATGTTCTCTGGAAATCAGAATATCCTGACTGATACGTTTGTTCTCGGCAGAAACCGACAGAATGCCGTGATCGATATGCAGACGCCCAACCAGCGTGGTATTGGCGTATTCCAGCACTTCCACAATCGTGGCTTCTCTACGGCCACGGCGATCCACACCAATTTCGCGCACCAATACTTTGTCACCGTGTAGCGCCTTGTGCATTTCCTTGGCACTGAGATACAGATCGGCACTGCTGTCGTCGGGAATCAGAAATCCAAAACCATCGGCGTGGCCTTGCACGACTCCTTTGATCAAATCAAGCTTTTCCATCACGCAAATATCACCCTTGCGATTACGGAAAAGCTGCCCTTCGCGAATCATGGCAGCAAGGCGCCGATTAAACAGTTCCTGCTCCCTTTTGGTTATCGACAGCACTTTTTGCAATGATTTCTCTGCAACCGGCACACCCTGCTGCTGCAAAATCTGCAATATGTACTCACGACTTGGTAGTGGTTGCTTGTAACGTTCTTTTTCACGCTGCAAGTGAGGGTCCAGATTACGCAGTTTCTGATTCTTCTTATTTGACAAAAGAGTGGTTTCCTATAGAATGACGCGCTTCTTGCAACCTAATTATTGGGTTGCGTGATCGCCCAGATGGCGGAATTGGTAGACGCGCATGGTTCAGGTCCATGTGCCTTCGGGTGTGGAGGTTCGAGTCCTCTTCTGGGCACCAAACAGTCCAAGTATCACATTGATTGATAAGTAAAATATTTTTTGATTTTTCATTTCTTTATACCAAAAAAACTTTTGCTTCAACTTTCTGATACACGTTTTTTTAAATTGGTTACGCTATATATAGAATAAACCAAAACAGACACATCACATTGTGTCAGCTTTCAATCTATAAAATCAATCGAAATCAGTCAGTCATTCCGGCCAGCAATTCCTTCAACCTGATTTCCTGCCTATTGAGTTCAGCGTTCACACTTTCTTCCAAACCATGAAGAACTGTATCCCGTCAGCGCAAGTTGGACAAACTAGGG
>WBZN01001607.1_pt1 | contig 13442 bp, 8 predicted proteins | sample 5204281 | NCBI WGS metagenome assembly WBZN01 (sample SAMN12344347, study PRJNA552823) | activated sludge metagenome | biome: Activated sludge suspended growth; feature: Nitrification reactor; material: Wastewater; isolation source: activated sludge from nitrification reactor of wastewater treatment...
AACCGTCCCATGGAGCTCTCGATCCGCCGCGCCGACCCTGCCGCCCGCCCTGCCGGACTTCTCGCCATCGGCGTGTTCGACGGCCCGCCCGCCAAGGGCAGCGTGGCCGCACGCTTCGACAGCGCGACGCGCGGTGCACTGAAGGCCGTGCGCACCGCTGGCGACTTCGCCGGCAAGGCGGGCGAGACGGCGCTCCTCTACCCGGCCGGCGTGAAGGCCAAGCGCGTGCTCCTGGTCGGGCTCGGTGCCGCGGGCGAACTCGATGAGCGCCGCGTGCTCGCGGCGGCCGCCACCGCCACGCGCCGCGCGCGCGACCTGGGCGCGGGCTCGGTCGCGCTCGCGCTGCCCGAGGCGGTCGAGGCGTCGCCTGCCCTGGCGCGTGCCGCGGGCGAGGGCCTGGTGCTCGGGCATCACCGCCACACGGCGTACCTGTCGGGCGGCGGCAAGCCGGCGCTGCTGCGCGCGGAGTGGCTGGTCGCCAAGGCGCCGGCCGCGGCGGCCAAGGCGGCGTTCGAGCACGGCGCCACGCGCGGCGAGGCCGTGGGACTCGCGCGCGACCTGGCCAGCACGCCGGGACAGGACCTGCCGCCGGCCGCCCTGGCCGAGCGCGCGCAGGAAGTGGCCAAGCGCGTGGGTGCCAAGGCCACGGTGTACGACGTGGCGGCCATGGAGCGGCTGGGCATGGGCTGCGTGCTGGCGGTCGGACGCGGCAGCCCGCACCCGGCGCGCTTCATCGAGCTGGTGAAGGAGCCCGCGGGCGTGAAGAAGGGCGCCGCGGTCGACACCGTGGTCGTGATCGGCAAGGGCGTCACGTTCGACACCGGCGGCGTGTCGCTCAAGCCGCGCGAGGGCATGAACAAGATGAAGTACGACATGAGCGGCTCCGCCGCCGTGATCGGCCTGTTCGCCTCGCTCGCCACGCTCGAGTTGCCGTTCCGCGTGGTGGGACTCATCCCCAGCGCCGAGAACGCCATCGGCAGTCGCGCGTTCAAGCCCGGCGATGTGATCCGCGCCATGGACGGCACCACCATCGAGGTCACGAACACCGACGCCGAGGGCCGGCTGTTGCTCGCCGATGCACTGGTGTACGCCAAGCGCTTCACGCCCGCGGCGGTGGTCGACCTCGCCACGCTCACCGGCGCCATGTCGATCGCGCTCGGGCGCCACGCCGCCGGGTTGTTCAGCGCGGACGACGCGCTCGCGGCCGAACTGCACGCGGCGGGCGAGCGCACGGGCGAGCGACTGTGGCGCATGCCGCTGTGGCCCGAGTTCCTCAGCGAGATGAAGGGCGACACCGCCGACCTCGTGAACTCGAACGAGCGCCGCGAGGGCGGCTCGTGCACGGCGGCCGGGTTCCTGTCGCACTTCGCGAAGGGCATGCCGTGGGTGCACCTCGACATCGCGAGCACGGCCTGGACCTACAACGAGCGGCCGGAGTCCTCGCGCGGCCCCAACGCGTTCGGCGTGCGACTGCTCACGAACTGGCTCGAGCAGCGCGCGCGCGGATAGCGCTTGCAGAACGACGAAGCCCCCGGCGGAGCACCGCCGGGGGCTTCGTCGTGCGCGCCGTGCGACTCAGCGCGGCCGTGCCGGGCGTGCGCGCGGCTTGGGCGGCGCCGGTGCCGCGGGCAGCGCGCGCTCCACCAGCATGCCCGAACCCTCATGCGTCATGCGCAGCAATCGTCCCTTGGCGTCCGCCCACAGGTCGAACTGCACGCTCGGGTCCACGAGCTGGTAGTGCTGCGCCGGGATGCGGCGCGTGCCGACCTTGAGCGTGTCGAGCTTCACCTTCGTCACCGTGGCCAGTGGCATGATCAGTGTGTCGGCCGACGTCACGAGCAGCTGGACGCGACGGCTCTCGAAGTCCTTGCCCGCCAGGCTGCGCAGCATGACGTCGAACAACGAGAACATGGGCGTGTCGATCACGAACAACCGGCCCGGGGGTTGTACGAGGCGCACCGCGTTCCCCTGCTGGTTGAACTCGGTGTAGTAGGTCAGCACGGTGTCACTCGGCAGGATGCCACGCGAAGCGAGCTGGTCCTGGAAGTGCTGGTCCGACTGATAGCGCAGCAGGCCCAGGTCGCGGGCGTCGACCACCACGAGCATGGTCTTCTCGTACTGGTGACGCTTGCCCTCGGCGTCGGCGAGCGTGCGCTTGGCCTTCGCGGTCACGATGATCGAGTCGCCGTACCATTCCCAGGTGAACTTCTCGTGGGCCACCGGCAGGTCGTGGTCGAACACCACGAGCATGCCGGTGTCGGTCACCGTGGCGACGGGGGCCTGGGCGCGGGCGGGCGAGGCGAACAGCAGCGTGGCGAACAGCAGGGCGGCCAACAGCGATGCGAGCGAGCGGGCCGGGGCGGGAACGCGGAGAAGGGTGCGCATGTCGGGAAAGCGTATCACGCCCGCGCGCGAACGGCGCAAGCACCGCGCGCGGCTCAGCTCCCGGTGCGTTCCAGCCGTGTGACGCACTCGATGTGGGGGGTGTGCGGGAACATGTCGTAGGGCGTGACCTCGGCCGGCCGCCAGCCGAGGGCGGCGAAGTCCTTGAGGTCGCGCGCCAGCGTGGCGGGATTGCATGACACGTAGACGATGCGCCGGGGCTCCAGCTCGGCCACCCGCACGACCACCCGCGGGTGCAGCCCGGCGCGCGGCGGGTCGACCACGACCACGTCCGGCCGGGGCGCGTCGGCACGCTCGCCGCGGGCCCACTCGCGCAGCACGGCGCGCGAGTCGCCCAGCACGAAGCGCGCGTTGCCGAGTCCGTTGCGCACGGCGTTGCGGTGCGCGCGTTCCACGGACTCGTCCACGTTCTCCACGCCCACCGCCTCGGCCGCCGCGCGCGCGAACAGCAGCGTGAGCGTGCCGGCACCCGAGTACAGGTCGAGCACGCGCTCGGAGCCCGTGAGCTGGGCGGCGGCCAGCGCGCCTTCGTACAGACGTTCGGCCTGCATGCTGTTGGTCTGTAGGAAGGCGTTGCCCACGACTTCGAACTCGAGCCCGAGCAGCTTCTCGACGATCACGCCGTCGCCGACCAACGCCCGCTCTTCCTCGGCGAACGCCACGTTGGCGCGACTGCGGTTCAGGCCCAGCGTGACGGTGCGGATCTCGCGCGAGAGCGCGGCCACGCCGCGCGCCCAGTCGTCGAGCCCGGGCAGGTCGTCGGAGGCCGCGAGCAGGTGCACGGCGCAGCTGGCGGTGTGCGGCAGGTGGCGCACGGTGAGGAAGCGCGCGACGCCGTCGTGCCGCGACGGATGGTAGGCGCGCCAGCCGTGCGTGCGCGCGAACGCCTGCGTGTAGCGCACGACCTCGACGGTGAGCGGCGAGGGCAGCCAGCACTCGCGCAGCTCGAAGACGCGATCGAACGTGCCGCGCTCGTGCATGCCGAGAACAGCGACTTCTTTTGACGCCTGCGGGGCCGCTGGCCCCGCTGTACCGGGTGCGGACGGGCCCGGTGTTCCCGGGGCCTGCGGGGGCGTGGTTCGCGAGGCCTGCGGGGGCGTTGGCGCGACGGGCTCGTACGCCGGCATGAAGCTGTATTCCATCTTGTTGCGGTAGTGCCATGCCGAGGGGGCGTGCACGATGGGGCGCACGGGGGGGTCGGCGATGCCGCCCAGATGGCGCAGGGCCTCGCGCACCTGGCGTTCCTTGAGCGCAGCCTGGGCCTCGTACGGCAGCTCCTGCAGCCGGCAGCCGCCGCAGCGGTCCACGTGCACGCAGCGCGCGGGCACGCGCTCGGCCGACGGGCGCTCGATGGCGGTGAGCCGGGCCTCGGCGAAGCGCTTGTTCGTCTTGGTGATGCGCGCGGTCACCTGGTCGCCGGGCAGGCCGCGGTCCACGAACACGACTTTGCCGTCCACGCGCGCCAGGGCCTTGCCCCCGAGCGCGATGTCCTCGATCCCCACGCTTAACACGTCTCTGACTTTCATGGGATCGAAGCCGCCTTGGAGTGGGGGGAAGACCGCGCCGGGAGGAATCTGCGCAGGCGAACAGAACCATTCAGCTGGTCGGACTGTCTATCTCCTGCGACGTCCACAAGCGCGGCGCGGGCGACCGCCCGAGCGGCCGCAGTTCCCCGACCCGCACCACCCCACGCTATCCCGAGCCTTTCGCATCCCGCAAGGCGCCGGGCGGCATGAACCTCCCAGGAGGATGCACATGCGTTCCAAGATCTCGCAGGCGCTGCTGACCGCCGCACTGCTCGTGGCGGTCGCGCTGCCGGCGGCCGCGGCGGGCCGCGGCTGGCTCGGCGTCACCACGCAGGCCACGGACTCCGACCTGCGGCGCGGACTCGACCTCGACCGCGACGGACTGCTGGTGACCCGTGTCGAACCGGACAGCCCGGCCGACAAGGCGGGACTGCGCAAGGGCGACGTGATCCTGAGCTACAACTCGCGCACGGTCACCGAGCCGTCCGAGCTGCGCACGCTCGTGCGCAACACCGAACCCGGCCGCACGGGCGCGCTCGGCGTCTGGCGCGACGGCGAGCGCCGCACGTTGGACTTCACGCTCGGTAGCGTGCCGGAGGATGAAGGCGAGGACCTCGCCGTGCCGACCCCGCCGAGTCCGCCGCGCGCGCCCCGGGCCCCGCGCGCTCCGCGGGCCGCACGCGGTGACGACGGTGAAGTGCATCGTCGCGTCATCATCAACGGGCGCGAGGTCCCCGAGGACGAGATCGACGACAAGCTCAAGGACCTCGACATCAAGATGTTCGAGGGCCCCGACGGCAAGTTCGACATCAAGGGCCTCGAGGGCATGCACAAGCTGAAGGGCCTGCGCGGGCTCGAAGGCCTGGGCGACGGCAACTGGCAGGGCTTCTCCACCGGCCGTGGCCGGCTGGGCGTGCGTGTCGAGAGCCTGAACAGCGAACTGTCCGAAGCGCTCGGCGCGACCGGTGACAAGGGCGTGCTCGTGGTGCAGGTCATGGAGGACACGCCCGCCCAGAAGGCGGGGCTCCGCGCGGGCGACATCATCGTGAAGATCGGCGATACCGAGGTGGACTCGCCCGACGAGCTGGTGAAGGAACTGGGCGACCACGACGGCAGCGTGTCGGTCCGCGTCCTGCGCAAGGGGGTCGCCAAGGAACTGACCGCGGATCTGGAGCGCGGCTCCCGCCGCGACGAAGGCGATATCCGGGTGCGGGTTGCCCCGCGCATCCGGATCCGTGATGGAAATCCGGAACCGGGACGGGGGCCCAAGGTGTATCGCTGGAACACGGGTGACGGCGAGGGTGAGAGCGCCGAACTCCGTGAGGAGCTGCGCCAGCTGAAGCAGGAGCTGCGCGAGCTCAAGGAGCAGTTGCGCGAGAGGAAGTGACCGAGCCACACCGAGCGGCGTCCCCGCGGCGAACGATCGCCGCGTCGTGACGACCCCGGCCACCGGCTCGGGGGGGCGTCGTTCCATCCAGCCTGTCACCGAAAGGTGCCAGCATGGGGCGAAGTACGGCTGTGATGGTGCAGCGCGGCGCCCCCACGAAGCGGTGGATGGTGGTGGGGGAGCAGCAGCAGGACGCAGCACGATGCGCAGCACGAACCAAGGACGCCGGCACCGCGGGACACGGTGCCGGCGTTCGCTTTCGGGTGCGAGCGTTCGCGTGCGCCGCGTGCTCACGCCGGTTGCACGCGGCTGCGCTACACTGCGCGCCATGTCCCCGTTCACGCCCACTTACTGCCCGGTGTGCGCCACCACCATGGCGCTCGCGGCCGAGCACGGCGTCATGCGCCCCACCTGCCCGTCGTGCGGCTACATCTGGTACCGCAACCCGGTGCCGGCGGCGGGCGTGATCCTGGTGCGCGACGGGTCCGTGCTGTTGGTGAAGCGCCGCTACGACCCGCGCGCCGGTTGGTGGTGCCTGCCGGCGGGGTTCATGGAGGCGGGCGAGACGCCCGAGCAGAGCGCCGTGCGCGAACTGCAGGAGGAGACCGGCGTGATCGCGCAGCTCACGGGGTTGTTCGGCGTGTACGCCGGCTTCGACGACCCGCGCGTGCGCGCCGTGCTGATCCTGTACACCGGCATCATCACTGGCGGCGAGCAGCGTGCGGGCGACGACGCCATCGACCTGGGCTGGTTCGCGCTCGATGCGCTGCCGGCCGAACTGGCGTTCGCGTCGCACCGCCAGGCGCTCACCGAACTCGTGGAGCGGCTCGCGCGCGCCTGACGCTGCCGGGCGGATGCGAACGGGCGCGGCTCCGAGTGGGAGCCGCGCCCGTCGTGTCGTGAGGGTGGTGCTGGGGGTGAACCTAGCCGCGCATCTCGAACGGCGGCAGGTCGCGCCGCTCACTCGAGCGCGGTGCCGCGGGCGCGTCGTCGGTCATCGTCGCGGGTTCCGCGATCGCGACCCCGGCGATGGCACTGGTGGAGCTGCCGTTGAACGTGGCTTCACGCACGCCCATGGCCATGGACAGCACCGCGCTCGCCATCATGGCGCGGTCGAGGTCGGTCTCGTCGAACGGCTTGCCGTCGCGCTTGTTGCTCAGGTTCAGCACACCGAGCAGGCGGTTCTTGTGCACGAGCGGCACGCTCACGAACGAGTCCGAGTTGTAGTGGTCGATCCCGGTGGCGCGCACGGGCGAGGCATCGCCGGTCTTCTTCATGAGCACGGGCTTGCGGTGATGCGCCACCCAGCCGGCCACGCCCTGGCCGAGCGGCAGCTTCACCCGGCCCGCCACGTTGGGGTCCATGCCGCGATGCGCGGCGATGTGCAGGTGGCGGTCGTCGACCCGCATGAGGCTGCAGCGATCCACCGCGAACGCGTCGCAGAACCGCTGCACCAAGGCGCGGGACAGCAGCGAGTCGTCGTGCTCGACCGCCGTGGCCTCGAACACCTCACGCAGGAACTCCATGGTCTCCTGCTGCTGGTTCAAGCGCTGCTGCGCTTGCGCGAGCTGCCCGTAGGCGTCGTTCAGGTGGCGCGACGCCGTGGAGCTCTGCTCCTCGAGCGCCCGCACATGCTGGCGCAGCACGTCGAGCTCGGCGCGCTCGGCGTGCGCGATGCTCTGGATGCGCTCGGCTTCGCGCGACAGCAGTTCGAGCCGTTCGGCCTTGAGCTGGTTCTCCTGCGCGAGCGCCGAGGACTCGACCTCGAGCTGGCGCAGCCGCTCCTGGAACATGCCCTGCGCGCGGCGCGACTGCTCCTCGGCCAGGCGCGCCTCGGGCGTCTGGCGCCCTTCGGCGTGCATGCGGCGCGCGAGCGCCACGGCCGCCATGGTGCGCATCGCGAGCACTTCCTCCACGGCCGCGGCCGGGAACGCGTTCTTGCGCGGCGACACGATCAGCAGCAACGCCAGCAGGTCGTCGTGATCGGCGAGCGGCAGCACGATGCACGAGTGCCATGGCACCGGGGCCACGAGCGGCTGCACCTGCGCGGCCTCGAACCGGTCGGGTTCGTACACCGGCGTCGAGCGGAACACCTTGGTGAGCAGCGAGCGGCGCTCGGAGGCGTTGAAGAACGCGCTCGGGCGGAAGAACTTGCGCACCAACCGCGCCGGCAGGTGATCCACCGGCAGCACCACATCGCGGCGGTCGAGCCGGCCGCGCTCGCGCTGCCAGATGCGGGTGATGGCGTCGTGCTGACTGTCGACCAGCGCCAGCGTGGGATGCCAATCGCCGGAGTACGCCCGCAGGTACGCGAGCAGCGAATCGATGATGCCCTCGATGTCACCGGCGGCGGACAGGTGGTCGCAGACGTCACGCAGATGGATCTTCGCCATGATGAGTTCCCCCGTTGCATGTCCCGAGCGAGAAAGTCCGCCGTGACATGGCAATGCCCGTGCCGTTCACGGTGTGGCACGTTGCATGTGCATTGCGGGCCGCCCGCATCGTCGCGGTGGTCCTTTCGGACGCAGCTCGAAATCCTTGAATTCCGCTGGTGCGCGCGGGGTGAAAGCGCCCACCGGTTGCGTGCCACGCCCGGAATCGACTGCGCCCTATGGAAATCCGGGCCGACTGACGAACGGTCAGGGACGTCCGGAGGGGCGTCTTTCGTTGCCGAATGAGCGCCGCGGCCTTGCGCGCTGCAACGCAATGCCGGTCCGGAGACGGTGGTCGCCTGCTCCCGCAGGTTCCCCGGCGCCCCTGCCCAGCGCGCCCGTGACGCAGTAGTCTGAAGGCACTCGTGTCACCCTCATCCGAGCCCACCGGAGTCCTGGGAGCCCGCCATGCCACGACTGATCGCCGATCGCCCCGTGCTGCACACGTCGTCGGACCTGGGCCGCGTCATGGAGGCGGCGCGCAAGCGCGAGCAGTCCGGCGAGCGCGTGCTGCACCTGGAGCGCGGCGAGCCCGACTTCGACACCCCGCCGCACATCGTGGAGGCCCTGGGCCGCGCGGCGCGTGAAGGCCACACGCACTATCCGCACGAACGTGGCGTGCCGGCGCTGCGCGAGGCGCTCGTGGCCAAACTCGCGCGCGACAATCGCATCACCGCGCATCCGGACGATCTCACCGTGACCTCGGGCGGCACGCACGGGCTGCACCTGGCCATCCAGTGCGTGCTCGGTGCGGGCGACGAGCTGCTGGTGTGCTCGCCGCATTGGATGGCGGTGCCCAAGATGGTGGGCTTCGCGTACGGCGCGCAGTACCGGTCGTTCCCTTTGTACCTCGAGCTGCAGTCGGGCGCGTGGGACGTCAACGAGCTGGCCGCACGCCTGCGCGCGGCCGTGCGCCCGAACACCCGCGCGCTGTACCTGAACACGCCCAACAACCCCACCGGCGTGGTGCTGACGCGTGCGCAACTGCAGGCGATCGCCGACGTGGCCATCGAGCGCGACCTCATCGTGCTCTCCGACGAAGCCTACGAACACCTCACCTACGATGGCGCCACGCACGTGTCGATCGCGTCGCTGCCCGGCATGGCCGAGCGCACCGTGACCGTGTTCAGCTTCTCGAAGTCGTACGCCATGACCGGCTGGCGCGTGGGCTACGTCGTGGCGCCGCCGGAGCTGCGAGCGGTGCTCGCGCCGCTGCCGGCGTTCTACAGCACGCACGGCGTGTTCCCATCGGTGCAGCTCGCCGCGCTCGCGGCCGTCACGGGCCCGCAGGACGAAGTCGCGCGCATGCGCGCGTCGTACGACGAGCGCCGCCGGCTGTTGCTCGACGGTCTCGCGCACAGCACGCACGTGCGGGCCGCCACCCCCACGGGCGCGTTCTACGCGTTCGCGAACGTCGCGGCGGCGCGTGGCCCGCGCGACCTGTGGGCGCTGGTCGAGGAGTGGATGGCGTTCGGTGTGGCCGTGCTGCCGGGCACGGCATTCGGACCGGAGTACGGGGACTGGGTGCGGTTGGCGCTGTGCACGCGGGCCGAGGACGTGGCCGAAGCGGCACAGCGGATCGCCCGACACGCGGGAGCGGGGGTGCGCGCATGACCACGACGCAGGGCGGTTGGTGTCCGGAGTGCGGGAAGCGCTGGGAAGCCCCCACGGTGGCGTGCCCCGATTGCCGCAACGTGCTGGTGGATCACCCGCCGGTCGAGAGCGGTCCGCCGGTGGTGGTGCACCGCGTGCCGGACGCCACGGCGGGCGCGCTGCTCGCCGGGCTGCTCGAGAACAGCGACATCCCCGTGCTGCTGCGCAGCGCCACGCTGCCTGGCTACGGCGACGTGCGCCGCGACTGGGGCACGAGCGCGTGGGGCGAACTCATGGTGGCGCCCGAACACGCCGAGGAGGCGCGGCAGTTGATCGCCGACTACCTGGCCGCGCTGGAACGCGGCGGCCGCGTGAACGACGCCGACGTGGAAGGTACGAGCAGGGAGTAAGGCCACGCTCGAGGTAAGTCAAAGGCTGCTAATAAATATAGCCTGCTTGTCCGAGACGGTTCAGCTAGCGGGGAACTCATCGTCAAGCGCCGCCAGTAGGTCGGAACGGCCGATAGAGGTCCACGCCGTGCGAGCCGCCGCCGCATGTCGATTGCGCTCAGTCCGGTCGGCAGACAGTCGCGCCAACCGGCGAGAGGTCATTCCCATGGAGTAGGGCTCTGGAATTCGGGAGTAGAGCTGAAGCGCTTCGTCGAAGCGCCTACGGGCCTCCTCGTGCTCGGAGCTACAGAGTGCGATGTCGCCAAGGCCCTTCATGCAGTTGGCCTCGCCATGCATATCGCCGATGCGTCGATAGAGGGCCAGTGCTTCGTCGTAGCACTTTCGGGCTTGGTCGTGGTCGGAGCGTGCGAGCGCGGCATTGCCGAGGGACTGGATGGAGTCGGCCTCGCCCAGCATATCGCCGCCGCGTCGACAGAGGGCCAGTGCTTCGTCGTAGCACTTTTGGGCTTGGTCGTGGTCGGAGCTGTGGAGCGCGAGATCGCCGAGGCACCGGATGCAGTTGGCCTGGCCCATCACGTCGCCGATGCGTCGATGGAGGATCAGTGCTTCGTCGTAGCAGTTTCGGGCTTGGTCGTGGTCGGAGCTGCGGAGCGCGAGATAGCCCAGGCACCGGATGCAGTTGGCCTCGCCGAGCACGTCGCCGACGTGTCGATAGAGTGGCAGTGCTTCATTGTAGCGCATTCGGGCTTCGTCGAAGTCGAAGCGACGGCGCGCGATGTCGCCGATGCGCTGGATGCAGTTGGCCTCGCCCAGTACGACGCCAACTCGTCGGTAGAGGGTCAGGGCCTCGTCGTAGCGCTTCCGGGCCTCGTCCTGCTCGGAGCGTGCGAGCGCGATGTCACCGAGACACTGGATGCAGTTGGCCTCGCCCAGAATGGCGCCGAGGCGCCGGTAGAGGGCCAGTGCTTCGTCGTAGCGCTTTCGGGCCTGGTCGTGCTCGGATCTACGGAACGCAAGATCGCCGAGGCAGCGGATGCAGTTGGCCTCGCCCAGAACGGCGCCGAGGCGGCGGTAGGTGACCAGTGCTTCGTCGTAGCACTTTCGGGCTTGGTCATGGTCGGAGCTCCGGAGCGCGATGTCGCCGATGCACTGGGTGCAGTTGGCCTCGCCCAGTACGAAGCCGACGCGTCGATAGAGGGTCAGTGCTTCGTCGTAGCGCTTTCGGGCCTCGTTGTGGTCGGAGCGTGCGAGCGCGATGTCGCCGATGGACTGGATGCAGTTGGCCCGCAACGCATGGTCTTGACGGCCATGCGAATGAGTCGCGATCTGTTCAAGCAGATGTGTGGTCCCAAGACCAGTGAACCGCATGAACTCGGCAAGCGCCTGGACGAACAGACGAGCGTCGGCGAAGAACGGGTCATCCAGACCAAGCGCGACCACGGCTTCAACGGAGGCGGCCTCGGGAGCAAGGGTCTGCATTGCAGAAGCACCGCCATCCGAACCTACCTTCCACCCCTCCTGCTTCACGAGTTCCACATAATGCGCCGTCCATAGCGCCAGATCCTGAGCGTCCGGCCGGATCAGCGCCGCGACGCACTCACGAACAGGCGCGAGCATGCGGAGTCGGCTGTCGGGAGTTTCCATTGCCAGTCCGAGCGTTACGGTCAGGTCACGCCGCGCGCCCTCATAGCTAGCGCCGTGGATCCGGCTCGCCGCAGCGCACGACATGCCGGACGTGTGAAGCCCGAGAAGCGCCGCGAGCCGGCGACCCGCTTCGCTCAATCGCGGGTCCGAGAGCGACGTGCCGACGGACACCAGGAGATTGAAACCCCGGTCGGTGGCTCCGGGCAGGGTGAGCAGCTTCGCTCGCTCCGCGTTCCATCTGCGCACTAGTGGTTCAAGCGAGCGCTCGCCCTGTGCCTGATGGGCCAGCACGGTGAGGGCGAGCGGCAGGCGCTCGGCGATGGCTTCAGCGACCTTCCCGAGAAGTGGGTCGGCCTCGAATTCACTCCCGGCCTGTTGCAGGAAGCTCTCTCGGGCGAGCTCTGGCGGTAGCAGGCCGACGTGGATCACCTGATCCCAAGGGCGGCTTGCCGGCCGTTCTCCGCCTCGGAACGACGCCAGCAGGCGAAGTGTCGGCACGCCGCGCAGCTCTGCCAGTCGCGGCAAGAACTCCGACGCGCTGGCGTGGTGCGGGGTCTCGGCATTGTCGAGGGCAATCACCACCGGCTCGCGGGCCAACTCAGCGAGGGCCGCGGGCCATTGTGCTGTTTCCGGTGGAAACCCAAGTGCGGCCGCCACCGCCACACAAAACTCGTCGCCTGTTCGCGCACTCTCGCAACGAACGAAGTAGCGCCGGGCCTTGAACCGGCGAACGACGGCAGCGGAGTTCAGAACGGCGAGAGACAAGGTGCTCTTTCCGACGCCTGGTGGGCCGAGAAGGCAGGCGGCGAAGGCCGCCGGGCCCAAGACTCCAGTGGAAAGGGCATCGATCTCGTCTTCGCGCCCGAGGCAGATCGGCGTCGCGGGTACAGGCGTCGGCGGACGACGGGACCCACCCGCAGGGAGGCCTGAGAGCCGATCGACCTGTCGCTCCAGCCGATCGACGGCCGGGTTGAGGGCCGCCTTGATGGCGCCCGCAACTGATTCTCGGAGTGCGGCCAGCCAAGCGCCGCCGAGGATGGCCTCTCGCAGCTCTGTGAGCAGTCGCTCCTGTTCTTCCTGACTGACGCGAATCTGCAAGAACTGTTGGAAGAACACCGCGTCTCTTGCCATGCTGTCACGTTTGATTCCGATCTCGATGAAGTGTCTGAGCAGGCAGTTCACGAGACCTGCTTCCAAGAGCACATTCAGCCCCGGAGGGCTGCCTTCCCACAAACCCTGCCGCCGCAATGTGTCCGTCCACGACTGGGTCAATGCCTCGGGCTCGCGGAGCGCGATGCGGGCCACATCGAAGGACCCTTCGCCTCCGACTTCGGCAGATGCGAACATCACAGCTTCCAACGTATCGCTCTGCTTCCACGCCGCCCGGCGCGCGCGAACCAGTTCCTGCTCGCTTGAAGCAAGAGCATGGAACGGGCGAGACTGTTCGAACTCGCCGAACAGCTCGTCGACACTCTCGCGCCAGGCCTGTTCCAGTGCGCGTGCGATGTCATGGTTTCGATGAAGATCCAGCAGGCCAACCACTGCGGCGTCGGCGCGATTGCCGATCGTGCCGCTGGCGGCCTGCTTGATCGCGTTCCATGCCGACTTCACGAGGAACCCGCCCAAGGCGGATAGCGCTATCGGTTCGGGCATCGCACTCTCAACGGTTAGGACGTGGGTTGGTGAATACTGACCCATTCTACTAAAGGTTCCGCGGCCCGACGCACGCCAGTTTTGCGAGGAGTATTGTGGGGCTGGCTTGGCAAAACCGACTTCCGATGCGCTCTTGCCCGGCTCCGATTTCGCTCCCGTTCGAAGCCGGGACGTGTCACGCTCGAGGGGCCCCGGGAGAACGTCCGATCGCCGATCGCTCCATGATCCGTCCGCTTGACGCCCGACTCCGTGCCGGCCTCGTCCTGTCCGCAGTGACGGCGCTGGCTCTGTGCATGCCGGCAACGGCTCGCGCCGTGACCATCGTGGAGTTCGGCACGCGCTGCTTCGATGGCGACACGCTCGGCAGTTTCATCGAGGTGACGGGCAACCCGCT
>WBZN01001610.1_pt1 | contig 13413 bp, 13 predicted proteins | sample 5204281 | NCBI WGS metagenome assembly WBZN01 (sample SAMN12344347, study PRJNA552823) | activated sludge metagenome | biome: Activated sludge suspended growth; feature: Nitrification reactor; material: Wastewater; isolation source: activated sludge from nitrification reactor of wastewater...
CGGCCGGGCCGTCCGGTTCCGCCTGGTCATTCCCATGATGCGCAGCCAGCATTCGCCGGAACACACGGCGCGCGGGGTCATGGTCGGGCTGATCTGCGCCTGCATCCCCTCGCCGGTCGGGCAGATGGGCCTCGCCTTCGCCGCCTGGGTCCTGGCGCGGCGCCTGTTCAACTGGGATTTCAGCCTGATCCAGGGCCTGGCCTGGACCTGGGTCACCAACGTCTTCACGGCGGCGCCCTGCTACTACACCTTCTTCCTCACCGGGCAGATCCTGCTTGGGCGCTGGGACGACCTGAGCGGCTATGACTCCTTCGTGCAGGCCCTCAGTACCGCGATGTCGGGCGAGGCGGGCTTCCTGCAATCGCTCTACGACCTCGCCAAGGTGGTGGTGCTCGATTGGGGTCTCGCCATGTATCTCGGCGCCATTCCCTGGGCGGCGCTGGCGGGCTGGCTTGGCTATCGGCTGGGCCTGCGCTTCGTCATCGCCTATCGCGCCGCCCGCGACAGGCGCTGGGCCCGGCGCGCCGCGCACTACGCCGAACTCAGCCGCAAGCGGCCGAACGCTGCCCCCGACCCGACCCAGTGACCCATTCGGGCTAGCGGCGCGGGGGCGGCTTGTGCGCTTGGCCGCGCTTGATTAGCGTGCGGGCCAGTTCGTTCCAGAGCGTCGTTCCCGAGGGGTTTCATCATGCCGCGCCGCGTCCCATCGCCGGCGAGCGCGAAGGCCGATCCGGCCGCCGAGCTCGCCCGCTTCCTGAAAGCCAATCCGGGCATGCTTCATGTCGACGCCTTCCTGCCCGACATGAACGGCAACCCGCGCGGCAAGCGCTTCCCCGCGCACGAGGCGGCGAAGATCTGGACCGGCGGCGTGCAGCTGCCCTTCTGCCTCTACTTCCTGGATGCGACCGGCGAAGACCTCGATCCGGGCGGGCGCTCCGAACTGCGCGGCGATCCGGACGGCAACGCCTGGCCGGTTCCCGGCACGCTGGTCCCGGTGCCCTGGGCGCCGGAGCCGACGGCACAGGTGCTGCTGACCATGCCGGAGCAGGCCAACCAGCCCTGCCTGGTCGATCCGCGCCAGGTGCTGGGCCAGCTCGCCGCGCGCTTCGCCAGGCGCGGCCTCACCCCCGTGGTCGCGGTGGAGATGGAGTTCTATCTGATGGACCGCAAGCGGGGGCCGCGGGGCGAGCCCTTGCCGCCGATCTCGCCCGCCACCGGAGAGCCGGACAATGCGCGCCAGCTCTATTCCATCGCCGGCCTCGACATCTACGCCGATTTCGTCCGTGACGTGGCGGCGACGGCGAAGGCGCAGAAGATTCCGGCCTCCACCGCCATCGCCGAGAATTCGCCGGGCCAGTTCGAGATCAACCTGACCCATTGCGCCGATCCGGTGGCCGCCGGCGATCATGCCGTGCTGCTGCGCCGGATCATCAAGTCGGTGGCCCCGAAACACGGCTTCGCCGCCACCTTCATGGCCAAGCCGTTCCTCGACAAGGCGGGCAGCGGCATGCACGTGCATTGCAGCCTGCTCGATGCCAAGGGCCGCAACGTCTTCGACGACGGCGGCGAGGCGGGAACCGCTTTGCTGCGCCATGCGATCGGCGGCCTGGTGGCGACCACGCCGGAGGCGATGGCGCTGCTGGCGCCCAACCTCAACTCCTATCGCCGCTACAAGGCCGGCGCGCTGGCGCCGATGGCGCCGTCCTGGGGCTACAACAATCGCTCGGTTGCCTTTCGCGTGCCGACCGGCTCGCGCAGCGCCCGGCGTGTCGAGCACCGCATCGCCGGCGCCGACGCCAATCCCTATCTCGCCGTGGCGGCCATCCTCGGCGGCATGCTGCACGGCCTCGAGAACAAGCTGGACCCGGGCAAGCCGGCGACGACGGATGTGAGCGGCCAGGTCGACCGCAACACGCCCTTCCGCTGGCACGAGGCGATCGGCAAGCTGCGCAAGGCGAAGATCCTGCCCGCCTATCTCGACGCCGGGTACCTGGCGCTCTATGCCGACGCGAAGGAGGCGGAGCTGAACAAGTTCAGCGCGACGATTTCGCCGCAGGAACATGAATGGTATCTGTGATGTGTTGTATGGGAGCGGGCTCTTGCAACTTCTCAAGTCGTCACCCCGGCCTTGAGCCGGGGCCCATTCATCCGCCGCTGCTGCGGTTGCCCCGTGGATCCCGGCTCGAGGCCGGGATGACGAGCGCGTGTGAGATGACATATGAGTAGCGCCTCCGACGTGCTCATCATCGGCGCCGGTCTGGCCGGAGCGGCCGCGGCGGAATTCCTGGCCAGACGCGGCCTCTCCGTCACCATCCTCGAGGCGCGCGAGCGGGTCGGCGGGCGCGGCTATGCGCGGGACTTCGCCGGCTCCCTGGAAAGCCTGGAATTCGGCGGCGGCTGGATCACCCCCTGGCAGGAGCACATCCGCGACGCCTGCGCCCGGCACGGGATCGAGCTGCGCCCGCGCGCGCCGGTGGTCGAGCGACGCTGGTTCCGCGACGGCGCGCTGCATCGCGACGCGCCCTGCTCGGATGCCGAGCGCCTCGCCTTCGAGCGCGGCATGGCCCAGATCGTCGCCGATGCGCTGCGGCTGAAGGCCGGCCATACGGTCGATGCCGCCGATCGCCCGCTGACCACCGTCAGCCTCAATGATTATCTGAAGCGCATCGCGGCGCCGCTGTCGCTGCGCGATCTGTGCCGCGCCTGGTGGACGGTGAGCGGCAACGGCGATCCGGCGCGGATTCCAGTCTCCGAATTGCTGGGCAGCTGCGCCTATGGCGACGGCACGCCGGACAGCATGATCGAGGTCTGGGCCGACACCTTGGTCGGCGGCGTGTCGCTGTTGACCGAGCGCATGATCGCCGCCTCCGGCGCCACGCTGCGGTTGAACGATCCCGTCACCCGCGTCCAGGCGCGCGGCGACGACGTCACCGTCACCGCGAAGAGCGGCAAATACAAGGCGCGTGCCGCGCTGCTTGCGACCGGACTCAATCCGCTGCGCGCCATCGCCTTCGAGCCATCCCTGCCGCCGGCGCAGACCATGGCCTTGTCGATCGGCCATCTGGGCGCCTCGATCAAGGTCTGGGCCAAGGTCGCCGGCGTGAAGATGGGCGTGCTGGCGACCGGCGGCGGCGTAAGCGCCAAGGCCGGGCTCGAATGGATGCTGTCGGAGCGGCAAGCCGCCGATGGCAATACGCTGCTGATCGGCTTCGGTCTCGCCGCCAATTTCGATCCCGCCCGGCCGGGGGCCGTGGCGACGGAGGTTGCGCGCTTCTTCCCCGAAGCCCGGCTCATCGCCCATGACTGGCACGACTGGGTCGGCGACGCCTTCGCGCGCGGCACCTGGGTGGCGACGCCCTTGGGCGCCGCCCAGGCGGTGGCGCCCGCGACCTGGGCGCATACCGGCCCGCTCGCCTTCGCCTCGTCGGATTTCTCGCGCGAGGGCGCCGGCTGGTTCGACGCCGCGATCATTTCCGGCCTCGACGCGGCGAAAGAGATCGTGAAACTGGTGAAAGCCTAGCGGCGGCTATTGCCGCTCGATGGTCGGCCGGCGGCCCGGCGTGTGTGTTGCGGCGCCTACGCCTTCCGTGCGCTGCTGCAGGCGCGGCGTCAGCGGCGTCGCGGTTTGTCGGAATCCCTCGGGAATCTCGATCGTGTCGCCGTTCTTGAGCCCTCCGCTGATACCGCGCTCGCGCAGGGCGTTGAGCCAGGCGGTGAGCGTGTCCGCATCCTCCCGGCTTTTCTTGCCGCCATATTCATCGGCGTGGACGCGCAGCAGTTCGCGCGGGGCTTGGGCGCCCGCGGCGCGCGCGATGGTGAAATACTGGTAGCGGGGCCCGTATTTGCCGCTGCGCTTCACCTCGATGGTCTCGAAGGCGGCGAACTCGTCCCAGCCGAAGCGATGGCGGCGGAACGGCGCCTGGACCACGAGGCCCTCCGGATAGAGCGCCAGGTGATAGAAAGGACTGCCCGGCAGCAGCTTCAGAAAGCTGCGGAGGATGCCGACCACGCACATCACCAGGAAAACGCCGGCGACGAGCGGCGGCAGCAGGTTCAGCAGGTAGTCCAGCCCCTGCGCGCCATCGGCGACGAAGCGCCGGCTTTCACCGAGCTCCTGGGGAATCCAATAGAGCGCGAAGGCGCCCATGCCCACCGACAGGACCAGCAGCCCGGCTTGCTGGCCGCGGCGCGGCGCGAGGCGGATTGGAAGCTTGAGCGTGGCGTGTTCCAAGGGCCCTCCTTGCCGGGCGATCCTACCGGAAGCGGCGCGAAAAATGAATGCGGTTACGCCGCGCCGTCTATTGCCGGTCCACCGTCGGCCTGCGCGCAAGGTCGCCGCCGGCTGGCCGGACTGCGCCGCCCGGCTGCGGCGGGAGAGGGCCGCCGATCCCGCTCAGGGCGATGGCCGTGGCGCGGAACGGCTCGGGGATCTCGATCGTCTGATGGGAATCGAGCTTGTTGTCGCGCGCCAGCTCGCGCAGCTGGTTGAACCAGGCGGTCAGCGCCTCCGCATCGTCCTCGCCGTTCCGCGCGCCGTAATCGTCGGCGCGGATGCGCAGCACCTCGCGCTGGCGCGTGGCGGTCGCGGTGCTGGAGAGCGTCTCGGTGGCCACCGTGTAGTAGGAGGTGCGCCTGCCGTTCTTGGTGCGGCGCTCGACCCTGATCGTCTCGAAGCCGGGCAGCGTGGCCCAGTCATGTTGCTGGCGCGAGAACAGCTCTTTCACCACCGGGCCGCGGCTGTTGATCTCGATGTGGTAGTGCGGCGAGTTGCGCCGCATCTTCAACAGCGCCCCGATCATGCCGCAGAGGCCGATTGCCGTGAAGGGCAGGCCGAAGAGCGCGAAGGCCGCCTCGCCCCAGGCGCCGTCCTCCGGCCAGCGCATCTCGCCGGCATTGAGGTCGAGGATGCCGGACGCACCCGCCATCCAGAAGATCGAGAAGCCGAAGAACACGGCGAAGAACAGCAGCATGCCGATCTGCTGGCCCTTGCGCGGCACGAGGCGGATGGGAAGGTCGAGACTGATCGGGTCCATCGCGCGCTCCGGGATCGCCGCCTATTGCCGCTGTATGGCGGATGCCTGGGCGCCGGCCGCGCCCGCGCCGGCCATTGGCACCACGCGGAAGGCGGCGGGAACATCGACCTCCGCGCCGGGCTGCAAGGTTCCGTCGCGCGCCCGTTCGCGCAGGCCGTTGAGCCACGCGGCCAGTTCGCGCGCCGATTCCTCGCTGTCCTCGGCGGTGTATTGCGCGACCGGAATGCGCAGCAGGACCGCCTCGCGGCGGATGCCGCCTTCGCCGGCCGGCGCATGCCTGGCGACGACGAAATGAATCATGTTGAAGCTCCCGGAACTCCTGCTGACCCATTCGAGCCGATCGGTCGCCAATTCGGGGAGCTCGCGCCAGGGGAACACCTGCCGCTGCCGCATCGTCCGGGCGATGAGCGCGGTGGGCGAGATCTGCAGGTGATAGAGCGGCGAACTCGGCCGCATCCGCACCAGCGACACCACGATACCGCAGAGGCCGAGCAGGGCGAAGGGCAGGCCGAGCATCGGGTGATACTGTTCGCGCCAGCTCGGCTCGAGCCCCGGATAGGTCGCATAGCCCTCCTGGTTGCCGGCCATGACTCCGGAATCGGCGGCGATCCAGAACAAGGCCAAAGCGAGCATGATGACGAACACAATCAGGGCCGTCGCCTGCTGTCGCCGGCTCGGCACGAGGCGAAGGGGAAGCCTGACCTTGACCTGCGCCATGTCGTCTTCCGTGCCGCCTAGAGGTACCGCCACCAGAGGTAGACGTGGCTGATGGCGACCGAGACCAGCATCAGCGGGAAGGCCACCTTGGCGAATTCGAGGAAGCGGAACGGCACGCCGGCGCGCTCGCCGATGCCGGCCACCGTCAGGTTGGCCGAGGCGCCGATCAGGGTGCCGTTGCCGCCGAGGCAGGCGCCGAGCGACAGCGCCCACCACAGCGGCAGCAGCGCCTGCTCGCCGCCGAAGGTGGGCGCCATGTTCTTGATCACCGGGATCATGGTGGCGACGAACGGGATGTTGTCGATGATCGCCGAAAGGATGGCGGAGACCCAGAGGATCGACAGTCCCATCACCCGCAGGTCGCCCTGGGTGATCGAGACCAGCCAGTCGGCCAGCATCTTCAACAGGCCGGCATGCTCGACGCCGGCGACCACGATGAACAGGCCGACGAAGAAGAAGATGGTGATCCACTCGACCTCGTTGAAGGTCTCGATCAAGCGGTGATGCTGGTCCTCGACCGGGCGGCCCAGGTTGTCGAGCATCAGCAGGATGGCGGCGCCGAACAGCGCGATGGTGCCCGCTTCCATGTGCAGGCTGTGGGCGAGGACGAAGCCGAGGATGACCAGGGCGATGACGAGAACCGATTTCCGCATCAAGACGCGGTCGGTGATGGCGTCGCGGTGGTCGAGCGCCATGACCCGCGCCTTGGCCTCCGCCGTGGCGCTCATGGTGCGGCCCCAGATCAGGTGGATGAGCACGCAATTGACCAGCAGGATGATGGCGACCACCGGCGTCAGGGCGTGGACGAAATCCATGAAGGTGAGCCCGGCGGCCGAGCCGATGATGATGTTGGGCGGATCGCCGATCAGCGTCGCCGTGCCGCCGATATTGCTGGCGAAGATCTCGGCGAACAGGAAGGCATAGGCCTTCACGTTGAGCTCGCGGCAGATGACCAGGGTGACCGGCGCGATCAGCAGCACGGTGGTCACGTTGTCGAGCAGCGCCGACAGCAGCGCGGTGACGACGCCCATCATGAAAAGGATGCCGGCCGGGTTGGCCCGCGCCGCCTTGGCCGAGATGATGGCGACATACTGGAACACGCCGGACCGCCGCGCGATGGCGACGATCAGCATCATCCCGGTGAGCAGCGCCAGGGTGTTGAAATCGACGCCAGCGACCGCCTGTTCCTGGTTCAGCAGGCCGAGGGTGATCATCAGCCCGGCGCCCAGCAGCGCGACGATGGCGCGGTTGAGCTTCTCCGACATGATCGCGGCATAGGTGGCGATCAGCAGGAAGGTGGCGACCCAGAGCGGGTCCAGGCCAAACAGCACGTGGCCGGTCGCGGGCGCTTCCATCGGGCATACCTCGTTTATCCGCGGCGCTCCCCCGCCGCGCTGCCTTGATGCCCGTGAATGCGCGTTCGTGCAAGGCCCCGCGGCGAGCGGTGCCGCGGCTATTCCGCGGCGGGGGCGATCGGCGCCAGATTGGCCAGGAACTGCCGCGTCGCCGCCTCCCAGGAGAATTCCCGGGCATAGCTTCGGCAGGCCTCGCGCGGCAAGGCGAGGGCCCGGTCGATGGCGCGCCCCAGGTCCCAGTCGAGGGCGCCGACCTCGCCCTCGCGAATCACATCCTTGGGCCCGGCCACCGGAAAGGCGGCGACCGGCAGGCCGCAGGCCATGGCCTCCAGCATGACCAGGCCGAAGGTGTCGGTCAGGCTGGGGAAGACGAAGACGTCGGCGGCGGCGACATGGCGGGCCAGGTCGGCGCCGAACTTGGCGCCGAGGAAATGGGTGTCCGCATGCCGTGCTTTCAGCGCCGCCAGCTGCGGCCCGTCGCCGATCACCACCTTCGATCCGGGCAGCTTGAGTTCCAGGAAGGCGGCGATGTTCTTTTCCACCGCGACGCGGCCGACATAGAGATGGATCGGCCGCGGCAGGCCGAGCTCGGCCGGCGCATCGGGCCGGAACACGGCGAGGTCGACGCCGCGCGACCAGCGGCCGATGTTGCGGAAGCCGCGGGCGCGCAGATCCGCCTCGATCGACGGCGTCGCCACCATCACCCGCGACGACGGCGCATGGAAGCGGCGCATCATGCCGTAGGTCCAGGCGAGCGGCACGGCGAAGCGCGCCGCGACATATTCGGGAAAGCGCGTGTGATAGGCGGTGGTGAAGGGCAGGCCGCGTTTCAGGCACCAGGCGCGCGCGGCGCGGCCAAGCGGACCTTCGGTGGCGATGTGGATCGCCTCCGGCTCGAACATGTCCAGCCGCCGCGCCAGCGCCCGCCCGGGCAGCAGCGCCAGGCGAATCTCCGGATAGGTCGGGCAGGGTAGGGTCACGAACAAATCGGGCGAGATGATCTCGACCCGGTGGCCGAGCTGCTCCATCTCGAACTTGGTGCGCTGCAGCGTGCGGACCACGCCGTTGACCTGCGGAGTCCAGGCGTCGGTGACCAGCGCGAGGCGCATGGTCACGCCGCGGTCACGCCGAGTTCGGTGGGCGCCAGCATGGAGAACTTGCGCGCCGCCGCCCATTCGATGATCTCCAGCCGGCCGTCGCGATGCTCCACCAGCGCGGTGCAGCTCTCCACCCAGTCGCCGTCGTTGCAATAGAGGATGCCGTCGATGTCGCGGATCTCGGCCTTGTGGATATGGCCGCAGATGACGCCGTCGAGGCCGCGCCGCCGCGCCTCGTCCGCCATTGCATCCTCGAAATCGCTGATGAACTTGACCGCGTCCTTGACCCGCGTCTTGAGGAAGGCGGAGAGCGACCAGTAGGGGTAGCCCAGCGCGACGCGGGCGCGGTTGTACCAGTGGTTGACCTGCAGGCACCAGGTGTAGGCGTGGTCGCCGAGCTTGGCCAGCCAGGGCGCGTATTTGACGATGCCGTCGAAGCCGTCGCCATGCACCACCAGCAGGCGCTTGCCGTCGGCAGTGGTGTGGACCGCCTCGTTGGCGATCTCGACACCGCCGAAGGCCATGCCGTCATAGTCGCGCAAGGGCTCGTCGTGATTGCCGGGCACGAAGGTGACCTTGCAGCCCTTGCGCGCCTTGCGCAGCAGCTTCTGCACCACGTCGTTGTGGCCCTGCGCCCAGTACCAGCTGCGCCGCAGGCGCCAGCAATCGATGATGTCGCCGATCAGGTAGATCTCGTCGGCGTCGTTGTGCTTCAGGAAGTCGAGCAGGAAATCGGCTTTGCAGCCGCGCGTGCCAAGGTGAACGTCGGAAATGAAGATGGTCCGGTAGTGATTCGTCGGCGCCGTCGCCTGCATCGCTCCTGGCCTTGTCTTGCCTCGTCGGCGCGGCGGTCACCCCGCGCGCGGGCCTAGAGCTACGGCAAAGCGGCAACGGGATTATGACAGGCAAATGGCCGTTTTAAGACGCCGGCGGGGGCAGGCGGTCGCCGCCTTTGGCAAGCCGGAAGGGCGGTCCGGCCCGGCGCCGCCGCCCTTCACGGCCGCGAAAGTTCGTCCGCGATCAGCCGCCTTCGCCGTCTTCGCCGCCATCGCCTGCGGGCGCCGGGCAATCCGCCGCGCCGTCCTCGCCTTCGCCATCTTCGCCGCCATCGCTGTCGGGTGGGGGGCAATCGGCGGAATCCTGGGCCATCGCCGGCTGTGCCAGCAGGGCGATCGCCGCCGGCGGCAGGATGGCCGGCGCCACGCCACCCAGCAGGGCAATCGCGCTCACCCCCAGCAGCGCCTTCACGCGCAGAGTCATGGTCTTGCCTTTCATGTCAGTTCCCAGCGCGAGTCCATTACAGCAAATGCGACGCATTTGCAAACAAGATAAAGCTTTTGCCGGCGACGCTGGCAGGAGCCTGTGCCGGTCTCCGAAAGGAGGAGGGAGGCGCCGACCAGGATTGGTCAGGCCGTGCCCGGCGACCGGCGCCCGGCAGCCGGCGCCCGGCGCGACACGTCCTATTCGCCGAGCGGCCCGTCATGGATGGTGCCGGTGACCGAATCGCCGTCACTGAGCCCGCCGCCGTCGCTTTGCGGCACGGGCAGGGTCGGCGGCGGGGCGCGGTCCTCGTCGGCTTCGTCGCCGAGTTCATCGGCGGTGCGGGATTCGATGCTCTCGCCGGCTTCGGCGCAGCCGCTGCTTTCGCCGCATTCGTTGGCCATGCCGCCATCGGGATCGAGGTCCTGGGAATTGCCCTGGCCGCCACCGCCGCCCATTTGCGCCAGGCCCGGCGTGGCGGCAAGCGTGCTGCCCAGCAACGCCAGCGCGCTGACCCCGGCCAGCAGGGCGATGCGGTTGAAAGGGGTGATCAGGCTCATGGCTTCGGCCTCCCGGCCGTTCTCCGATCAATGCGATGGCGGCGCTGCGTCTCTTCTAGAACGCGGCAGCGGCGCGGGCGGTTGCAGGCGGCCAATCACAAGCCGGTGACGGCCGAGGGCAAGCCGCTCCCTGGAGATGGGGTCGCCTCAGGCGCCTGCCAAGGTCATGCCGTCGACCCGCACCGTCGGCGCATCGGTGCCATAGCGGAACACCAAATCGTCGGCCGGGGTCAGCTGCAGGAACATGTCCTTCAGATTGCCGGCGATGGTGATCTCCGAGACCGCATGGGCCAGTTGCCCGTTCTCGATCCAATAGCCCGCCGCGCCCCGGCTGTAGTCGCCGGTGACGCCGTTGACCCCGTGGCCGATCAGCTCGGTGGCGTAGAAGCCCTGGGCGATATCGGCCATCAGCGCCTTGGGCGACAGCTTGCCCGCCGCGAGATAGAGATTGGCGGCCGAGGGCGAGGGCGGGCCGGAGGTGCCGCGCGACGCGTGCCCCGTCGTGGTCAATCCCAGCTGCCGCGCCGAGCGGCAATCGAGCAGCCAGGTGGTGAGCGTGCCGTCCTCGATCAGCGCGCGCTGCGTGTTGGCCACCCCTTCGCCGTCGAACGGCTTGGAGCGCAGGCCGCGCGGCCGGTGCGGATCGTCGACGATGCGGATGCCCTTGGCGAAGATCTGCTCGCCCATCTTGTCCTTGAGGAAGGAGGTGCCGCGGGCGATCGAGGCGCCGTTGATGGCGCCGACGAAATGGCCGACCAGCCCGCCGGAAATGCGCGGATCGAAGATGATCGGCAGCTTCGCGGTCGACGCCTTGCGCGGGTTGAGCCGCTTCACCGCGCGTTCCCCGGCGGAGCGACCCAGCGCCTCGGCCGCCGGCAGGTCGCTGCCATAGACGGCGGTGGCGAAATCGTAATCGCGCTCCATGCCGGTGCCTTCGCCGGCCAGCACCGAGACGCTGATGCCCCAGCGCGTGCCGGCATAGGCGCCGCGGAAGCCGTTGCTGGCGGCGAGCGCGATCTCGCTGCGGCCCCAGCCGGCCTCGGCGCCCTCGGAATTGGTGACGCCCTTGACCGCGCGCGCCGCATCCTCGGCCGCCGCCACCATCTCGATCAGGCGCGCCTCGCTGGGCTCGGTCTTGTCTTCCAGGTCGAGGACCGGGGGCGACTTGCTCAACTGCTCGGGTGCCGCCAGGCCGCAGAACTCGTCCTCGGGCACCGCGCGGGCCATAGCGACGGCGCGCGCGGCGAGCTCTTCGAGGGTCTTGCCTGAGAGGTCGCTGGTGGAGACGATCGCCTGGCGCTGGCCGATGAAGACGCGCAGGCCCAGATCCTGCGATTCCGACCGTTCCAGCTTCTCCCGCTGGCCGAGGCGCTGCGCCACGTCGAGCGAGATGCCGCGCCCGACCAGCGCGTCGGCCGCGTCGGCCCCCTTGGCCTTGGCGCGCTTCAGCAGGTCTTCGAGGATTTGCAGGTCGTTTGACGGCTGTGGGGACATGGGAGCCATATGGGAAATGCGGAACCGGCCGGCAAGCTAGGCCGCGGCGGCGGAGCTGGCAAGGGTTGCCACGCGGCTTGCGATAGTGCGAAAACGCGGCCACATCTCCGCCCGTCATCCCGGCCTTGAGCCGGGATCCATGCCGCAGCGGCACGGGCCGATGTTGCCGTCCGAGAGCCTTGCGGCGGCACAATGGGCCCCGGGTCAAGCCCGGGGTGACGATGGGATTTGTTCGATCATGGCTGCGAAACACATTCTTGTCGGCGCCCTCGTCACCGCCGCTGCCTTGCTCGGCGGGCTGTGGCTGTTCCTGCGTCATGAGCCCGCGGCGGAGAATTTGAGCGCGTTCCAGCAGGCCTGCATCGAGGGCCAGCGCCGCGCCGTCACCGGCCAGACCCTGCCGCTGGACGACGGGAGCGAGGCCAAGGCGCTCGCCTATTGCACCTGCGTGGCGGCGGAGGTCGAGAAGCAGTTGAGCGCGCAGGAGCTCGCCGATCTCGGCTTGGGCCAGCCCAGCGCGGCGGCGGGCGCCAAGCTGGACCAGGTCGTCGCCTATTGCCGCGACCGGACGCGATAGACGGCATTGTTGAACCCCTGCTCAGTCATTGCCGGGCTTGACCCGGCAATCCAAGTGTCGAGATCGGGAACGCGGCGGCAAATTTGGATGGCCGGGTCGAGCCCGGCCATGACGAGGGAAAGAAACGCGATTCAGGATTCCAGCGTCTCGCAACTGGCAAAGCCAGCCTGCGCCAAGGCGCGGCGCAAATCGTCCGGCGCTGGCGCGGTGGTCAAGGCGAGATCGGCGGGGAGCGCCGGCGCCGCATCCGATTTCGGCAGCACCTCGACCACGCGCCGCGCCACCGCTGCGCCGGAATCGATCCAGGCGATGTCGGGTGGCGAAATCGCTTCCAGCTCGGCGCGCAGCAGCGGGAAATGCGTGCAGGCCAGCACGACAACGTCCGGCCGCTCGGCCGCCGGCGGGGTGAGGAACGGGGCCAGGATGTCGCGCAGCCGGTCGAGATCCACCTTGTGGCCGAGCAGCTTGGCCTCTGCCATCGCCACCAGCTCCGCCGAACCCAGCTTCAGCACCCGGCAATCGGCGGCGTGGCGCGCGATCAGCTCGTCGGTATAGGGCCGGTCGATGGTGGCGGGCGTCGCCAGCACCCCGATGGTCCTGCGCTTGCTCAGCGCCGCCGCCGGCTTCACCGCCGGCACCACGCCGACGACCGGGATGGGTGTGGCCGCGCGCAGCTCCGGCAGGCAGATGGTCGAGATGGTGTTGCAGGCGGTCACGATCAGCGTCGGCGAAACGCGCGCGATCGCCGCCGCCATCACCTTCAGGAAATGCGCCAGCAGCGCCTGGTCCGCCTTGGTGCCATACGGGAAATAGGCGTTGTCGCAGAGATAGGCGAAGCGCGCTTCGGGCAGCGCCTTGCGGATCTCCGCGACGACGCTCAATCCGCCGAGGCCGGAATCGGCGGCCAGGATCACCGGGGGGATCGTGGGTGCTTTACTCAGCCGCCAGTCCCTTGGGCGAGGCGAGCGCCTTGCGGATCAGCGCCGCCGTTTCCGCCTTGCCGTAGAGCTCGATGAAGGAGCCGAAGCGCGGCCCCTGCTCCTGGCCCAGCAGCACCTCGTAGAGCGCCTTGAACCAAGCGCGCAGCTCGGGGAAGGGGTGGCGCTTGCCGATCTCATAGACCTCGGTCTGCAGCGCGTCGGCCTTGGCATCGGCGGGCGCTGCGTCGAGATAGGCGAGCAGTTCGCCGAGCGCGGCGCGCTCGGTATCGTCGGGCGCCCGGAACTTCTTCGCCGGCTTCACGAAGTCGCGATAGTAGTTGATGGCGTAGCCCACCAGCTTGTCGAGGAAGGGTGCCGTCTCGGGCGTCGCCTCGGGGCG
>WBZN01000637.1_pt3 | contig 13412 bp, 12 predicted proteins | sample 5204281 | NCBI WGS metagenome assembly WBZN01 (sample SAMN12344347, study PRJNA552823) | activated sludge metagenome | biome: Activated sludge suspended growth; feature: Nitrification reactor; material: Wastewater; isolation source: activated sludge from nitrification reactor of wastewater...
GTTCGCTACCTTGTTGCAAAAAACTGCCTTGAGCAAGTTTCATGTGACGAATGGGAATGAGATGTTCGGTACTGCCCAGTACGGTGACTTCACGCAGGCGATTGGCAGCGGACAATTCCGCTGCACCGACATTGAGCGGCGCATAGCGCCGAATCTGCGGCAAGCGCTCCAGCAGTTGCGCATCTTTCAATGTCAGGTCGCGCGGTGTTTGTCCTAGCACGGCGCCAAGAAACGATCCCGAAGTCTCTGCGCGCCCGGGTAACACTACCAGCAAGTTGGTGCCGATCGAAGAAAACTGGTTGATGACATAATTGCGTGCACCGTCACCCAGCGCTGTCAACATGACCACGGCAGCTACACCCAGCGCCATGGCCAATATGATCAACAGCGAACGCAGGCGGTAACTGACTACGGTTCGAAATGAAGTGAGCAAGGTATCGGGGAGTGTCATGAATGCTGATCTGTCAGTATTCTGCCGTCACGCATGCCGATCTGGCGATGTGCCCTAGCGCCCAGTTCGCGATCATGCGTGACGATGATGAGCGTGGTACCAGCATGGTGCAGATTTTCCAGCAATACCATGACCTCGGCACCGATCTGGTGATCCAAGTTACCGGTAGGTTCATCGGCCAAAATGACGCTGGGTTGCATGATGGTGGCACGGGCAATGGCAACACGCTGTCGTTGACCGCCGGATAACTCGGATGGCCGATGTTGAGCGCGTTGTAGCAACTCAAATGCCTGTAATGCAGCCTGCACGCGCGCTTGTCGCTGTTCTACCGGTATACCGCCCAGAATCAGTGGCAGTTCGATGTTTTCCGCTGCAGTGAGACGTGGAACAAGATGAAAAGACTGGAACACAAAGCCAATTTTCTCACGGCGGATACGTGCCTGTTCGATCTCGGTCAGATCGGTGACTGGTTTGCCATCCAGTTCGTAGCGACCGCTATTCGGTTGATCCAGTAATCCGATGATATTCAGCAATGTCGATTTTCCAGAACCGGAAGGTCCCATGATGGAAACGTATTCCCCCGAATCGATCTGCAGATTGATGTCATTTAGTGCATAGACCGCCTGATCCCCCATGTGGAATGTGCGCGTGATCGATTGCAGTTTAATCATGGTGGCGGTGCTTTGGATTGTACGGTAGCGCCCTTTTTGATACCGTCCTGATCGAATGAAACCAGTACACGATCACCAGCTTGGAGTCCACGACGAACTTCGGTGAAACTCCAGTTACTTAACCCGGTCTCCAGCTGCTGTTCGGTCAGTTTGTCGTTGGCATCGACAATCCATACTTTATGATTTTGGCGAATGGCTTGGGTGGGAATGCGCAATACATTGCTTTTGCGATCTAGAATTACTTCGACATCGGCACTGTAACCGACCAGCAGCGTGTCTTCCGGAATGTGCAGAAACTCGACCTCGATGTCGACGGTGCGTGCCTGTTTCTCGATTTCGGTGACATACGGCGCAATGCGACGAATCTTCCCGGGAAAAACCTTGTTGGGCATGGCATCCAGGGTAATACGTGCTTCCTGTCCAATCTGTATTTTGGGAGCATCGACTTCATCCATCGGTGCGGTGATATACAAGCAGCGGTCATCGATCAGATCGATGGTTGCAGGCGTTGGAATGCCGGGAGGGGAAGGGGTCGTAAACTCACCCAGTTCACCGGATATTTTTCCAATCACGCCGGAGAAAGGTGCAGTAATAACGGTTCTGTCAATACCAGCCTGAGCCACCCGAATTTGCGCCTCAGCCCGCTGAATGTCAGTTGTGGCGGCTTCGCAGCTGGCTTGTCTGGACCGGGCATTGGCGTTCGCATCATCGGCGCGTTGAGAACTGACAAAGCCATCTTTCACCAGTTGCTGCGTGCGCAGGTATTCGCGCCGGGCATTTTCAGACAGAATGCAAGTTTCGCGGCGACGCTCCTGTGCCATGACCAGTTGTCGCTGAGCCAGTTCACGTTGTGCCTGGACATCGTGATTCCACAGTTCCAGCAGCAATTGCCCTTTCTCGACATGATCGCCTTCTTTGATCCAGATTTTGGCAATCTGCCCACCAGCGATAGGGGCCAGATTGGATCGCTGACAAGACTTGATCGTGCCCGCACGCGTATTGACAATCGTGGATTCGACATCACCGGTTGTGATTGTGGCCAGGTCGACTTGCAGTGGTTTGGGACGAGTGTAATACCAGCTCGGCAGCGCAATCGCTATGGCTAGAATAATGAGAACGATGATTTTTGATGAAAAAATTTGTTTTACTGAAGATATCATTTGAAACTAAAGTTGTAGGAAAAAATAACATTGTGTTTCATTGCAAATATGCGTATTTTAGTCAGCCAAAAAACTGAACTTGTTCGACCACTGCTCCATTGAAATTTCAGATAATTTACACAGGCGATCCGTATGATTGATATTTGGCGCAAACGTTTCATTTTATCCGATTCCGATCAACCTACCAGCCTGGTCGACATTCGTCCGACAGAAGAACGGCATGGTGTTCTGGATCCCAAGACTTTTGAAGCCATCGAAGCGGAAGCATTGTTCGAGACCGTCGATCATACTCGAACTGAGACGGGACGTCTGGCACTGTATCGCTCATTTGCTAGTCCGCAACAAGATGCGCAGGTGCTGCAACAGAAACAGACTGCTCTGCGTGAAATCGAATCCAATACGCCACTGCGTGAAGCGCTGGAGCGCTGGGTACAAGGTGCAGTTAGCGGCGAAAAATCACTCCAGTATCTGCTTTATGGCGAGTTTGCAGGAGGATTGGCTACCGATGATCCCAGCAGTCGCACGGATAAACTGGAATTCGGTGGTTTTGGTTACAAGCAGTATCGGGATGGTACGCAATTTGTGGTCGATTGGGTGGAAGGCAGCAGGAATATACCACGGCCGCAATCGCCTTACTTGTGTACATTGCTCGACGCGGTGCAGGAATTTGCCCAGTCACGTACCTATGCACTGATACAGGGGCCGGTCTATACGGCAAACGGCAAGTTCAAGACTCGCAAGGAAAAGAAAGCATTTGATCTGTATTCACGTTTTCGACCTTCATTACTGAAACTGCTCCCCACTTTCATTTTCTTCGCTGCATCGTACGGCATCCTGTTTTTTTTCGATGTATTGATGCCGCAATTCAGTGCTTCCTATATCAGTTACGGCATACTGGCATTGACGGCGCCAGTGTTCCCCATCATTTTGTTGGCCATGGGTGCGACAGATCGCGATGCCATTATTTATCCGCTGCGCAAGGTGTTTCGGGAAAGCCCGGATCTGGCCAGAACGCTTGAAGTACTTGGGTTGGTAGATGAACTGCTGTCGTTCTACCGGTATGGACAAACACATGTCGGTGCCAAGGTGTTACCGGAGATTCTGGACGACAAACAGCATCGTCTGGTCGTCAGTCAGGCTCGTAATCCTTTGCTGATCAGAGCGATTAACGATTATGTACCCAATGATATTCATCTGGATGCAGCAGGACGGGTACTCATCATTACTGGCCCGAACAGCGGCGGCAAAACAGCCTATTGCAAGACGGTGGCGCAAATTCAGTTGTTGGGACAGATGGGGTGTTATATTCCAGCTGAGCAGGGACGACTGGTTCCGGTGGAGCATATTTATTATCAGGTGCCGGATCCGGGGCAGCTGAGCGCAGCAATGGGACGCTTCGGTCATGAACTCAAGCGGACTCGTGAAATATTCTTCAATGCTACGGCGCGTAGTCTGGTTGTTCTGGATGAACTATCCGAGGGCACGACATTCGAGGAAAAAATGACGATTTCGGAGTATATCCTCAAAGGCTTTCATCAATTGGGTGCCAGTACCCTACTGGTGACGCACAATCATGAATTGTGCGAGCTGTTGCAGAAAGATGGAATCGGCCGATATTTGCAGGTTGAATTCGCTGCACAAGGGCCTACACACCGACTAATAACCGGGGTCTCGAAAGTCAGTCACGCCGATCGTGTCGCCAGCGCTATTGGCTTCAGTCAGCAGGATGTTGAAGCCCATTTGCAGCGCCAGTTGGGGTCGAATCAAGACTGAGAAGGCAATCTGTGGTTAATGTTGGTTGTGCAGTCGAAATTGCTTTTTTGGCAGTTATTGCAATTGCGAAGTGCCGCAATAATGATTGTCCTTGAACCACCTGACAGCGTCCTGTATGGCTTCTACCGAGGGACGGTGGCGATAGCCGAGTTCATGGCGCGCTTTGTCACTGGAAAAGTACATCAGCTTCTTTGCCATGCGGATGCTGTCGAGCGTGGCGCGAGGTTCACATCGGGTGATCATTGCGATCTTTTCCATGCACCAGGCCATTGGTAACATGATGCCGAGCGGTATATTAGTACGACGTCGCCGCGTGCCCTCGATTTCATCGATAGTTTGCAGGATCTCCAGCAATGTCATGTTGTCTCCGCCCAGTATGTAACGTTCGCCTGGTATGCCGCGTTCAAAGGCGAGTAAATGACCCAAGGCGATGTCGTCGACATGCGCAATGTTGAGACCGGTATTGACGTAGGCTGGCATGCGATCATTCAGCGTGTCCACGACGATACGCCCAGTCGGCGTTGGACGGATGTCCCCAGGGCCAATCGGAGTAGAAGGGTTGACAATGACAAGTGGTAAAGCATAGTCGTCTGTCAGTTTCTTGACGACCTGTTCGGCCTGATATTTGGTGCGTTTGTAAAACCCGGTGGCATCAATGTAACTCGAAGGGGTATTCTCATTGGCTGGCGAACCATCCTGATTCAATCCCAAGGTGGCGACACTACTGGTGTACACAATTCGTTTTACGTTCGCTTCCATGGCCGCGATGATCAGCGCTTCTGTTCCTTTCACATTGATATCGAACATGGTTTGTGGATCGGGTACCCAGAGACGGTAATCTGCCGCAACATGAAAAACACTGTCGCAGCCGTCGACTGCGTGCTTCAGCGAATCGTGCTCACGCAAATCGCCGGTGGCGATCTCGACAGGAAAATTCTCTAAATTTCTACGGTCGCTTTCCGGTCGAACCAATACGCGAACCTGATGGCCTGCGGCAAGCAAACAACGCATGACCGCCGATCCTAGGAAACCTGTTGCACCAGTGACCAGCGACTTCATGGCGTAGCTGAACGATGAAGAAAGAGAGTAATCATGTCAGCACATCCATGGTGGTAATCACTCGTTCCGAATTTGATTTTTGGGTAGAAAGTCATTATTGGGCTCGATTCTGGGAAGATTGTTTGCTGTCAGTCTGAAAAGCAGTTTTAGTGCCCAGTCTTGACTTGCCAATGCACTGGTAATGATGACTGTGGCTTTGACGCTGTTGCGGCTGATTTTTACCTGCTTGCCTTGGGAAAAATCGCGATGGTTATTGATCTTGTTGAGGGTCAATACAGCCATGCCGATAGCCCATAGACAAAAGCGGCGTATGCCCTTTTCCTGTGGCGGAATGAGACAGGTATACACGAGTGCATTATGCAGATGATTTCTGGCGATACCTAGCAACTCTGCCAATCCTGCCTGAAATTTTTCATCTGACAGCCCCGGCTGCAATTGCGCCAGATCGAATCCATGCTTGAAAAAGATATCTTGTGGCAACCAGCATGCACCGCGCTGACGATCATCCCAGATGTCTTTCAGGATATTGGTCATCTGCAGTCCCTGGCCAAATGAAACGGACAGTGGCATCAGCACATTCTTGTGCCTGTGGATTTGTTCGGAATAATCGCAGAATAGCTCGGTTAGCATTTCTCCAACGACGCCTGCTACGTAATAGCAGTACTGGTTCATTTCGGACAAATCCTTGAGGCCACTCAGTGATTCGGTTTCCTGATAGTGATACATGCCTTGGCCCATGATTCGTACGCAACGTTCCAATGCGCTACGTTGTACCGGATTGAAACTGTGTGTAATGCGAATGACTGAAGGCGTATTCTTGATCAGATCGTGTTCTGCCGGAATCGTATGGTTTGACAGCAGGGGATGCAGTTTTTGCGCAAACACATCAGCCGGTGTTTTGCCGCACACCACATCCGAGAACATGTGAGTCAGTTCCTTGGTCTGTTCCAGCGTCAGTGCACTGTCATCTTCGATGGTATCGGTAATGCGGCACAACAGATAGGCATTGCCAATGACCCGGCGTAACGCTTCCGGCAATTGTGGAATAGTCAGGGCGAAAGTGCGCGACACACCTTGCAGGATATTGTCCTGATACTGCTCATCATGCGTACTGGAAAGACTGGTCATCGCTCGTTTGTCATAAGGCAATGCTGCATGTTACTACAGATGGGCGCAACTCCACATCTAATGTCGTTCATTCATCCAGAATCCGTTCCCCGGCAACGAGCTGTTCGAGCGTTTCACGTTGACGGATGACCTGAATTTTTTTCTGATCCACCATCACTTCGGCGGCACGTGGACGGGTATTGTAATTTGAGCTCATGCTCATGCCGTATGCACCGGCAGACATGACCGCAAGCAAATCTCCGGGAGTCAGACCTAATGCACGGTCGTGTCCGAGAAAATCGCCGGTTTCACAGACCGGACCAACCACTTGGTAATTTTTTGTTTCAGCCGAGTCTTGAACTACCGGCAGGATGGTGTGGTAGGCCTGATACAGTGCCGGGCGCATCAAGTCGTTCATGGCTGCATCGACAATGGCAAAGTTTTTGGCCGGAGTATGTTTCAGGTACTCGACCCGTGTGAGCAAAATGCCGGAATTCCCAACCAGGGAACGGCCCGGTTCAATAAGTATTTTTTGTTTTATGGTTTGGGTGTTGGCACACAATGTGGCGACATAATCTGCAATGGAAGGTGGGGATTCATCCCGGTAGCGAATGCCAAGTCCTCCGCCGAGATCCAGATGTTCGATTTGCAGACCTTGAGATTGCAGCGTGTCGAGCAGATCGAGTACCTTGCTGCTGGCCTGTGTGAAAGGATCAATTTCGGTCAGTTGCGAGCCAATATGACAATCCAGGCCGGTAAACCGGATATGTGAGAACTGGTGCGCTGATTGATAGATTCTAATGGCTTCGGTCATCGGGACGCCAAATTTGTTTTCTTTCAGACCGGTAGAAATGTAGGGATGGGTTTTGGCATCGACATCCGGATTCACGCGCAAGCTAACCGATGCTACGGTTTGCATGCTCTGTGCAACCTGATTCAACGTGGCCAGTTCGGCTTCCGATTCGACGTTGAAGCACAGAATCTGTGCGGCCAATGCCTGCCGCATTTCATCAGTGGTTTTGCCAACTCCGGAAAAAACCGTTTTGCGAGGATCACCACCAGCCAGCAAGACACGCTGTAGTTCTCCGCCCGATACGATATCGAATCCACTTCCCAGCTTGGCCAGCACATTGAGAATGGCAAGATTCGAGTTGGCTTTGACGGCATAACAAATCAGGTGATCCCGATTTGCAAATGCCGTGTCAAATGCCTTGAAAGCCTGAGTGAGCGCGGATCGTGAATAGATATAACAAGGCGTGCCAAATTCTGCTGCAATCTGTTTTAACGGTACAGCCTCGGCAAACAGTTCGCCACCCTGATAATGAAATGCTGTAAAGCCGCTCATTTTTTTTCAATTTCTGTGGTGGGTGCCGGTATGGGCTGACGACTGGCTTCTTCCGGTTGTGGCATATAGAGCGGACCCTTCAGGCCGCATGCACCGAGTGACAGTAGAATCAAGGTGGTGGAGATAAGTGCGCGCACAAGTCAAGTTCCTGCAAAATGAAAGCGTACGATACTACCACAAGCAACAATCCTGGGTGCCTGTGATCGTATGTTGACTTGCTCAGCCTAATTGGCACGCGCAGTCTGCCTAATCCGTTGGTAGCAGGGGACTCAACCACTGGATCAATTCTCCGATCAATCGATCGCTGGAAGAACTCAAACTGGCGACAGCACCGACTGCGTCCGCGCTTGGTGCTGTTTCCCGGATAGTGAAGTCCTTTTGTGCCAGCAATTGTCGTGAAGTGCGGTCTACCAGGCTGGCGCGCAGATTGATTACCACATGACTGTCATGCGCTCCATCGAAAATTTGGACGAATTCGGTCAATTCGGTATTGAGCAACACATCGGCCTTGGCCATGCTACTGTTCTTGATCACCGATCCGGTTGTGTCACTGACGATCCGGTTGCGTATTTTCTGGGTCAGGATTGCGGCAGGCGGCGCAATCCAGCGACTGTTGGCATAACTGTGCGATTGTGTTGGATTGTGATAAGCCAGCCGATAATGGATGGCCGTATTGTCTAACCACGCCGGTGCCGTGGCATCCACGATGAGTATGCTTTTTCGCGATGGCCAGGGTGCTGGGACAGGGTTGTTCTGTCTATGCTGTGATGCACTGAGATCGAAAACGGATACGGTAGTGGGTTTGTGCCACATAACGCACCCCGTCAGGAACAGCAGGATGGAAATCAGGGTCAGCCGTTTGATCATGGTTTGGTCTCGGTAGGGGAAATGAAGCCGCTCTCTCCCGGACCGGGTGCAGCGGGAGAACGTCCAAATAACAGACTCTGCGGATTATCTTCGAATTGACGTAGCACGCGGTCGAGGTTGTTTGAACTGTGGGTAATGCTGTGCGTGACCTTGTGCAATTCCGGTATGACATTGGCGAGTGCCTGTGTGCTCTGAGACACGCTGTCAAAGAGGCCTTCCTTCTGATTGGCCCGAGTTACCGCGAGATTGATTTCACCCAGTAGATAGTCCAGTCTTTTGACCAGCGTGCCAGATTCCACGGTCAGATCAGTAAAGGATTTCAGTACCGGTTGTACATGATTGGCGATATTGTCAAAATTTCGAGTCGCTTTCTCGATATTCAGCAGGATGTGCGAAATGTGCTCGCGATTCTGATCATCCAGCAAGTGGTGCATTTTCAACACCAATTGATTGACGTTGGTCAATAGATCCTGACCTGACCCTGCCACTTCGTCGAGAAGCGAGCGGCGCATGGGGATTCTAGTGTCACCAGCCAGTCGCTTGGTGCCGAATCCATCATCGTTGAGTTGCACGTACGCGAGGCCGGTGACGCCCTGATACCCGAGCTGAGCGTAGACGGTATTGCTAAGCATGACATGCTGGTCGATTGCAATCTGGATGAGAATCTGCTGCGGATTGTCGGGATCGAATTCTATGCTTTCAACCCTGCCGATATTCACTCCTCGGAAATGTACTGCGGATTGCGGATTCAAACCGCTGACAGATTCCTTGGTCACCACCAGATAGTTGACACGCTGAATGTTGCTGCCACTGAACCACATGGCAACCATGGCAATGGCGATACTCAGCGAAATGACAAAAAGACCGGCTATGAGGGCATGGGCTCGGTTTTCCATGAGGGCTCCGATAAAGTCTGAGGTTTTGAATGGGGATGGATGCTCTTAAAGAAACTGACAATGAATGGGTGCGTCAATTGTACGATTTCATTCAAAGGGCCAACGGCAATGACTTTCTGTTCAGCCAGAATGGCTATGCGGTCGGACAGGGCAACTAGGGTGTCGAGATCGTGTGTCACCATGACGATGGTTAAATCCATTTCACTGCGTAATGTCCTGATCAACTCGACAAAGCTTTCGCTCAATACCGGATCGAGTCCCGCTGTGGGTTCGTCGAGAAATAACAGTTCTGGGTCCAATGCCAGCGCCCGTGCCAGAGCTACGCGTTTGATCATGCCGCCGGACAGGGCTGCTGGCATCTTGTCGGCATGTTCCGGACCGATGGCAACCATGTTGAGCTTGAGCATCACTAGCTCACGGATACTGGCTTCGGACAGGGAATGGCGTTCACGCAATGGCAGCGCCACATTGTCAAATACTGTCAGCGCACTGAACAGCGCACCTTGCTGAAACAGCACACCGGAGCGGCCACGGATGTTCTTGTTTTGTTGAATGGATTGCAGATCGTTGCGATTGTGCCCAAAGATTTTGACCACTCCCTGAATGGGTTGTTCCAGTCCGAGCATTTGTCGCAGCAAGGTGGTTTTGCCGCTTCCCGAGCCCCCAACCAGCGTCAGGATTTCTCCACGATAGACGCACAGATTCAGGTCCTGATGAACGATATGATCGCCAAATTGCGTGTGAAGCGCCTCGATTTCGATGATACATTGAGAATGGCTCATGCTTCAGGGTAACCCCACATCGGAAAATAGGATGGCAAAGATGGCATCCACAATGATGACCATCGTTATGGCTGTCACCACCGAGGAGGTCGTGCCTTCACCGAGGCTTTCGGTATTGGGTTTGATGCGCATGCCGAAATGACAGGCAATCAACGCGATGACCATGCCGCACACCACGCCCTTGCCCAGTCCCAACCACAAGTTTCCGATCGGGACGGAGTCAGGCAATGTGGAAATAAAGTACTGGATACTCAAACCTAACTGCAGTTCTGCAGCAACCATGCCGCCGATGAGCGCCATGGCGCTCGTCCATATCACCAGTAAAGGCATGGCGAGACCCAATCCCAGAATCTTGGGCAGGATCAACCGCAAACTGTGTGAAATACCCATTACCGTGAGCGCATCCAGTTCTTGAGTTACTCGCATGACGCCTAGCTGTGCCGTCATTGACGATCCAGAACGGCCGGCCACCAGAATGGCCGCCAGCATGGGTCCCAGTTCGCGAATGATGCTGATGCCCAGAATATTGATAATGAAAATATCGGCGCCGAAAAGCTGGAGTTGTTTGGAGGATAGATAGCTGATCACAATACCGATCAGGAAGCCAACCAAGGCTGTAATGCCGAGTGCTTGCGCACCGGTGCGAAACAGATTGGCTGAAATCTCACGCCATGGAATATAGGCCGGGTGGCGGATCAGATAACCCATGTCTAGCAACAACTGGCCGATCAAGGTGACCAGGCTGATGGTGTGCTGCCATAACAGCAAGGACAGTTGGCCAATTTGTGTAATCGGCCACAACCAATCGGAAGGTATCGATGCAGGCTGATGCACCGGAAGCTGTTCCAGTCGTTCGATCATTTTTTCATGCTCGGGGCGCAATTCGATCTGCTGTGGGCGTTGTGCATGCCAGGCCTGCCACAGCATGGTAATGCCAGCACTGTCGATTTGCTGGATGCCCAGGAGGTTCCAGCGCAAATCCGGTTTTTGTGCTTGCTGGGCCAGATCGCTTGCCAGATCATCAAAAACATCCTCGAGTGCTGGCAGGGTATAGTTCCCGGTCAGGCAGATGCAGGGAACATTCTGTCTGTCCTCGAGTTGATACCATTGTGTCAGTCTGGAGTCGTTTTGCATGCGTTGGTGTGCGGTATTCGATTTGTGGTGCGATGGCCCGGAGTGAATTGTTCCGATCAAATTATCAATATCTTCGTGGATTTGGCAAGATAACTTTGAGCCGGGAGCAGGTTATCGGTAAAGGTGTGTCTAAATTGACAACTCGGGTTGCTTTCTAAAATTCTGATGAACGGGCACTATTTTACACGTGCCATTTCTGTCTGTGCGATGGCCGGATTTTTGATGAAGTAGCTTTTGATGCCGGAAAATACCGCGTCGGCCAACTTGTTCTGATACATATGGTTGCGCAATTTTTCTTCTTCCCGTGGATTGCTCAGGAATGCAGTTTCGACCAGGATGGAAGGAATGTCGGGTGACTTGAGCACAGCAAAGCCGGCCTGTTCAACCTGTCGCTTGTGTAGATGATTGACATCACCAAGTTGTTTTAATACCTGTTCGGCCAGTTTGACACTGTCATTGATCGTCGCGTTGACCGACAGATCAAGCAACAGCTCCTTGATATCCTTGGATTTGGTGGTGATGTCGATACCGCCCATCAAATCGTTATCCACGCTATTTTCCTTGTTGGCCAGCCAACTTGCCGTGGTTGATGATGCGCCATGTTCCGACAGGGTGAAAACCGAGGAACCGTGTGCATGAGGTTTAGGATTGGCGTCGGCGTGAATGGAAACGAACAGGCTGGCATTGGCGCGGCGGGCATTGATACGGCGCTGCTGCAACGAGATGTAGTAATCGCCATCGCGCGTCAGTACGGCGCGCATGTTTGGTTCCTTGTCGATGCGTTCCTTCAGTTTGCGAGCAATGGCCAGTGTGACATCCTTCTCGTGTGTACCCAAACTGCCCACGGCACCCGGATCCTTACCGCCATGTCCTGCATCAATGGCAACAATCAGCATGCGCGGTACCTTGGTGGCTGCCTTACGCTCCTGGTTTTTACTGCTCGCTGTATTGCCACTTTGTTTGGCAGGACTGACTTGAGGTTTGGTGCGCGGTGGTTGATGCGACTGTGGGATTGGTGCAGCAGCCTGTACCTTGGCTTGCCGCACGGGTTGTGACAGCGAGGTGACCAGATCTTCAAGGACATCGGCATCATGATCGGTTCCCGCCATATTATCGATACGCGCAGTGTCCGGAATCTTTCCCGCTTTATCGGGGTGATAGATATCCAGTACCAGGCGATGCTGCATATTGTTGTTTGGCGCTACGACAAATGTTTTGGGTACCACATTTGCCTTCAAGTCGAAAACGAGGCGGATGACATCAGACTTGAACTGCCCGATACGTACTTTCTGCACGAATGGATCAATGGCATCGACTTTTTGTGGCAAGGCATTCAATGCGGGTGTGAGCTTGACGTTCCTGAGGTCCATGATGACACGATGCGGATTGTCCAACATACTCAACTCGTATTGCAGTGGTTCATTGGATTCCAATGTAATGCGGGTATAGTCGGGTGTAAGTCCGACGTGTACAGATTTGATTGCTGGAGCCGCGTGAGCGAACATGGCAAGACTCAGCAGCAACAATCCCAGAAATGATGGCAACGAAGAAGCAAACCACGCCATGCAGGCGTGCACGCATCCGAACACATTCAACTTTACATACGGATCTGATTCTTCAATTTTTCTAGGCATTGGTTTCCTGTTTCTGTGCCAGCACGTATTCTTAAACTGCGTCCCGAATCAACAATTTCAAGAAAGATTTGTATGTCGGCCGTGGGTAGCAGATCACCCGCTTTTTCCGGCCATTCCACGATGCAGATGGAATCCGGGTTAAAATATTCGCGGAAGCCTGCTTCTTCCCATTCGTATCGATCATTGAACCGATAAAAATCAAAGTGATACAAGTATAACCTAGAAATTTTATAGATTTCAACTAAATTATAGGTGGGACTCCTGACGTGATGGGTATGACCCAGTCCATGTAGAATGCCGCGTGTGAGCGTGGTTTTGCCGGCGCCCAGTGTGCCGGAAAGATGAATGGTCATGCCAGCGTGCAGGCAGGATGCCAGTTTTCCAGCCCAATTCAGCAGGCTGGTTTCATCGGAAAAATCGAAATGCAAACCTGAATCGGGTTTGGAATCTGTAAAATGCGTGCTATGCAAGAAAATACCTCGAAAAAATCATTGCCGGATTATGTGGCGCTAGTTAACGATATCAAAATCTGG
>WBZN01001613.1_pt1 | contig 13402 bp, 8 predicted proteins | sample 5204281 | NCBI WGS metagenome assembly WBZN01 (sample SAMN12344347, study PRJNA552823) | activated sludge metagenome | biome: Activated sludge suspended growth; feature: Nitrification reactor; material: Wastewater; isolation source: activated sludge from nitrification reactor of wastewater treatment...
CAAGTTCCAGCCCAAGGGCTCGAACAGCTTCCTGACGGCGTCGATCTTCCAGATCACCCAGACCAACGTCAGCGTGCCGGATCCGGTCAATCCGTTCAGCAGCGTGCAGCAGGGCGAGATCCGCTCCCAGGGCATCGAGCTCGAAGCGATCGGGAGCTTCGCGACGAGCTTCAACTACTACGCCTCGTACTCCTACCTCGATCAGGAGGTCACCGCGACGACCGATCCGGCGACCCTAGGCAAGCGGCCGCCGCTCGCTCCCGATCAGCTCTTCTCGGCCGGCGGCGAGTACATGTTCACCCAGGGCGGCGCGACCGGCCTGGGACTGGGCGCCGGAGTGCGCTACGTCGGCTCGCGGGCGGGCGACGGCGCCAACACCATCGAGGTCGGCTCGTACACGCTGCTCGACGCCTCGGTGCGTTACCTGTGGCGGGACATGGAGTTCCTGCTGAGCGCGACGAATCTCACCGACAAGACCTACGTCGGGGTCTGCCAGTCGGTGAACTACTGCAACTACGGCATCGGCCGCGAGGCCATCGCCACCGTCCGCTTCCACTTCTGAGCGCCGAATGACGACGCCCTCCGGGGCCGGCGCCGGTCCGCGCCCGCGGGGCGCGGACCTCGATCCGGAGATCCGGCGCTTCGTCGCCGAGATGTCCGCGGAGTGGGCCCGGCATCCGGAGCTCGCCGGTGCCTCGCCCGCCACCGCACGGCGGATCGCCGAGCAGGTGCGGGCACCGTGGACCCGCGGCGGGCCGGTCATGGCGCGGACCTTCGAACGGGACGTACCGGCGGCCGGCGCCACCGTCCGCATCCGTGTTCACGACCCTCTGGGCGGACCGCGTCAGCCCGCCCTGGTCTACCTGCACGGCGGCGGCTGGACGCTCTTCAGCCTCGACACCCACGACCGACTGATGCGCGAGTACGCGGCGCGCGCCGGTGTCACCGTCGTCGGTGTGGACTACGCGCTCGCGCCCGAGGCGAAGTACCCGATCGCGCTGCGGCAGATCGCCGCCGCGGTGCGATTCCTCGCCTCCTGCGGTGAAGAGCTGGCGGTCGATCCGCAGCGCCTGGCGATCGGCGGCGATTCCGCCGGCGCCAATCTCGCCGTCGCCACCGCCCTGGAACTGCGCGACGCCGGGGAGCCGCGCTGCCTCCGCGCGCTGCTGCTCAACTACGGCGTCTTCGCCCGCTCCTCCTCGCCCGAGGCGGTCCTCGGCCTCGGCGGCCCCGGCAACATGCTCACGGCGGAAGAGATGGAGAGCTTCTGGCGCAACTATCTGCGCGACGAGCGGGACGCCCTCGACCCGTTCGCCTGCCCGCTGCTCGCCGAGCTCGGCGGCCTGCCACCGGCGCTGTTGGTGGTCGCCGAGGAGGATCTGCTGGCCGAGCAGAGCGTCGAGCTGCACCGCCGTCTGGGCGCAGCCGGCGTCTCCGCCAGGCTGGCCTCCTACCCCGGCGCCTCGCATTCGTTCCTCGAAGCGGTGTCGATCGCGGCTGTGGCCGATCGCGCGCTCGCCGAGTCGGCGGACTGGCTGCGAGCGACGCTCGCGGTCGCGGCGTGAGGCTGCGCTCCAGCCTGGTGCTCGCCCATCGCTGGGCGAGCCTCGTCGCGGCACTGCTCTGGATGGTGCAGGCGACGACCGGGATCTTCGCGGTCTTCCACTGGGAGATCGACGATGCGACGGTGGACGGCGCGGAGCGCGGGCTCGACCTCGACGCGATCGCCGCCCGTGCGGCGGCGCTCACCCCGCCGGAGTCGGGTCTCTCCGTCGACTCGATCTGGTCGACGGCGGGGGCGCGAAACCGGTTCGACATCTTTCTCGTCGGCGAGCCACCGGTCGCCGGCCGGGTCGTGCGCGTCGACGGCGCCGGCCGCGTCCTGCGCACCCGCAGGGACGGCGAGCTCCTCGCCGCCGGCGGCTGGGTCGATACGCTGGTCGTGCTGCACCAGTCGCTGCACGCCGGCAACCGGGGAAAGTGGATTCTCGGTCTCAGTGGCCTCCTGCTGCTGGCCAACATCCTGCTCGGAGCGATCCTCGCCTGGCCGAGATCCGGACAATGGCGGCGCACCCTGCGTCCCGCGGCGACCGCGCCCGGAGCGGCACGGCGCTATGCCTGGCACCGGGCGCTCGGCCTGTGGGCGATGGTGCCAGCGGCCTGTCTGGTCGTGGCCGGTGTGCTCCTCGCCTTCGAAGGGGCGACCGAGCGTCTGGTCGGACCCGCGTCGGTCGAGCCGCCGCCGCTCGCCCAGCCCGTCGGCGTCGCCCCGCAGCCCGGGATGGCCGCGGCAGTGCGCATCGCCCTCGCTCGCTATCCGGAGGCGGCGCTCTCCGGCGTCGGGTTCCCTTCGGCCGACTCGGCCTGGTGGGCGGTCCGCCTGCGTCAGCCGGGCGAGCTCCGGCGCGCCTACGGCAAGACCCGGGTCTACGTGAACGCGGCGGACGGGGCGAGCGTGGTCGATTACGACGCTCTCGCCGCACCGTTCGGCCGTCGCTTCGTCGACTCGCTGTTTTCGTTTCATACCGGCGAGATGGGGGGGCTGGCGGGCCGCCTCCTCGCGGTCGGCGTCGGCCTCTGGCTCGCGGCGATGAATCTGCTCGGCCTTCTCCTCTGGTCGGCGCGGCGGCGGCCGCGGCGCGCTCGCCTGCCCTAGCCTGCGCAAAGCGAAAGAGCCCTCCCAAGTCTCCCCGGGCGGGTGCCGTGTCCTGTCCCGTCGCGCGTTCCCGCCTGGAGAGTGAATGCCACTTCGTGGGTCGAGTCCACCAGGGAGAACTCCATGATCATCCAGGTTCAGCACCGGCCGGGTTTTGCCGCCTTTCGCTGCGCTGCGCGTCGCGCCAGCCTTCCCAGCCTCTTCCTGGCGCTGCTCGGCGCAACGCTCGCCCGTCCTGCCGCCGCCTCCACCTTCACCGTCGGCGGCGCCGGCTGCAGCCATGCCGACCTCACTGCCGCGCTGACCGCCGCTGCGCTCAACCCGGGCCTGGACGAGATCCACCTCCTCGCCGGCAGCAGTCATCAGGGGCAGTTCCTCGTCAGCAGCGATGCCCTGACGATCATCGGCGGCTTCGCCACCTGCGCCGCCGCGTCGCCCACTGGCAGCTCGACGCTCCTCGGCACGAACTCCAGCCGGGCGCTCTTCCTGAATTCGGTCGGAACGGTCGTGCTGCAGAACCTCAACCTCACTGGGGGCTCGGTCACCGGCGACGGCGGCGGAGCACTCTTTCAGGGGAGCGGAGCGATCCTGCTGATCGACGTGCTCTTCTTCGGCAACAGCGCCACGGGGAAGGGGGGCAACGTCTTCGTCAACGCTTCGCCCGGCCTCGTGGTGACCTTCGCCGGCACCTCGCTCGTCTCGCAGGGGAATGCGCACGATGGCGGCGGCCTGGCCTGCGCCGGCGACGGCCGGGTCGTCCTCCGGGACGGCGTCCTGGTCGCCAACAACCAGGCCACCGACGCCGGCGGCGGAGTGCACCTCTCGGCCAGCTGCGAGCTCGTCCACTCCTCGAGCGGCCCGGGCGACGGCATCGTCAACAACACCGCGGGCATCTTCGGGGGCGGGGTCTACATCGAAGGAGGGGCCGAGATGAACACCGAGCTGGGTGCCTTCGGCCTCGCGGTCATCCAGGGCAACGACGTTTCTGCCGGCAGCGGTGGCGGGGTCTACCTTTCGGGAACCGGCAGCGTCTTGCGGGCCTTCTTCGCCGACATCCGGGACAACACGGCGTTCTCGGCCGGGGGTGGCTTCGCCGCCGAGGACGACTCGATCGCTGTCGTCGGTCGCCCGGTCGCCGGCTTCGACGCTTGCCCGGACAAGGTGCGCTGCGCACTGCTGCGCGGCAACAGTGCAGCCACCGGCGGTGCGGTCTGGGTCGCTCACAGCGCGCTCACCATCCACGGAACGCACATCGAAGCCAATTCGGCGACCGCCGGCGCCGCCGTCTATGTGTTCGACGGCGCCGAGGCGACGATTCACTCGACCGTGATCGACCGCAACGACGGCGCGATGCCGATCGTCGTCGGAAACGCGGCCAGTCTCACGCTGGGCAACGTGACGGTGGCGGACAATCTCAACATCGGGAGCAGCCTCATCTCCGCCGCCACTTCCGCGACCTCGGTGCGGATCCTGACTTCCATCTTTTCGCAGCCCGCCGGGATCGTCCTGACCGGGACGGGACCGGGCACCCAGACGCAGCTCGACTGCGTGCTCTCGCCGACGGTGAATTTCCTCACCGGCCTGCCCGCTTGGACGGTAATCCGCGCGATCTACATCGCCGATCCGCGCTTCGCCAACGCCGCCACCGGCAACTATCAGATCCGGGGAACCTCGCCGGCGATCGACCATTGCGACCTGACGCAGTGGAGCGGCGGCGAGCGAGACATCGACTGGCAGCCGCGCGACGTGGACAACGCCTTCCCCGACACGCTCGGTTCCCGGGATCTGGGGGCGGACGAATACCGCGACCTGTTCTCGGACGGTTTCGAGAGCCAGGGAACGCAGTACTGGAGCGCCACGGTTCCCTGACGGCACGGCGCCTCTCGCGAGGGTCGCGCGGCGGATCAGCTAGGATTCGCGCGCGAGCATGAGAGTCGACGAGGCTTCCCGCAGGCCGCCTGCCAACGTGCCGGCGGAGATCACCGTCTGGTTGAAGGCCTGGCGGGGTGGCGACGCCGCGTCGGGGGACCGGCTGGTCGCCGCGCTCTACGGCGAGCTGCACGAGATGGCGCGGCAGCGCCTGCGCGGCGAGCGGCGCCAGGTCACCTTGCAGACGACCGCTCTGGTGCACGAGACCTATCTCCGGTTGATCGGCAACAACCGGATGACCTTTCAGGATCGCCATCATTTTCTGGCCCTTTCCGCGACGGTGATGCGCCGGGTGCTGGTCGACCGGGCGCGCGAACGGCTGGCGGCCAAGCGCGGCGGCGGAGCCCTCCACGTCGAGCTCGCCGACGTCGAGGTCGCCGGCCTCGACCGCGGAGTCGAGCTGCTCGATGTCGATCGCGCGCTGGACCGCCTGGCGGCGGTCTACCCGCGGCAGGCGAAGGTCGTCGAGCTGCGCTTTTTCGGCGGGCTGGAGGAGGAGGAGATCGCCGAGGTGCTCGAGACCTCGGTGCGCACGACGCGCCGTGACTGGGCGTTCGCCTCCGCCTGGCTGGCGCGCGAGCTGGGTCCCCCGTCCGGCTGACCTGTCGCCAGTACGGTGTTACCGGGAGCGCGTGCCGGGCACTCCCGCCCTGTAGGGTGTGGCCGGCGGCAACCGGCGGCAGGACGATGGCGAATCGTGGTGCTCGGGCAGGTGTGCGCCCGGGGGAGGGATCGGATGTCGAGGAGACGGCGCACCCCGGAGGAGCCGTCGGGTCTGCGCCCGGCGCTCGAAGGGGCGGCGGCGGGCCTGGTGCTCGCCGGCGCGGACGACCGCAACCGGGCGCTTTTCGCCGCGATGCGCGAGGGCGTCGCCTACTGCCGGATGATCTTCGACCAGGGCCGGCCGGTGGACTGGGTCTATCTCGACGTCAACCCGGCGTTCTACGAGCTGACCGGCCTGCGCGACGTCGTCGGCCGCCGCGTCTCCGAGGTCATTCCGGACCTCTATGCGCAGAATCCGGAGCTCTTCGCCCTCTACGGCAAGGTGGTCGAAACCGGAGTCTCCGAGCGCCTCGAAGTGCTGGTCCGGCCGCTCGGCATCTGGCTCGCGATCTCGGTCATCCGGCCGGAGGAGGGCTGCTTCGTCGTCCTGTTCGAGGACATCTCGCAACGGATGCTCGCCGAGCGGCAGTTGCGCGAGAGCCTCGACCGGTACTCGGCGATGATGAACACCGCGGCCGACGCGATGTTCGTCAATTGCGAAGACCGCATCATCCTGGTCAACCCGCAGGCTCTGAGGCTCTTCGGCGCCAAGGAGAAGAGTCAGCTGCTGGGCCGTTCGCCGCTCGAGCTCACCCATTCGTCGGGGCGCGAGGCGACCCGCGAACGGATCGCGCAGCTGCTCGAGTCAGGCGAACCCGCACCGTTGACGGAGCAGCGGATGATCCGCCTCGACGGCTCGGTCGTCGAAGTCGAGGTCGCAGCGGTGCCGTTCCAGGACAACGGACGTCCGGCCATCCACGTCACCCTGCGCGACATCTCCGAGCGCAAGCGCGCCGAAGCGCAGCTCAGGCACCACGAGGCGATGTTGCGCGAGGCCGGCGAGATCGCCCACGTCGGCGGTTGGGAGTTCGACCCGGCGACCGGCGAAGGCAGCTGGACGGCGGAGGTCGCGCGGATTCACGACCTCGACCCGGGGCAACTGACTTCGAAGGCGCTCGGACTCAGCTCCTACGGGGGCGAATCGCGCACCCGCATCGAAGCGGCGGTCAAGGCAGCCGTGGAGCGCGGCGAGCCCTACGATCTCGAGCTCGAGATGACGACCGCCACCGGCGCCCGAAAGTGGGTGCGATCGATCGCCAATCCCGAGCTCGTGGACGGCAAAGTGGTGCGCGTTCGCGGCTCGCTGCAAGACATCACCGCCCGCGTCGCGACTGATCGCGCGCTCGCGGAAGAGCGCGCGCGCCTGCGGACGGTGCTCGACACGATCCCCGATCTCATTTGGGTCAAGGATCCCGACGGCGCCTTCCTCGCCTGCAACGCGGCGTTCGCCCGCTCGGTCGGCAGGACCGAGGCCGAGATCGTCGGCAGCAGCGACGCGGATCTCTATCCCCGTGAGGTTGCCGAGTCGTTCCGCCGGCACGATCTCGAGGCGATGGCGAGCGCTTCGCCGTCGATCAACGAAGAGCGCATCCCGCTTCGCGAGAGCGGCACGGATGCCCTGTTCGAGACCGTCAAGACGAGGGTGCTGGGCGCGGACGGCCGCCTCCTCGGCGTCCTCGGTATCGCCCGCGACGTCACCCGCGCGCGTGCCGTGGCGGAGTCGCTGCGCGAGAGCGAGGCGCACTACCGCGCGCTCGCCGAGACGACCTTCGACTGGATCTGGGAGGTCGATGCGGAGGGGCGCTATACCTTCGTCAGCCCCCGCGTCCGCGAGCTGCTGGGCTACGCTCCGGAAGAGGTCCTGGGGCGGACGCCGTTCTCCCTGATGCCGCCGGAAGAGGCCGAGCGCGTCGGTGCGCTCTACCGGGACTACGTCGAGCGGCGGGCCCCCTTCGCCGAGCTGGTCAACGTCAACCGCCACAAAGACGGTCGGCTGGTCGTTCTGGAGAGCAGCGGCGTGCCCTACTTCGGCCCTGACGGCGAGTTCCTGGGCCACCGCGGCATGGATCGCGACATCACCGCCCGCAAGCAGGCAGAGCGGCGCCTGGCGACCCAGGCGGCGGTGAGCCGGGTCCTCGCCACCTCCCTGTCGTTGGCGGAGGCGGCGCCCGGCATCCTGCAGGCCATCGGCGAGTCCGAGGGCTGGAAGTTCGGGGCGGTCTGGCAGCGCGACCGGGCCTCGGCCCTGCTCTCCTGTGTCGCCTGGTGGGCCGACGGACGCCTCGCCGCCAGCGAGCTCGGTGCGCGGACGATGCGGATGCGCCTCGCCTGCGGCGAGGGGTTCCCGGGCCGGGTCTGGGCCGACGGCCGACCCCGGTCGGTCGCGCACCTGCCCGCCGATGCCACCTACCTTCGCCAGGGCGAAGCGTCTGCTCTCGGCCTCCTGGGGGCGGTCGGTTTCCCCATCCGGCTCGGTGACGAGGTCGTCGGTGTGATCGAGTTCCTCGGCAGCCGGATGGACGATCCCGATCCCGTCCTGAAGGAGGCCTTCGAGGCTATCGGGAATCAGATCGGTCTGTTCGTCGAGCGCCGACGCACGGAGGCGACCGTGCGGCGCTTCGTCTCCGGCAGCCCGGCAGTGATCTACGCCTTGCGCGTCGAGCCGGCGGGCCAGAGGCTGATCTGGGTCAGCGACAACCTCGAACAGCTGACCGGCTGGAAGGCGATCCCGGAAGATGGCTCGAAGTGGTGGATGGAGAACCTCCATCCGGAGCACCTGGCGGCCGTCCAGAAGAGCTTCATGGTGCCCTACGAGCTCGAGCACCAGGTCATCGAGTTCCGCTTCCGCCGGCCGGACGGGAGCTATATCTGGGTGCGCGACGAGCGGCGGCTCGTGCGCGACGACGACGGCCAAGCGGCCGAGATCATCGGCTCCTGGACCGACGTCACGGAGCGCGTGGAGCTCGAGGAGAAGCTGCGCGTGGCGCAGAAGCTCGAGGCGATCGGACGCCTCGCCGGCGGGGTGGCGCACGACTTCAACAACATGCTCATGGTGATCAGCGGCAACGGCGAGATGCTCGATCGCGCGCTGTCGCCCGACGGGCCGGAGCGCGCCTTGCTCGGCGAGATCCGCGAAGCCGCCGAGCGTTCCGCGAGCCTCACCCGGCAGTTGCTCGCGTTCAGTCGAACCCAGGTCCTGGCGCCGCGCGTGGTGCGTCTGGACGCGGTCGTGGCGGACGTCGAGTCGATGCTGCGGAGACTGATCGGCGAAGACATCGCGCTGGTCTGCGAGCTCGACCGGGCCAGCGGCCAGGTGCTCGTCGACCGCAGCCAGCTGGAGCAGGTGATCGTCAACCTGGCGGTCAACGCCCGCGATGCGATGCCTCGCGGCGGCAGCCTGACGGTGGCGACTTCGGCGATCGAGCTCGACGAGCGGGCCTGCCGCGGTTTCGGCGGTGTCGCCCCCGGGACTTTCGCCCGCCTCGAAGTGCGCGACACGGGGACCGGCATGAGCCCGCAGGTGCTGGAGCGGATCTTCGAGCCGTTCTTCACCACCAAGCCCCAGGGCTCCGGCACGGGGCTCGGGCTGTCGACCGCCTTCGGCTTCGTCAAGCAGAGCGGCGGGCACATCGAAGCCCGCAGCACGGAAGGCGAGGGCTCGACCTTCGTCATCTACCTTCCCCAAGTGGCGGCGGCGGAGGCGCCGCCCCCGGCCGTGGCCGAGAGCGCTGCCGCGACGCGCGGCGGCGAGACGATCCTGCTGGTCGAGGACGAGGCCGGCGTGCGGCGGGTGGTCCGGCTGGCGCTGGAGAAGAAGGGCTATCGGATGATCGTCGCGAGCAGCGGACGCGAGGCGATCGAGCTCGCCCAGCAGCATCCGGGAAGCATCGACCTGCTGCTGACCGACCTCGTCATGCCGGAGATGAGCGGCAGGGAGCTGGCCGAAGTCCTCCGGGCCCGCCAGCCGGGCCTGGCGGTGCTGCTGATGAGCGGCTATGTCGAGGACGACTTCGTCCGCCTCGGAGTGGAGACCGAGAAGGTGGCTTTCCTGCACAAGCCGTTCACGCTGATGGAGCTGGCGGCCAAGGCTCGAGAGACCCTCGACGCGGCGCGCCCCTGATCGAAGCCCGGTTCCAGGGCGTCCGCCCCGATGCAGCCGGCTGGGTGCCTGCTGCTAGAGTGTGTCCGATCGAGAAAGACCTGCGAGGTCCGGCCGGCCGTGGGGCCAGCCGCCGCGGCAGCTTCGACAGGGCGGAGACGATGAGCGCGGACGAACGGGCAGCGAGCCAGCAGGCCGCGGACGGCGGCCGACGCGACTTCGAGGCGCGATTGCGCGGTGTGGCGCACGACATCAACGGTGCGCTCAACACACTGGCGCTCAACCTCGAGCTGCTCGATCGGGCGACGGCCACTGCGCGAGATGCCGGGGAAGAGGAGTCGCCGGAGGTCGTGCGCGAGCGCTGCCTCGCCAGCCTCCGTCGCGCGACGGACCAGATTCAGCGGATCGTGAGTCAGCAGCTCCTGCCGCTCGTCGGTGGAAGCGCCGGGCGGCCTCCCGGCGCTCGCTGACCGGCGCTGGCCTTGCCGGGTGCGCGATCAGGCCCCCGACGGGTGCCGATCGAGGCTGTTCAACAGGGCGACGAGCTCCTCGACATCGACCGGTTTGACCAGGTGGTGGTCGAAGCCCGCCGCACGCGAGCGACTGCGATCCTCCTCCTGTCCCCAACCGGTGAGCGCCACGAGGCACGGTGACGGTGTGCCTCCGGCGCTCCGGATGCGTTGGGCGGCCTCGTAGCCGTTGAGCGTCGGCAGCCCGATGTCGAGCAGCACGACGTCCGGCGACTCCCGCAGCGCCATCTCCACGGCCACCAGGCCGTCGAAGGCGACCAGCGCGCGGTGTCCTTCGAGTCGCAGGAGCATGGCGAGGGACTCGGCCGAGTCGACATTGTCGTCGACGACCAGGATGCGCAGCGGCAGGCGCTCGCGGGGCTCCGGAGCGGGCGTTGCGGCCGGGGCAGTAACCGCGCCGGCGGTGCCAGGCTCCGCCGCGACGGGCAACGTCGCGTCCGCCGCTGCCAGCAGCGGAAAATGGACGACGAATTCGCTCCCCTTGCCGAGCCCCTCGCTGCGCGCCTCGACGCGCCCGCCGTGCATCTCCACCAGCTGCTTGACCAGGTTCAGCCCGATGCCGAGACCGCCCTGGGTGCGGTCGAGACCGGAATCCACCTGGGTGAACATGTCGAACAGGCGGGGGAGGTGATCGGCGGCGATGCCGATGCCGGTGTCGCGGATCGTGACGATGGCATGAGAGTCCTCGATCCCGACCGAGACCCGGATGCTGCCGCCTCGCGGCGAAAACTTGCACGCGTTGCTGAGGATGTTCGAGATCGCCTGGGTGATGCGGACGCCGTCGCCTTCCACCAGCAGGGGCTGATCCGGGATCTCGACCTCGAGCGCCTGTTCGGCTTCGTCGCAGAGCGGGCGGCTGGCTTCGATGGCTTGCTCGAGCGCCTGACGGAGGTCCATGCGGGACCGCTGCAGAGCGAGCTTGCCCCGGCTGATCCGGGCGACGTCGAGAAGGTCTTCGACGAGGCGCACCAGGTGGCGCATCTGCCGTTCGATGGCGCCCATGGCGATCGCCGACAACTCCGGCTCCTGCTCCGCGCGCCGCAGCACCGCGACCGAGCTGCGGATCGCCGCCAGGGGGTTGCGCAGCTCGTGGGCGAGGATCGCCAGGAACTCGTTCTTGCGCCGGTCAGCCTCGGAGAGCTGGGAGGCGAGCTCGAGCAGCGCCTGCGAGGCGGCGCGCTCCTCGGTCACGTCGCGGAAGACGAGGACGACGCCCGAGACGGTGCCGGCGGCGTCGCGGATCGGCGCGGCGCTGTCGTCGATCGGCACGCGGCGGTCGTCCCTGGCGAGGAGAATGGTGTGGTTCGCCAGCCCGACCACCATGCCCTCGCGCAGCGCGCGTGTGGCGGGGTTCTCGACCGGAGCGCCGGTCTCTTCGTTGACGATGCGAAAGATGCGATCGAGCGGCTTGCCGGTCGCAGCGGCCGTCGTCCAGCCCGTGAGTCGTTCCGCTTCGCGGTTGAGGAAGACCACGCGCGCCGCGCCGTCGGTGGTGATCACCGCGTCGCCGATGCTGACGAGAGTCACGCGCAGGAGCTCGCGTTGCCGGGCGATCTCCTGTGCCGCCAGCTGGCGCGCCCGCAGGGTGCGGTCGACGAAGAAGACGAAACTGGCGAGCGCGAGGAGCCCGAGCGCGCCGGCGAGGACGTTCAGGGTTTGCGCGCGATGGTAGGAGGCCGCCACGCCCTGGAGGCGCCTTTCGAGCAGGGCGGATTCGTCCGCCTCCATCTCGGCCACGAGGTCGCGAATGGCGCTGGAGGTCGCTTTGTTGCCGTTGCGCGCCAGCACCTGGCGCGCAGCCATCAGGCCGACCTCGCGACTCGTGGTGACGACTTCGTCCATCTGGGTCAGGCGCTCCTGGGCGAGGCCGGCGAGCCTGCGCGCGCGCACGATCTGGGCCGGGTTGTCGAGGACGAGCTCGCGGGCGCGATCGATGTGGCGGACGAGGAGCTGGCCAGCAGCGCGATACGGCGCGTCGTAGCTCTCGTCATTCATCAGCACCAGCGCCCGCTGCGCCGCTTCGGCCTCGGAGAGGGCCCTCGTCACGGCGTCGAGCTCGCGCAGGACCTCGTGCGTGTGAATGACCCGCGACGTCGCCCGGTTCTGCTGCAGCAGGCCGTCCCGCGAGACCAGCGCGTTCGCCAGCATCAGCGCGAGCGTCGCCGAGATTCCGAACAGGATGGAACGAGTGAGGATCCGCTCGCGTCGAGCTGCTCTCAAGGCTCACCTCTCTCTGCCCTCGCTCTTCGAGGCGCGATCGATCCGGCGCATGTTACCCCGCAGCGCGAGATGCGCCGGGACCCGGACGGCCCGCAGGGGCGCACAGCGTCAGAGCAAGCCCGGTGCCACGGGCGGGGGACGCCACCGGCATCCGGCTCGACGAGCGCGGGCACAAGTTGCACAAACGGGATGCGCGAAACGACCACGGAAAACGCTTCGAGGGCGCTTCGAGGCCCGAATTCAGCTGGCATGCGACCTGCACTTCGTAGCCGCCGGAGCGCGGACCCTGCTTGCCTGCACAACCGCGGTCCTGTTCGCTGAGACGGAGCTACGTCCGCAACCACGCAGCCCAAGGAGATCTCGATGGCGACCGCGACGAAGGGAGTAGCAAGAGAATTGAAGGCGACCGGCAAGGCCGTGCGCCATGGGCTCGCCCGCACGGGCAGCGCGGCGAGCGCGGAGTTCGACGAGTTGCTGAGCTCGCTGTCCGAGAAGGTCGCCGATGTGCGTTCGGCGCTCGCAACGGCAGCGGAGGACGGAGTCGAGGGCGTCTCGGATGGCGTCAACTCGCTCGTCAAGCAGAGCCGCAAGGGCATCCGCAACCTCGACAAGCGCTGGCAGAAGCTGGACCGCAAGCAGAAGGTCGCTATCGCCGGCGGCCTGCTCGCGGTGCTCGCAGCGGCGGCGGCGACGCCGGCGATCGTACGCAGGACCCGGCAAGGCTGAGCGACCCCGCAACCCCGCAGTGCGTTCACCCCTCTCTTGACGACGCGGGCGCGCGTACCCTCTGCGCGCCCGCGTCCTTTTTTCCGCTCTCTTACGCGTGCTTCCGCTTGGCAGCCGGTCGCTTGCGCGGCGCGGCGGGCACCTTGGCGCCGGCTTCCCGCGCCTCCGACAAGCCGATCGCGATCGCCTGCTTGCGGCTCGTGACCTTCTTCTTCGACCGTCCCGAACGCAGCTCTCCACGCTTCATCTCGTGCAGCGCTCGCTCGACCTTCTCGGCGGCTTTCTTGCCATACCGCTTCGGGGCCGCCTTGGCGGCCGGGGCGCGCCGGGCCGTTTTGGCTGCAGGGGCCTTGCGGGCCCTGGCGGTCTTGGTCGTGGGCATCTTGTCGCTCCTTTCGCCTCGCCCAGGGGATGGCGCCACACCGACCCGGGCGAGGGCGGAGTCGGAGAGGACCTGTTCGAGCCGGAAGTAGCCGGGCCAGGGCTCCTGCCCCGATCGCTGCAGGCGCCGCAGTCTCCCGGGCAGCGTCGCGATCGTCCAGCGATCGGCGGACGACCGCGCCAGCTCTTCCCAGGAAACCGGCGTCGCGACCGTGCCGCGGGCCCGGGCGCGCGGCGAATAGGGCGCGATCGCCGTGG
>WBZN01001614.1_pt1 | contig 13401 bp, 9 predicted proteins | sample 5204281 | NCBI WGS metagenome assembly WBZN01 (sample SAMN12344347, study PRJNA552823) | activated sludge metagenome | biome: Activated sludge suspended growth; feature: Nitrification reactor; material: Wastewater; isolation source: activated sludge from nitrification reactor of wastewater treatment...
GCCAGGATCAGCAGGCAGGCGAAGACCAGCCGCGCGGCTCGTTGCCCGAGCGCCGGCCGGTGGGCGGTGTGTTCAATTGGCATGGTTGCTGGCGCAAATGCGCCCCCCGTGACGAAAGATATCTCGAACCGGAAACGCACTCAAACTGTAGCACCGCGCGCCGGGGCGGGCAAGAGGCGGAGTGGACTATCGACGTCATGACAGTGTCAGACCGGAACCATGACATTGGCTCCGGACGTTGACCGTCACCAGCGCAATTCCATCAAGACCCGGCGCGAGAGGTCGAGGCCGGCCGCGGCCTCGGCACGCCGTTCTGCCGCCAGACCGGGCCCGATTTCGGCCTCGCGCAACTCGCGAAAGCCTAGCCCTGCGTAGTACGGCGCGTTCCAGGCGATGTCGCGGAAGGTCGAGAGGCGCAACGCGGTCTGCCCGGCAACCCGCGCGCCGCTGACGGCGGCCGCGATCAGGCGCCGGCCCAGGCCGCGCCGGCCATGCGCGGGGTGCACGTCCAGTTCATAGAGATAGGCCTGGCCATCGATCGTGCCGACGGCCGCGAAGCCCACGACCGTGTCGTCCCCTGTGGCCGCGACCCAGATCCGACCGGTGGTGTGCCAGCCTTCGAAGACGTCGAGACCGTGGCCGCTGTCGTCGACGATCCAGCTTTGATCGGTGTCGCGGAAGAGCGCGCCGGCCGCCTGCTCCACAGCCGGCAGCACCGGCAGGTCATCGGGCAGTGCGAGGCGGATGGTGTACGCGGGTTCGGGGTTCATCACGATGTCGCCTGGCCTGGACGTGCACGTAATCGGTCTCGCGGTCGGCCGCCGTTCGCGCGCTCAGGCGCAAGTGCGCTTTGGAGTGCCGCCCCACGGCAATGATGAGGCGCCGCCCACACAATCAATCGCCCGAGCCCGCAGCGGGCTCACTCTGCCCGCCGGTAAGTTCAAGAAGGCGGTCCACGGCGCCGTCGATGCTTTCATCAGTCGTATCCAGCACAAGCCAACCCTGCGCGCGCAGCGTCTCGACGTCCGTCTCCAGACTGGCGTAGACCTGTTGAATGCCCGCCGCGATGTAGTCGCTCGTCGGTCCCGAACCCGAACGCTTCAGGTTTCGAGCCTGAGCCGCTGCCTGGCTCGGAAGGAGCACCACGCGGTAAACCTCGGGCAATCCGCGGAGGTCCTCGTACTCGCTGAGCTTGCTCGTGGGATCCCAGAAGTCGTCGATCACAACGTCAAACCCCGCCTGGCCGTAATCGGCGGCCATCTGGCAGGCCGTCCGCCGAGCCAGTTTCAGTTGCTCGACCAATGCCGCGGTCCATTCAGCGCCCGGGTAGGCCATGCCCGACTCGACCATGTCGCGCAGATCATCTACCGGGATGTGAATGCTTTTTGTGAAGCGCAGCGCCAACGCCCTGGCGGTCGAACTCTTCCCGACCGCAGGAGCTCCAACAAGCAGGTAGACCGAGCCCATGATGCCTCCCAAGTGCCGTGACCGCTTCCACGATCTGAGCGAACCGCGCCCGTTGGAGTTGAACTGGCTCTATCTGCCGAGCCTGCGGCGCGGGCCCTGAGCGGAACGCCGCCGGGCCGCAGCGGTTAGACGTGCACTTCTTCGATCGCGGCGTCCGCAAGCAAGTGCGCGATCAGGCGCTCGTGCGCCTTGGGCGTGCCGGCGATGCGCCAGGCGCAGGTCAGGCGCGCGCCCACGCGGCTCTGGCGGATGCGGGCCACCCGCACGCCGGTGGCGCGCATGACCTGCTCGAGCGCCGCAAGACGCTCCGGGTCATTGGTCAACACGACCTCCACCGTGCGTTCATCGCGAATGAGGTTGACCACGCGCTCGAGCAGCGGGAAGCCGAGCAGCACCACGACCGTGATCCCGGCCACGCCCACCGCCAGGCCGTAGTCGCCGCCGCCGATGCCCATCCCCAGCGCCGCGACGAGCCAGATGATCGCCGCGGTCGTCAGCCCGATCACGCGCCCGCCCTCACGCATGATCACGCCCGCGCCGAGAAAGCCGACGCCCGTGACGATGCCCGAGGCGATGCGGGTCGGATCGTTGACGCCGGCCAGCTTCGACGAAAAGATCGTGAACAGGGTCGAGCCGACGCAGATGAAGATCAACGTGCGGAAGCCCGCGGCCTTGTCGCGGAACTCGCGCTCGAGGCCGATCGCGCCGCCGACCGCGATGGCCAGAAGGATCTTCAACAGGTCTTCAGGTAGCAGCGTGAACGTCATCGAACACCTCGTCGTCGGGCACGCCGAGAGAAAAGTGCGCATGGACCATGCGCCAGCCGGCGGCGGTCTGCTCGTAGATGGCGGTCAGGCGGAACGGCGCGATCGCCCCGTTCGGCGCCACGAACTCGGCGCGGTCGAGCGCCCAGCCCACCGGCCCCGAGCGATACGCGACCGGGGCGCTGTTGCGAATGCCGAGGCCGCCACGGCTCCGCCAGGCGCCGCCCCAGGTGGCGATGATGGTTTCGCCGCCGCTCCACCACTCACCCGGGTCGGTGCCGATCACGACGGCCTCCGCGGCCGGCGAGACGTAGGTCGCCAGGAAGTCGGCGTCGCCGGCGCTCGAGGCCGCGTAGTAGCGTTGCAGAAGTTCGATGAGTTCGGGTGCGGGTTGCATGGTGGTGCGATTGTAGCGTGAACGGCGGAGCGGAGTCGCACAGAACCGGCAGCGTGACGACTGACGTCGTCACTACACGATTCCGCATCGGAGACGCGTCTGCGAGGCGAGGTCGTGTAGTGACGACTCCATCCTGGCGCCGTCAGTCGTCACGCCTCAACGTCAACACCCAATCCGGCCCCTCGACCGGCGGCGTGAACGTGCGTGTGCCGGCGCGCGCGAACGTCGCGATCGGCGTCGACGCGCCGGTGCGCGGGTCGAACCAGGCGGCCGACAACCGCGCGCCGGAGAGCCGCTCGAGGTCGACCGTCACGGGCGCCGGGAGCGGCAGGTAGATCAGGCCATAGGACCCGTCGGCGGCGCGCGCGGCCTCGAGATGCGCCCCGCCCTCGCCCGGGCCAGACGCGATCAGGTCGAGGTCGCGGACCCGATCGAAGCCCGTGTGGGTCTCGATCAGGCGGCGCAGGTGCCCGACCTGGCGGGCCGCCGGTCGATCGAGCGCGTCGACCCACGAGCGGTCGGCGTGGTTGATCGCGGGATGCGTGTCGCTGCAGAACTGCCAGATCGCGTGATGGCCGTAGGTGACCCCGCAGGCGCCGGCGAAGACCGAGCGGTAGATCTGCTTACGCACGTCGTGATCGCGGAAGTACCCGGAGGCCGGATCCCAGGTGGGCCACGGGTTCACGGGGTGATCCTCGTAGTTCGGTTCGCCGTCGAGCACGGGCTTGTGCGGCACACGCGCAAGCTCGCGGGCGACCCACTCCCAGACCGGCACGTCGTGGCCGCTGCCGTGCCCGGATTGGAGCATGTTCAGGTCGAGCCAGGGCTCGGCGTGCAGGTGCATGGCCGAGCTCGAATACCCCGGCGGGTGGTACGTCAACAGCGCATCATCACCGGCGCCGGCGCGCACGCCCTCGGCCAGCGCGCGCCAGATCGGGCGGTCGTCGAAGTCAACGCCGACGACACCGTCGGCGCCCTCGGTGCCGACCGGCGGCCGATCGCCGCCCAGGATCCAGATCACATCGGCGTCGCGATAGCGCGCGCCAAGCCAGGCGCCATAGACGCGCGCGCTGTCGACATCGAACACGCGCGGCCCGACGCCGAACAGCGGCCGCACTTTGTCGCCCCAGGTGGGGAGCAATCCCACCACGAGCCCCAGCGCGTTGGCCCGCGCGATCACGGCATCGACGTGCGCGAAGTAGGCGGCGTTGGGGCGGCGCGGATCGTCATCGTGGAGCGCCAGTTCGCCATGGACGTTTGGCGCGTGCAGGCCGTCGAACTCGGCCAGCGCCACGGCCTGGATGACCGTGAAGCCTTTCTCGGCGCGGTCGGTCAGGTAGCGCTCGGCCTCGGCCAGCGTCAGGCGATGGAAGAGTTCCCAGGCGGTGTCGCCCAACCAGAAGAACGGCGCCCCGGTCGCGGTCTGCAGAGATTGCCCGTCGACATGCACGCGCGGGCGATGATGAGTGGACATATGGCCTCCAGACACCGGGAGTGTCCCGATGTTTCCCGATGTGGTCGACTTTCACGGAAATCACGCGCATTTTCCGGCTGTTTCAAGGGCCACGAGATCGCACGCTGCCACCTGATACCGACCGGCTGTGACTTCCCTCACTGTGAATTCGTGCTCAAACGCATGACCATTATGGGGCCTCACATCGAATTCAGGAAACGATCGCCGGAGCCAGGGATGGTGACCCCGATACGCAGCGCGCGTCGGCGGACCGTCTTGGCTTCGGGCACGGCCGCGTCAACGATCGAACGTCGTGGACACCTCCACGGCGCTTGGAAAGGAGCCGCCCAACCGAGCACTCTGCACCCTACCCGACTGCCACACTTCCATTGTTTTGGGCACGCCGCGCCGGCGCCACTTTGGCCGCGTGCCTTCACTCTCTCTCAAGGATATGAGCCCATGGGACGCCACTTCCGACACTTCATCGCCCTGTTCATCGTGGTCTGTCTCGCCCTGCCCGCGCCGCTCCCGGCGCAGGCCGCACCGATCGGTTTCACCATCCTGCACACCAACGACTTCCACGGCAACCTGCAGCTCTCGGGCAGCAACCCCGGCTCTGCGCGTCTGGCCCAGAAGATCGCGGATGTGCGCACCGCGGTCGGCGCACAGAACGTGCTGGTGTTCGACGGCGGCGACATGATGCAGGGCAGCCTGATCTCGAACATCCAGAAGGGCCTGCCCACGATCGACGTCTATCGCTCGATCGGTTATAACGCCGCGACGTTCGGCAATCACGAGTTCGACTGGGGCCAGACGGTGCTGAACGACCGCATCACCCAGGCCGAGGCGCCCGCCACGGCCGACGAGAGCCCGATGCAGATGATCGCCGCCAACATCGTCAAGAAGGACACCGGCGGCGCCTGCACCTGGGAGCCGTTCAACAGCAGCGTCACCCCCTACGAGGTCTTCACGGTCGCCGGCTCGGTGCGCGTGGGCGTGATCGGCGTCGGTTCGGTCGAGACGCCCTACATCACGGTCGCAGAAGCGACCGCGGGTCTGTGCTTCCGCGACCCGGTCGAATCGATCCTGCACTATTACGACGCCCTCGACGCCGCGTCCGACGTGATCGTGGTGCTCTCGCACAACGGCTACGCCGACGGCGGCTACGGCTACGGCTTCACGGTCTACGGCGATCAGACGCTGGCCGCCCGGCTCAACACAGCCGGCAAGCCCGTCAACCTGATCATCGGCGGCCATAGCCACACCGATCTCGCGGCCGCGACCATGGTCGGCAACACTGCCGTGGTCCAGGCGCACTACGCCGGCCGCAAGGTCGGGCGCGCGGACTTCACGTTCGACCCGGTCACCGGCGCCGTGACCGTGGCCTGGAGCCGCATCACGGTGGCGACGACGGATCCCGAGAACGCGCCGATCAAGGCCGTGGTCGACGGCTACGCCAACGACCCGGCTTACCAGGCGTTGATCAACCAGCCCGTCGGCTACGCGCAGGTCGATCTGTTGCGCAATTACAACGGCGACAACATGATGGGCGACTTCGTCGACGACGCGATCTACGGCGCGCTCAACAGCGACGGCACGGCCACCAACGACGTCGACATGTTCTTCAACAACGCCGGCGGCATCCGCGTCGACTGGTGCGACAAGGAAGACGTCGCCAACCCCGGCACCTACATCTGGAGCAGCACGGTGACGGACTGCCAGGCGTCGGGCCAGTGGGCGCACGACCCGATGCTGCTGACCTACGGCCAGATGTTCCAGATCCTGCCGTTCGGCAACGCCACGGCCGTGGGCACGATGACGGGCGCGCAGGTCTACGACCTGCTCAACCAGTCGGCGACGCTGTTCAAGGGCGCGCTGCAGCCCGCGGGCATCCGCTACAGCTTCTACGCCTACACCGACACCGTCCCCGGCCCGCAGCCGTATGCCTGGGGCGCGTACAACGTGGAAGTGCTCAACAAGACCAGCCACGCCTGGGAGCCGCTCGACCTGGCGAAGACCTATGCCGTCGGCACCAACGAGTTCCTGGCGCCGGCCGGGCAGGACGGCTACACGCCCTTCAAGTACATGAAGTCCATCACGTACTGGGGCGACATGCTCGATGCCGTGAACAGCTACGTCGCGGCCAACTACACGCTGGCCAACCCGTACCGCGGCCCGAACGGAGACGGCACGCTCGACGGCCGCATCGCGCGCAACGGCGACGGCGACAGCGTCTATGAGCCGGGCGAGGTGGTGCCGGTGACGATCCTGCACCACAACGACTCGCACGGCCGGCTGCTGCCCTCGGGCACGGCCGCGGGCTACAGCCAGCTCGTGACCCTGATCCGGCAAGAGCGCCTGCACAACCCGGATCGCACGCTGCTGGTCTCGGCCGGCGACAACGTCCAGGGCGACTCGATGATGTACTACTTCAAGTCGGCCGGTCTGGGCTACGCCGCCGACGGCACGCCGCTGACCGCGACGCTGCAGATCAACCCGCTGATCGCGGCCTTCAACGCCGTGGGCTATGACGCCTGGACGCTCGGCAATCACGAGTTCAACTTCGGCAAGGACGTCTTCGCCACTCTGACGCAGGCGAACTTCCCGATCCTGCAGGCCAACGTCGTCGACAGCGGCGCTTACGGCCTGGCCGGTCTGCCCGTCGAGCCCTTCGTCGAGAAGGTCATCGGGCCCGAGAACATCCGGGTCGCGATCCTGGGCATCGGCAACCACCGCGTGCCCAGCTATGAGCTGCCCAGCAACATCCCGGGTCTGACCTTCACCGACCCGATCACCACGGCGCAGAGCTACGCGCCGACCCTGGATCTCACGAACGACGTCGTCGTCGCCCTGACGCACATCGGCTTCACGACCGATCCGAAGAGCGTCGAGGTCGATAGCAACGTCGACACGTACCTGGCCGCGCAGGTGCCGGGCATCGACGCCGTCATCGGCGGACACAGCCACACCAGCCCGACCACCGGCTTCGGCGACTACAAGTTCCTGCCGACCTACATCGCCGGCCCGAGCAACACGCCGGTGCTGGTGACGCAGGCCAACCGCTACAACACCTTCCTGGGCGAGGTCTCGCTCGGCCTGCTCCCCGACGGAGCCGGCGGCTACAACGTGATCTCGAGCGCCGGGCGCGCTATCGCCGTCTCGACCTCGGGCACGGTGACGCCGCAAGACTCTCAGATCGTGTCGATCGTCCAGCCGTATCAGGACCTGATCAACACCTATAACAACGTCGCCGTGGGCTCCACCACAGCCCCGATCGACACCAACGCCGCCTTCACGCAGGAGACCAACGGCGCCAACCTGCAGGCCGACGCCGCGGTCTGGAAGCTCGAGCACCAGGGCGTCACGGTCGACGTGCACCTCTCCGGCGCGATGACCAACCGCCGCATCGCCGACACCGCGACCGTGGCAGCACCCTACGCGCTCAAGGTCTCGGACATGTTCGCGGCGATGCCGTACGAGAACTCGCTTGTGGTGATCAGCATGAACGGCCCGCAGCTCAAGGCCGTGCTCGAACGCGCCTATCGCAACTACTACTACTACAAGTACGTGACCGGCTACGGCGGCTACTCGTACTACACGACCTGCATGCTCGACACCGATGCCGGCAACCGGATCGTGTACCACGATCGCTACCCGGCGGCCTACGACTCGGCCCAGAGCTACGTGCTGGCGCTCGAGATCGGGGGCACCAAGGTCGACTTCACCGACGCGACCAAGTACTACAACGTGTCCACCGTCAACTACCTGGCCGCCGGCGCGTGCAACTTCAGCGACGCCGGTCAGACGCTCTGGCCGCTCAACCAGATCGTGGCCGACACGCAGTACTACGTCCGTGACGCCGTGATCGAGTACCTGCAGGCCCAGACGGGCCCGGTCAGCCCCGCGATCCAGGGCCGGCTGGCCTTCGTCGGAGCCTATCGCCACATCCTGCCCTTCATCTTCCGCAGCTTCGGGCCGTAAGGCCAACGCGCCGCTCGGCGCCAGGCAGGAAAACAAAACGGCCGGGGCAGCAGTGCCCCGGCCGTTTGCGATGCGGCTCAAGCCGTTGCGGGTTCCGCGAGGACGGGCCGCGCGGCCAACGGCAAAGTGAGCTTGAAAGTGGTGCCCTCGCCCCGTGTCGAGTCGACGGTCAGCTGCCCGCCCTGGGCCTCGGCCAGCGAGCGCGCGATCGCCAGACCCAGACCGGCGCCGGTGCCCGTGCGCGTTTCGCTGCCGCGGTAGAAGCGATCGAAGATGTGAGACAGCTTCTCGGTCGGGATGCCCGGGCCTGCGTCGCGCACCTGGATCTGCGCCGCCCCGCCCTCGACCGCCAGATCAAGATGGATCGCCGTGCCCGGCGGCGTGTGCGAGCGCGCGTTATCGAGCAGCACAAGCAGGATCTGTTGCACCGAGTCGCGGTTGCCCTGCACGCGCACGGCGTCGAACAGGCCGTGCGTGATCGGCCGGCCCGGCGCGATCAGCAGCGCCTGCCGGGCGGCGGCTTCGAGCACGGGCTTGATGTCGAACGGCGTGACCGTCACCGACGCGCCCGAGTCGGCGCGCGCCAGCGTCAACAACTGGTTGACCAGCCGGATCAGGCGCTCGGTCTCGTCGATCGAGTCGCGCAACACCGCGCGCCGGTCATCGTCTTCGATCGGCGGCTCGCGCTGCAACAACCCGAGATTGCCGCGGATCGTCGTCAGCGGGGTGCGCAGCTCGTGCGAGGCGTCGGCCACAAAGCGCCGCTGCGAGGTCAGGGTTTGCTCGGTCTGGTCGAAGGACGCCTGGAGCTCGGCCAACATCTGGTTCAGCGTCGCGGCGAGGGTGCCCAACTCGTCGCGCGGCCCCTTGTAAGCCACGCGCTGCCCGAAGTCGCGGGCCGCGCCGATCGCGGCCGCGCTGCGCGTGATCTTGCCGATCGGTCGCAGCGTCCAGCCCGCGATCAACCACCCCACCCCGAACGCCACGACCACGGACGCGCCGCCGCCGAGGATCAGAAGCGTGCCCAGCACGCGCAGGGCCGCGTCTTGCTCGGCCAGCGAACGCCCGACCTGGATGATGCCGACGACGCGTTGCTGCCCCGGTTGGCCGACCAGCACCGGCCCGTTGTAGACCAGGAACCGGCCCTCGGGGCGAGTCACGATGGTGAAGATGACCGGGCTCTGACGTTCCGACGTGACGTAGGCCAGCGTGTCGGAGTCCATCGGCAGGTCGAAGTCGGTGTACGTCCAGCTGTTGGCCAGGACTTTGCCGGTCAGGTCGCGGGTCTGCACGAACGAGTACGGGACGCCGATGCCGCCCAGGGGCACGGCGATTCGATCGAGTTCGAACTTGCGGTTCTCGACGATCCGCGACGCCTCGGCCAGCAGCGCCTCCTGCATGACCGAGATGGTCATGCCGGTCATGACGAAATAGATGACGGCGCTGAAACCGATGAGCGCGGAAGCCAGGATCAGACTATAGAGAAGGGTCAAACGAAGCCGTAACGACACGCCGCAATCTTAACGCCATCGGCTGAGAATTGATTAAGCCGGTGAGCCGGGGAATCTGGAGTAGCATCAGACCTATGCAACCCTTCCTCACCCTGGGCGACCTGATCGCCGATCTCTGTCTCGACGTCGAGCGGCTGCCGATCGCGCCCGGCGGTCACCAGACCGTCGCCGGGCTCGCTCTGGGCCCAGGCGGGGCGGGCAACGCCCTCGTGGCCGCGGCCCGGCTCGGCCTGCCGGCGGTCGCCCTGGGCACCATCGGCGACGATTGGGTCGGCACGCGCGTGCTCGAGCTCCTCGGCGCCGAAGGCGTCGCGACGACGCACGTGAGACGCCTGACCGGCGGGGCCACGCGCACGGCCGTGCGTCTGCGAGCCGGCTCGGGTGACCAGGTCTTCATGGGTCGCCCAGGCGACATCGAACGGGGCGCGCTGCCACCCGCCTGGGCCGCGGCGCTCGAGACGGCCGGCGTCATCCTGGTCGACGGCTGGTCATTCTTCCACGATGACCCGGACCTGATCCTGGCGGGCGTCCAGCATGCGACGCGCGCGGGCCGGCCGGTGTTGTTCGACCCCGGGCCGCGCGTCGGCGGCATCGATCGCGTTTGGCTGCGCACGCTGACACGCTCGGCGGCCGTGATCCTGGCCACCGAGGCCGAGCTGCGCGCACTGACCCAGCAGCTTGAGCTCAACGACCTGTTCACGCACGCCGGTCTACGCGCCGTCATCCAGAAGCTTGGGCCCGAGGGCTGCGTGATCTCGGCCGGAGCCGAGCGCCTGACCTGCCCGGGCTATCCCGTGGCCGCGCTCGACGCGACGGCCGCCGGCGATTGCTTCGCCGCCGGCGTCGCCTGGGGCCTGCTCACCGACCAGCCGTGGGGCGTGATCGGCGCGGTCGCCAACGCGGTCGGGGCGGCCAAGGCCCTGAAGGTCGGAACCGCCCTCGCGGCCCCGACGCACGCCGAGGTCGGCGAGGTCCTGCGCGCCCACCGCCCAGAGCTCGCTCGTCTCTTCGAGTGGGCCTCCCCCACGTCGTAACGGCTCACCCCATCGAGTCTCAGCGGTGGGCGGCCACAAGGGCCGCCCCTACTGGAATCCCCCGCCACTCCCACCTGCCACGCCACGCGCGGCGGCTAGCGCGGCGTCGTGGCCGGACTCGACGTAGGCCCGATACGGGTCGACCGGCACGCCGATCTCTTCACGCATGCGGGCCAGGAGCGGACGCACGTCGGTCTTGAACGCATCGTTGAGCAACCCATGCGCGCCCAGCACGTCGCCGGCGGCGCGCGCCTGGGCCAACGCCGCGCGCGGCACGAGCAGCGACTTGGCGTAAGCCTCCTGGCAGTTCGCGACCGACAGGATCATGGCCCCGATCTTGCCCTCGATGTTGTGGCACTGATCGATCATGTAGGCCACGGCGCGCGAGCAGCTGCGGGCCGGCTCGACGTCGCCCTCGGCGGCGTCGGTCAGCTCGTTGTAAATGAGGAAGAGCTCGTAGGGGTTGGTGCTGCCCACGATCAGGTCGTCGTCCGCGTACTTGCGATTGTTGAAATGGAAGCCGCCCAGGCGACCCTCGTCGAGCAGGAAGGCCACGATCTGCTCGATGTTGACGCCCTGCGCGTGATGGCCCAGGTCGACCAGCACCTGCGCCTGCTCGCCGAGCTTGAGCGCCCAGGCGTAGGCCGTGCCCCAATCGGGGATGTCGGTGCTGTAGAAGGCCGGCTCGAAGAACTTGTACTCGATCAGCATCCGCCCGCCCTCGGGCAGGTTTTTGTAGACGACGCTCAGCGCCTCCTCGAAGCGTCGCTTGCGCGCGCGAAGCGAATCCTGCCCGGCGTAGTTGGTGCCGTCGGCGAACCACAGGCTGAGCGCGTCGCTGCCGGTCCGGCGCATGATGTCGCAGCATTCGAGCATGTGGTCGAGCGCGGCCTCGCGCGGGCCCGAGGCCGGGTTGCCGAACGAGCCGAGCTTGTAGGCGTCGTCTTGAAAGACGTTGGGGTTGACGGCCCCGATCGACACACCCTTGTCGCGCGCGTACTGGCCCATGGCCGTGTAGTCGCCGTCCTCGGGTTTGTCCCACGGGATGTGGATGGCGACGCTCGGCGCGACGCCGGTGTAGCGGTGCACGGTCGCGGCATCGTCGAGCTTCTCGCGCGTGGTGCGCGCCGCGCCCGGCCAGGCGAAAGCCTTGAAGCGCGTGCCCGAATTGGCGTAGCCCCAGCTAGGCGTCTCGATGTGCTGTTGCTTGAGCCGGGCCAGCACGTGCGGCACGTCGATTCCGCGTCGCCCGAGGTCCTCCGCCAGGATGTCGTAAGCCGTCGTCATGGATCCTCCTTAGTCGCGACGCGGTTGCCCTGCGCCGACCAGATCGAAGAGCACGTGGGCCGAGAAGGCGTGGCAGACCGAGCCGTCCGGAAAGCTCACATCCCAATTCTCCCAGGTGGTCGGCTCGCCGGCGCGGGCCCAGCGCCCCCACCGGGCGCGGATGATGGCGAGCGCATCGGCCCGACGACCGCGGGCGCGCAACGCCGACAGCACGTGCTGGTGGCGAAACGGGCTGGCCAGCACCAGCGCCCCGGGCACCGGCTCGTCGCGTAGATCCAGCGACCGCTCCACGATGGCGTCGAGCACGCCGTCGACCTCGGCCTCGGCCGCGCAACCGGTCAGCACCGCGAGCGCCCCCGCCAGCTGCGACGCCGTCGTCCCGGCCGGATCATCCTGCCAGCGCCCGTTGCGCCAGAACACGCCGCGGATGGCCGTCGCCAGCGTCTCGGCCTGCGCGCGCCAGGCCGCAGCTTCGACCGGCGCGTTCACGGATTCGGCCAACCCCACCGCCGTCTGCAGCGCGAGCAGATAGTGCAGGTTGTAGATCGCGCTCGGCTCGCTGCGCGAGACCGGGGCCCAATCCAGGAACAGTCGGCGCCCGGGTTGACTGCGCAACAGACCGTCGCGACCGACGTCCTGCGCAAAGCGGGCAAGCATCCGCGTGAGCGCCGGCCAGTGCGCGATCGCCTGCGCCGGGGAGCCCGAGAAGGCCCAATGCGCGGCGAGCAATTCGACCCAGGTGAAGTTGTAATCGAGGACGGTGTAGGCGTGCGCGTCGCTCGGCAGCACCGTGGCCAGCACGCCGTCGGGATACGCGCCGGCGACGGCCTGCGTGATCGCCTGCTCGAGTGGGCGCAGGTCCGGGCTCAGCGCCCAGAGCCCGTGCGCCTGCGCCAGCGCATCGCCGACCCACTGCGCGCCCTCGCGCCACGGGCAGTCGACGAAGCCATCGGCCAGACAGGCTTCGAGCGTGGTCGCGCACATTCGGCCGATCGCCTGAAGCTCGGCGTCGCCTTCGGGCGCGTGCAGCCAGGCCTCGACCTCGGGCCGACGGTTGAGCGGATATCGGCTGAGGCGGGCCTCGAAGTTGAGACCCGGATGCGCCGGACCCTCGACGGCGAAGACGATGAAGCGCCCGCCGCGCAGGCTGAAAGTCTCGAGCGTCTGCGCGCCCGGCCGCAACGTGAAGACATCGGTCAACCGAACGCGGCAATAGGTCTCGGGGTCCGAGAACACCAGCTCGCCGGCCCGGCGCTTCTCGGCGTACCCGATCAGCACGCGCTCGCCGCCGAGCGCGCCTTCTACCTGTAATACGCCCTGACCGATCCGGCTGTGGCCCAGGTCAACGCACCACAGCGCGGTCTCACCGGCAGCGATCTCAAAACGAGATGGCGCCGGCGCCCCACCCACCCAGGCGGCGGCCAGTCGCCGGTGCGGATCCGTCTCGGTGGACGTCGGACCGCGGCGGCATTCGGTCGGATTCAGGGACCGCGTGGTCTCTTCGAGC
>WBZN01001615.1_pt1 | contig 13393 bp, 18 predicted proteins | sample 5204281 | NCBI WGS metagenome assembly WBZN01 (sample SAMN12344347, study PRJNA552823) | activated sludge metagenome | biome: Activated sludge suspended growth; feature: Nitrification reactor; material: Wastewater; isolation source: activated sludge from nitrification reactor of wastewater...
AAGCCGTTAAGCAGCATTTTGGAATTACTAAAAGGTGCTGCACCGATTGCCATAAATTCGGAGCATACCCCAGAGACATGGCTTGTTGCCGAGTACGAAAGCAATTTTATGTTTCAAGGCCAACGCTTTGTTGCGGAAATCATAACTGCAGAAAACCTACGAATTCTATAGGTGCGTATTCCCTTCCAACAGGGGATGTCCTCGCGCGGTTTTGCTCACGTGACTGTGCCCATGTTATTGACAGGGAGTCCAAAACAAAAACCATCCCCAACCGCGATTCTTCGGAAAAGGGGGAGAAATGACCGACGCACTTTCTAGAATCCAAGCCGCACTCGAAAGGATGTCCAAGTTAGAAAAAGCCGCGACGGAGGGGCCGTGGGAAGCTAAGGTAGGGAGCTACGAAAAACGTTTTTGGATAGACGGAACCGAGCATAGTGATGGTGCTTGTGTGGCTATATTTAATAGGTCAGAAGCAGACTTCATCGCCGCTACCCGCACCGATCAACCGAGGTTGGTGAAGGCGTTGGAAATATCTTTGAAAGCATTGAATAACGTCGATAGCCCTGACTATGAAGACCACATCTTGGAAATGGTAGCCGACATCCTCGACGGGAAACTAGAAGATTTGGGAGATACCTCTAAATGACAGCCGCCGAGGCGATAAAGAGGGCTGAGATCGGGTTCGATACGGTTTCGGAATGTTCTTTGACAGCAAACAAACTCGCTCGCGCGTTGCAAGTGGCGCGAGAGAAACTAGAGGATTCAGAGGTGCGTTGGCGTTTCCTGGCTGGCCACAGGCCATGTATTGGTGCTTCGGTCCTTCATGTTGACGGGAATTGCACACACTGTAGTGCTAAATATTTTTCAACCAAAACGAATGAGGCCCTCGCCGAAATCGACAAGATTTTTGAGGAGACCAAATGAAGCTAGCCATCCTAACTCTACTCATCCCACTTACAGCCAACGCCGCTCTTTGCGAGTTGTGGATTTGCCGGGAGAGGAACACCCCGGTGGAGAATTGTGAGCACAAAAAATCGGTAAAGAAATTCATTGGATCTCTCGAAGAGCTTACCGGCGATGAACTAGCCGCCATCGTTACCAACCATGGGTTAGAATATCCAAAAGGCTCTTTGTTTTATGAGTGCAATCCGAAGGTGAAGAAAAAATGATGACCAAAGCCAGACTTATCACCACGATTTTAATCATTACGCTTGGTATCGTGGATTTGTGCTTGGTAGTGTTTGGCGGAACCGGCTCTTCGGTTTCTAATTTTTTGATTAACCTGGGGTTTAAATCGCCGGTTGTGGTGTTCACGTTTGGATTTGTCTGCGGGCATTTGTTTGGCTTCATGTCACCGGTACCAGAGAAATGAGTTCCTCTCCGATTAATGTATGGTAACAAAAATTGGAGATGTTCGCGGCGATGGCTTCACCTTCCAGTGTGCCATCGCCGTTTTTTGTTAAAATACCTGGGTGCACTCCCCCAAAATTGAAGCCCAAATCAAAGAGCGGATAGCCTTGCTTGAAAGGGCACGCTTAGAGCGTGAGCTGCAAAGACGCACGCCACAAGAATTCAAACCGCGCCATAGCGCGGAAGAGGTTTTGCGGTTTTTGAAGTCCTTTAAGGATATCTCCCGGCAAGTTGTGCCCCTCACCAAGCAAGCGCGCTTTTACTTAAGTGACGATGCAATTCTTGTGTCCTCCTGGGGAGAGCGCTTGAAATTAATGCAGCGCTATTACTCAAAGACGTCAAAACATGTTCAAGTCTATTTCGACGGCAGGCATCGTCGCCTGGACGTCATGGTCCTCAATGCCTTTCGCCCAGAGGCAAAACCACGAGGGAGTTGCAACGTTTGGCACCTCGATGGGGATTTGGAAAACTGCCATTTGAACAACCTAGATTGGGAATAACCCCCCTGACAGAAGAGCCTGCAAGATGTATCATTTTTGCTTTGGGTTAATGGTTCGGGGGAAAAATGAACTTCACTTTTCGAAGTAAAAATCTGGTTGTCGACGGCAGCCTAGAAGACGATTTCATTAGCGACTCGCTAGATACCAGCACTTTTGACAACGTGGGGCTTCAACTTTCTTGGGACGGCGCCGCCGAAGGAACCTTCGCGGTAGAAGTTTCCAATGATCCTCAAGCCCTCTCGCCGAACGCGGATGTTAGAGCCGCCGCTGTTTGGGATGCGCTCACGCTAAGCGACGTTCCCACCGCCGTTGGCTCTCCCGGAAGTTGGGCTGTGAACCTAAACCAAGTCCCCTTTCAGGCCCTGCGCTTGAACTACACCAATACAGCCGGAGGCCCCACCGGAAGCTTGCTTCAGGTGATTGCCACGGGGAAGGGTATCTAAAATGGGATACTCTGAATGGCCAGTTGTTAGCGGCGGGGGCGGAGGTTCGGGTACAGTAACGTCGGTTGGGATGACGGTGCCCTCAGCGCTACTCGCGGTAACCGGAAGCCCTGTCACCACGGCGGGAACCTTGGCGGTCTCGCTTCCCGTGCGCGTCGCCAACACTATCTTTTGTGGCCCCTCGACGGGGGCGGACGCCTCGCCAACTTTTAGAGCGCTAGTCGCGGCAGATATCCCAAACCTTGCGGCCTCTAAAATCACCTCCGGGACACTTGCCACAGCCCGCGGCGGGACGAATGGAGATTCTTCGGCTGCAACCGGTATCGCGCATGTCTCGGCTGGGACCTGGAGTTATTCAGCGGTTGATTTGGCTAGCAGCGATGTCACTGGCAACCTGCCGGTGACCAAGCTTAATTCTGGTACCTCTGCTTCCTCGTCGACCTTTTGGCGCGGAGATGGCACTTGGGCTACCCCAACAGGTGGAAGTGGCGATTTCTCAGGCCCGGCCTCTTCTACCGACAACGCCGTGGTGCGGTTTGATGGTACCGGCGGTAAGACCGGGCAAAACTCTGCTTTTACGATTAGCGACCTCTCCTCTCGCATCGTCACTACCGCGCTGACACCAGAAAACACGGCGGATGCGAACCCGGGGAATGACCTTTATGCTCGCCCTGGAGATAAGACAGCGGGAACTGGACGCGGCGGAAATCACTACGTTCAATCAGGCAACTCTTCGGGCGGAAACGTTGGCTCGGTTTACTTAGGCTATTACGGCGCGGCGGACGCTGACAGCGTTCGCTGTTACTACGTTGCCGGCAAAACGCAGGTCCTCTTACCCACTCCGTCTAGCGATACGGTTGCAGCCCTTGCTATTAGCAGCACTAACTACGGCATGGGGCATAACTCTACCTACCTCACCCTCATCGCAGGTGGGGCGACGGCTGCTTACATCGGCTCTAACTACTTCCAGGTAAATGGCGATATCGCCTCTCTTACCGTCGGCAAAGGCTTTCAGGTTAAGACTGGAAGCAATGCCAAAAAAGGGAGCGCAGTGTTAGTGGCTGGGACCGTTGCGGTGAGTAATAGTGCTGTGACAGCGACGAGTGTAATCCTCTTGTCTACGATCACCCCTGGCGGAACGCAGGGAGCGCTGTACATATCAGCCCAAACGGCTAGCTCGGGCTTCACAATCACATCCACCAACGCACTGGATACGTCCACGGTTGGGTATGTGATTATTGACAGCGCGCCGTAAGCTAAGGCTTAGCAATCGGGTGTACTACCGGCGGGAAGCTCACTGACTCCACGTTGTGGAACACGTCTTCCATTTGGGTTTTAACTTCGTACGTGCAAAGCTTTGATTCTTTGCAGAGCTTTTCTAGGTTGGCGCGCCACTCTTTGTAGTTATCTTGCGACGTGCAAATCATGCCGTAGCGCTCTTTATCCCACTCCTCTTTGGTAAGGTCTCGCTCAGCGCCAGAGAGGATTTTTACCCCAGCAGCGCCTAATTCCCCCATGTCGCCAAATATCTCGGCGTCGCTGATTTTTACTTTTGAGCACTTAGTGAGGGAGCATAGCAAGCTCACGCAAGCGAGCCTTAAAAGCAGCCTTTGCCTTTTCGATTTGTGCGTCATCTTGAGCCTCTACCGCAGCCTTTAGGTTTTGGACCTCTTGTTTGTAAGCCTCGTTTTGAGCGTTTGCTTGTGCGTCTATCTGCGCAAAGCTAATCACGCGGCCTAATTCATCCACAATGAGCCCACCAAACTTGGAAAGCAAAAAACTCACTATCCAAGAGACGATGGGCATTCCCAAGAATGGAATAGCCGCCACGAGACGGTCTTTGACCAACGTCATGACGGTTTCCAGCACTAACTTCTTTAAAATATCTTCGATCACTTACCCACCGGATGAACGATGTCAGAAGTGGGCTTTTTAAACAGGTTTTTTAGCAACTCGTTCGCAGCGTTCAGCAACGCGCCCGTAAAAACTGCGTTGGTCGCAATCACCGAAAGCGGCGTGCCGTTGAATAAACCCTCGACGAGAAAACCCACTGCCGATAGGACGTAAAGCACGGCTAACGTCCAAATGCCGGAAATAGACTGCCCGAATTTGGTATTAAAAAACGTGGTTCCAAGAGCTACCAATCCCACAACCGCAGCCTTCACGCCGTTAATCTGTCGAACGTAATCTAGGATTGCGCCCCAGATAGTAGAATCAGGCAGCGGGGGACTTGCCACAACCTCGGCAAAGCCAAAAGAGCAAACCACAAGCGAGAGGGCTAAAAGCCACGTTTTTTTGGTCATGTTTTCTCCGTTTTATTTGATTATAGGGTAAGTCCACCGACTTCTGTGACCTCTGGTGTCGACGTGAATCCAGTGCTTAGCCACCCCTACCCCACCGTTTTTAAAAACTGGGATTACTTCTACTGAGACAGCTAAATCTTTTCCTGAGCCAAAGGGGCTTTGGATGTCAGCGGCCTTACCAAAGAGGTGTTGCGAGTTGGGTGACCCACCCACTTTCGCGTTATGGTCTTTGCATCTAAACGCAGAATTTATTTTGATAATCGGGTACACGATGGCGAGTTTGTCTAGACCATCAACCAGCGATTCATCCACAAAGGTTTGGGTGCATTCTTGTGAAAGGCACTTACAGTCAAAGTGCGTGCTCTCCCACTCGTCAGAGAGCTTCGTAGGGACACCCTTTTGGTACACTTTTACCGACATATGTAGCCCCCCTGTTTTTGAAACGGCCACACTCCCCTAGTCTCGTCGTTAACCCCTCTATTTTAACCCGTAACTCCCAAACCGATGTCTCCGTTGTTTCAATTTTTGAAACTAAGTTTTTTATGAAAAACGCGTTAGACGCCAGAAGGCCTGACAAGACGATCCCACTAACCACTTCAAATGGCAGACTTTTGGGCATAGGTTTTCCGGGGAAAACTTATTATAGCGTGTAACTAGTGCGTCGGCTCGGTCAAAACCGAACCAAAGTCAGGCTCAGTTTGCGAAAGTAGATACATCGTCGAAGCTAAAGAATCATCTCCACGCTTTGCTGCATTGTCTAGCACCTGCGCAAAGCGTTGCGTCTTGGGATTGCTTCGCACCTTGTCCATGATTTGCTTGCGGCCAATGGCGGTCCCAAGTTGAGCGACCCCTGACTTAATCGCATCCGAATTTTCAGACAGGGATTTGGCTCCTGTAGCGAGCGTTGAAGCAACGCGCCCTCGCGTGAGAGCCCTTCCCCCAGCAATAGCGGCGGAAGTAGTGGGCTCGCCGTGCAGCAACGCCTGCATCGACATTTGCCCAGCGCTTAAGTCGTCCAACCGACCAAAAAGTCCTGTCCCCTCGGTAAGGCCGGCGGTGCGCTCCGCCATTAATTGCGCATCCGCAATTTTGCCAAATTCCTCTTTTGCCTCGTTAAAGCCGGGGTTCGCTACTGTCTCTTCGCCCGCATTTTTTAGTACGCCAGCGTAACCTTGCCTGGCCTCAAGCGCCGGTTTGGCGTCCGTTAAGTAGTTTATGTTGTTTTGCACAGCCCTCTTCTCGGCCTCGATTTGAGACGGAGAAAGGGGTGTCGCCCCGCCCTCTGGCGTAGTGTAGTGCTCAAGAAAAGTGTCACGCTGCTTTTCGAGGTTTGCGACCAGATTGCGATTCTCCGCGGTGCTGCGCAACGGATCGATCACCTCTGCTTCGAAGCGCTTTGCAATCTCAGTAGGACTCATTGTTCGGCCGGAAGCTGTGGCCTCTTCGATGTATTGACCAATCTCTTTCCCCACCCTTTCTCTCTGAGCCGCGAGCCTTTCTGCCGTGTCGCCAACACGACTGAAGGGCTTCATCGCACCGCTGGATAGGGTTTGGTCCGCAATCTCTGAAAGCCTCTCGGGTCCTAGTGCGCGGGCCACTTTTGGGGTAGGGCGTAAATGGTCGATGGTTTTTTTGCGAGCGTAGTTAAGCGCGGTCTCAGCTGACGGGATAGCTTTGGCGGCGAGCTTTCCTGCCCCGTAGCCAACACCCCCGAGGGCGCCCCCAATCCCAATGTCTTTAACTTGGTCTTCAGGCGCTTCGGCTTCCGAGCTCCCGTAGCCCTGCAAAGCGCCTGCGGCTAAAGCCCCACCTAACTCACCAGCAGCAACGCCAGGAACAGCGATAGCGCTACCCAACCCACCCAAAACCTGTCCAGTTCCGTAGGTAATCGGGTTGGCCTCTTGAGCTAGCCTATCCGCGCGTCGGTAATTGTCCCGGTTTGCTATGTAGTCACTCTTTACGTCGCCCAGCGAGCGCTTTTTGATGGCATCGAAGACAGCATTCCCTGCCCCCGATAATTCGTCAGCAAGACCGAATGTGGCGCCTTGGGCAACACTGCGAAGCGCTGACTCTGTATACCCAGGCTTTTCCTCATCAACCCAGCCATCCTCGTGAATGTCTTCCCACCCGTCACTCATCGACAATCTCCGTGGAACCATCCGAATAGACCAAGCGAACCTTCCCTGGTTGCTGAGGGTTGCGCTGCCGTTTTACAACCGTGCGGCCGGTTTGTTGTGGTAACCGGCTTGCTAAGTTTTCCGAAGCCTTCCCAGCTTCCGCGCGCAATCCCGCAAGGGCCACTTCGCGGTTGCGAAGTTTTTGTGCCTTAGTCTCAGGGCTATCCCCAGGCCTGACAAAATATTGCTGTTCCGCACTGGTGAATTCACTAGACTCAATCGCTGAGCCAGATTCTCGACGCAAAACAGCGTTTACAAAGTTGCGCTCCGCTTGCTCTTGCTGCGTGAGCCTTGGATCCACGCTTCCAGCGATGGGACCTCTGATAAAGTCAGGCAACTTGGAAATGGCTTGGTTTTCTAAAGAGCCCCGGTCAAACCCGCCTGCTTCCAATTCCTCCATAACCTTAGCTGAGTCTTCAAGGCGCTGAGCAAAAGTGGCTGCCTTAAATTGGTCTCCGCTTGGCATTTTGTTAGCTTTAGCGTCAATCGCCGCTACGGTTTTATCTCCCAATAGCTTTTCAGTGGCGCGATTATGGCGCGAAGTTTCTTCAAAGGAACGCTCCGTCTGTTTGGCGCGCGCCTCAGCTTGAGCCCGGGCCGCCTTAGCCGCCTCTTGCCGAGCGATGTAATTTAAAACCGTGCGATCTGCTTGGTTACCAAGTTGCCTATCCTGAGTTTCTAGCTGCCTGCCTTGATCAAATTGTTCGACGGGGAGTTGGGATTGCTTTTTTAACCCCTCAAACGCACCTGGATTCGGGTTTTTTACTCCCGCAATCGCATACGCCGCATCCGAACCCGCATCGGCAATGTTAGCGCCTAAGAGTGCATCATTTGATGCCCCTTGGGCTGCGCGTAAGGCATCCGTATCGTATTTGCGTGGTGTTTGGCGGGCTAAAATAAACTGGCGCACCAAATCCGCATCTGCCGGCGGCGGGCCGCCGTCGGAAAGGCCCATGGGGCGCGGGATATCTAGTTCCTCGTCTTCCAAATCCTCGTCGTACATAGCCATTAGTTGTCACCGTAGTAGTAGGTTTCGCCCTCATCCTCTTTATCTTTATCGAGGTATTTATTGAGCGCATCGTAATTTGCGTAAGCGCTGCCCGCTTTTCCAACAGCGCTTCCCACCCCCGCCCAAGTCCCAGCGGTCCTATCGGCAGCGTTGTTATACGCATTGCCCAATTGCTGATACTGACCAGTGAGTCCCGCCGCCTTCGCTGCGCGGTTATTAAAGTCTTGCTGGTAGACGCCTTTGTTTTGTGTCTCTTGCTGGTTTGCAATCCCAACGTTCGCGTTTGAGATATCCTGGCGAGATTTTAAGTTTTGCGCATTAGTAATATTGCGAGCCGCCGTGTTGCGTTGGTTTACTCCAGCTAAAGCGCGGGCGTTAAAGTCAGCGATAGAGTCGCGAGCGCCAGCCAGGTCTTTTTGCTGGTTGTAGTCTTGTTGCTGGATAGAGCCCGCCAAATCGCCGCTGGCCATAATCGCTTTTAAGGCGCGGTCACGAGCGCTTCCCAAGACGTCTAGCTGTTGCTGCGATTGCCGGTTAGTCGCATCTTGCGCATTTCGAAGCTGGTTTGCTTGGTCAAAACCGGAACCAGAAATACCCCGGCGAGCGGCGTTATCGGCGATGGCTTCCCGGCGGCCTCGGTCTGCAACGTTAATGTCGTTAAGGCCTTTTTGTAGGTTCGCCTCATCGGATAACGTCATTCCACCAGAAGAGCCTAGCTCTTCTAGCGAGGAGAGAGCTTTTAAGCGAGACTGCTTTAACCGTGGGTCAGTTTGAATCTTTTCGTAGGCCGAAACATCTCTTGTGACCGCTTGCTCTAGTTCCGGTGACAGAGTGCCTTGCTGTACGAATCGCTGCAAGACGACTTTTTGTTGCTCGGGGTCTGGAACATTGACGTCTAACCACGCCTTAACAGCTTGCTGGTTTTGAGACAGCGCTGCCTCGCGGTCCTCTGCCGATGCGGCGCTTCCCATAGCACCGCTTAAAACTTGCGCCCCTACCGCTGCAACGGCTAACCACGGCATTTTTCACCCCCGATAATTTTATAATAAATCATGTACTCATTGCCGGGGATAAACCCCAGGCTCGTCACGCGGTCTCGCATCGTTGGAATGCGAGTCATAATCGTCAGAAATTTGTACCCCATAGACTCCGCCACGGCTTCCAGGTGTGCAAAGAGGTCTTTTAGGGCGATGTCTCTCGCTTCGGGTGCGGAGTTAGGATCAGCGGCGATATGGTCAATATAAGCCGAACCGCTATTCGTGGTGAATAGAAACCCCATCGCAATTCCGTTGGCGCAAAACCCGATATCGGAGAAAAGCGCCTTGGGCGGCGGAGTAATTCCCCAGTTCGCCAGCCAGCGCCCTAAAATAGGCAAGTGCTCATCTTGTTTGTAGGCTTCAATCATTAGTACCTAAAGTTTGCTTGAGCGACCTGTTTTTCGAACGCTGCTTTTTGCGCGTCCAGCTTGGAATAAAGTTTCCCCAAAATGTTGCGCGCCTCTATTTGCGTCGCTCTTTGCGCCTTTAGCTTATCGCTGTCTTGCCCTATTTGGGCTGACACGCCGCCCTTCCCATCTAGAACCGCGCTCGCCTTTTGGTTGATCTCTTCAAAGAACTTAATTTGTCCCAAGAGGTCTGTTGGGACGTGATCGGAGCTTACTTTATTAAACGCTAGCCATTTCGACGTGCTGGGCATTTGCGTTTTGATGTCTACCGGAAGGCCAGTTCCTCCGTTTTTTACAAGTTTATCGAAAGCAAACTGTGCTTCTTTTTTGGCAGCGCCAGTAAGTCCAGCCAAATCCAATTGAGCAAAGCTTTTCGGAGCGCTTCCGGCCTTGGATTCGTCGATTAGAGTGGTTGGGTCAATATCTGCTAGCTGCGCCAGTGCCTTTAGCTTGGCCGCTTGATCCCGCGTAGCAACTGAGCTTGCAGTGTAATCAGACGGAGCGCCAGAGACAGAAATATATTTTGATGGATCGACGCCAAATGTGTTTATCGCACCGTTCTTGCCATCCAGCCCCAGCATTTGTCTTTCTTCGGCGCTGAGGCCTCTAAAATCACCGCTTTCAATCGCGTTTTCAATGCTTCGCCTTTGTTGTTCGTACTTACTGGCCGCCGTTTTGGCCTTGGTGTCTAGGCTTCCAAAAAGGTCGGACAACACGTTTTTCTTGTCCTGAGTGGCTGTAGGTTCGCCGAGCTTTACGCCTGCCAGCGGGTTTTTAAGAGGCGACGTGCCAGCGCCGTAAATATTTACGCCTGACGCTGCGGGCGGTGCCACGTATGGGTTTAGTTTCCCCGCGCTATCAATACCTAAGGCTTCGCGCGCATATTTTTGCGTGGCTTCGGTCTCTCCTCGCTTGGTCGCTGCGTAGTCAGACAGTTGCTTATTCTGGGTTTGGAAACTTTGCATTTGGTCTTGGGCGTTTTTGCGCGCTTGGGCCAAGCCCTGCGTTGCGTTGTCGTTGCCTGAGACCAAAAGGTTATCCAAAGATTTTTGACCTTGGTTGTAGTCTGAGCGCCCGAAGTAGTTATCTAACAGCGCAAAGCGCCCGCCTTCAGTCTGTGCCTTTTCAGCGACATCTAAACCCTTGGTAGTAGCGCCCGATGCCTTTTGGTAGAGATCCCCCGCGTCGGCATAAGAGTTGGGCCCTTTATATTGCGCGTCTTTTTGCGCCTTAAACTGAGAGACGTTGTTGGCGTCTTGGACGAATTTAGTGGGATCCGTCACCGCGCTATCGACTAAAGACGTGTTTTTAGCAACCGCTCCAGAGTTGGCTAGTTGCTGAAACTGATTACCTGATTCTGCTTGGGCTTGCGCGCCTTTAGCGACATCCTCGCCAACCTTCCCCGCGAAGGTCTCGCCGAATTGGTTCCCGGCATTGGCATCTAAATAAGAATTTAGGTTTTGAAAGCGCTCCGAACGCGATGGGCCTTTGGCGTTAGGCGCGCCTGGGGCTTGGCTATTTTGAGAGCCGCCCACAAGCTGGGAAGCGCCGGCCAGCTGTGGCCCTTCGGGGTTATTTAGTTCGTCCTCGTCTTTAAAATCGTCGTAATACGGCATTATGGCTGCCCTCTCAAGGTCACGATGTAGGTTGAGCCTACGGTTAAAGCACTCGCCCCGGAAGTCGTTAATTTTACCATGGAAGAAACTGAGACCTGGGAGTTAGCGTAGTTCCAGGCAATCCCAATCACGCACGGCACGCCATCCTCTAAGGCTTGGGCGACGCGAAGCTCTATGGGTTTACCGGCGGTAAGTCTCCAAAGAAAACTCTTCGGGAGGTCAGACTCACCGCCGTACACGAAATTTAAGACCTGCGTCTGGCACGGGATATTATCGCCGTAGGTGATATTCCCATTAATCGCATTGGTCGCAGAGGTCAGAAACTGGTTGAGAGGGAAAAGCAATTTCCCAATCCATTTCCTTTGCTCAGGATCAAAGTCCTCGGTGCGAAGCGCTGTTAAGGCAGGGATCAGGCTCATTCTGAAATCTCCTGGCTAATGAGATTGAATGAGAGGGCAATGCCTTCTAAAGCCCAGTTCGAATACCCGTTTTTGATATTCAAAGTAGGGGTTAATTGCGCGGCGTTTTGTTTTTGCCGAGGGACTAAGAAACGCACCGAGCGCGGTCTATTAATCCCACCCCACGGCGCTCCACCCCAGGCAAAGGTTCCCCAGTTGGCGATAACAAACCCTTCTAAGGGGGTCGATGCCGAGCTTTGAGACACGTCGGTATAAATCGACATCGTCGCAAAGTTAAAGCGCGTGCGTTTAAAGATGGCCGAGCCTTCAGAGTACTGGCGCTGAAAGGATGGGTTTCCGCCCACCACTGGCTTCCACTGGATAGAGCAATCAATCGCCATGAGAACTGACGCAGCCCCCGGCGTCCAGGTCAATAAGTCTTGTACGGTTACCGTGTTGGTTGCTTCATCAATATCGACGATTAAAGAGGCGACGCTATTTGACTGGTAAAGAATGTCGCCCAGTGTGATATCAGTCACGGAGCTTAAGACCACATCAAATTCGTCATATGAGACGACGGTGATATCAATCGCCTCGTCGACAAAATCGCGGTAGGTGTTGGTTTTTCTCTCTTTTGATACTGTTTGCGATAAGCCGTTGCCAAGATAAAGCCTATCCTCGGCCTTATTTATGTATCCCGAAGTTGCCACGCGAGTCCAACGAGTCCAGGCGTTGGTAAAGGTGTTAAAAACGTATTGTTGCCGGGACGCCTCGTCACCTTGCGCTTCAGGCAGCGCCAGAATGTACTTACGATCCGTCTCATAACCGACTCCGAAGGCTACAAGTTTTATGGTAGCAAGTGCGGTTCCGATAAGAGCGCGCAAATCAGTCTCAATAGGGCGAGACCGAACATTAACCCCAGTATCGGAGATACTGCAGACACCTTGGTCAAAAAATCCCCAGACTTCATTGGATAGCTGCCTCGCACTTTCCGGCGAAATAAGCTTGGTTGTAAGGTCAAAGGGCTGGACGTCTAACGTGTCTAGCGTGGAGCCGGTCATACGAAAAACGCCGTCTTGTTTTAAGACGATGACGTATTCTCTGAGCGGGATAACACGCAAAATCTCTTCAGAGGCTGAGCCTGCGAATAACAAATTCTCAATCGGCACGGCCTCAGGCTGACCGGACTTAGAAATCATAAGCCCGTTTTTATAGATATCCTGCGCGCTCTCAACCGTGGTGCCGGAAGTAGGGAGTGCCGGGGAGTACGCCGAGCCATGAGCCGATGCGGTGATGGCGAACGCACTGGCTCCTATCCCTTTTTCCTCTAGCAGTATCTGCCCCGGCAAGTCAGTAGGCCCTGAGAGTAGCGTCGCGACAGTAACCGTATTTGTCGCATAACGGTTAATCACACGGATGAGCGAGTTTGCGGTATCGGCGATATTTTGTGCGGGAGTGCCTGTGGTATAAACCTGGAAATAGCCAGAGGCTATGGTTTCCGACGATTTCGCCGTAAAAACGATCCCACCGATGGTTAACGTGTCGTTGGCCTGAATGCCGTTGGGCGAACCCACTGACAAAATCGTAAGCTTTTTGTTTTGCTTAGACTTTACGTTCGCATAGATAGAAAACCCTTTGAAGGTACAGAAGTCTTTGCAATACGGCGGCGGGGTATTTGCCTGAGCTATTCCCTCTTGTGAGGCTGAAGTGTAGAGAGTTAGCCCCCGTAAGCTATCGGGAGTGGAATCGGTAACCGTCAAATAGCCAGCTGATATTTCTCCCGACGTGGGGTTGGCTTCATAGACGAGTTGCTCATCATCTTGAGGCACAATGCTCGCCGCCGCAGTCTGGGAGGTTCGGTAAAGTTGGAAGAAATGGTTGGTAGTTATTCCTACCGGAATAGTCACGGTCACCGATGTATTCGTTGTGGTTCCCGTATTATTGGTTATCGAATTAAATTGGGTAGGAGCGCCGTAAATAAGGTTATTGTTTGCATCCCGATAACCGAACAATCCGCGATAGCCAACCTGAGAGCCAGAGGAGAATACGATAGCAACCGTGCCCGATGCCGAAGCGTTAGCGGACATAGTGAC
>WBZN01001617.1_pt1 | contig 13385 bp, 9 predicted proteins | sample 5204281 | NCBI WGS metagenome assembly WBZN01 (sample SAMN12344347, study PRJNA552823) | activated sludge metagenome | biome: Activated sludge suspended growth; feature: Nitrification reactor; material: Wastewater; isolation source: activated sludge from nitrification reactor of wastewater treatment...
AACAAGTGCAGGAACGGACGGCCGATCTGGCCGCTGCCAATCAGGAACTCGAGGTGCTGAGGGCCGAAGCGGTGTCCGAGTTGGTGGCCATCGTGAAATCGTCCGACGATGCCATTGTCGGCATGACTTTGACCGGCATGATTCAAAGCTGGAATCGAGGCGCCGAGCGGGTCTACGGGTATAACGCTGAGGAGGTTCTCGGGCGGCCGATTTCCGTGCTCTGTCCGCTCAATCGATTGGATGAAGTGCCGACAATGCTGGATCGCATCGCCCGTGGCGAGCATGTACGCAACGTGGAAATGGTGCAACGTCGAAAGCAGGGAGATCGCATCGATGTGTCGCTGACGATTTCCCCGGTGAAGGATTCCGACGGCTGCGTCATGGGCGCGTCGGCTATTGCGCGTGATGTCACCGTGAAGAAACGCATTGAAGCGGCTTTGCGAGAGAGTGAAGCCCGGTTCCGGATGATGGCCGATACCGCTCCGGTCATGGTGTGGATGGCCGGGCCGGATACGCACATCACGTTCATCAACAAACGATGGCTGGAGTTTACCGGGCGCACCATGCAGGAGGAGATCGGGGACAATTGGTTTACCGGTATTCACGCCGACGACCTGGAACGTTGCAGGAAATCGTATCTTGGCGCATTCAAATCGGAGCAACCATTTTTCCTGGAGTACCGGTTGCGGCGCCACGACGGAGAGTATCGGTGGATTATGGATACCGGTGTTCCCCTGTTCGACGAGGAGGGTCGATTCGGCGGCTATATCGGAACCTGCATGGATCTCACGGAGCGCAAGGATATGGAAGATCAGCTCCGTCGCATGTTGAAGGAGAAGGAAAGCCTCCTGCGGGAAGTGCACCACCGGGTCAAAAACAACCTACAAGTGATTTCCAGCCTGCTAAATCTGCAGTCGGCCTCCATCAAGGACCCGGTGGTCAAGCAGCTCTTCAGAGAATGCCAGGTCCGCATTACCTCCATCGCGCTGTTGCACGAGACACTCCACCGCTCCAACGATCTCTCGCTTATCAAGATGGGCGATTACATCCGCACGCTGACCGGCCATCTTTTTCGTTCGTACGGGGTCGATCCGGGGCTTATTACGCTGGAGTTGAACGTGGACGATGTCGAATTCGATATCGACACCGGTCTGACCTGCGGCTTGATCATCGATGAGCTGGTCTCCAATTGTTTGAAACATGCGTTTGTCGATAACCGCGGCGGGACGGTGCATATCGAGCTTCTGGACCATATCGACGGGACGTTTACCCTCTGTGTGAGCGATGACGGCATCGGCATTCCTACGGACGGGGTGCTGAACAATCCTGATTCGTTGGGGTTGGAACTGGTGACCCTACTGGCCGAGAAATTGGATGGCAGTACGGAACTCAGAAACGGAGCCGGCACGGAATGGCGGATCCGTTTCCAACAGCTGCAATATTCAGAAAGGGTGTGAACACCATGGAGCCAGCCAGCATCCTGATCGTGGAAGATGAGCCTGTGGTGGCGAAAGATATTCAACTGAGCCTCCAACGATTGGGGTATCGGGTGCCGGCCACGGCGACCTCCGGGGAAGAGGCGATCCGCAAGGCAGGCGATACGTATCCGGATCTGATTCTGATGGATATCGTGTTGAAGGGGAAAATGGATGGAGTTGAAACCGCCCTTCAAATCCAGCGAAGGCAGGATGTGCCGGTCATCTACCTGACGGCATATGCCGATAGCCACACGCTGGAGCGGGCAAAGGTCACCTCCCCGGCCGGCTACATGTTAAAGCCCTATCAGGCGAACGAACTGCGGACCACGATTGAACTGGCCCTACATCGTGCCCAACATGAGCGCCATATGCGCGAGCGATTGCGATGGATTGCCACTGCGGTTCGGTGTATCGGTGACGGCATCGTCACGACGGATCGGGGCGGGCGGATCACCTACATGAACCCCGCTGCCGAGGAATGCACTGGATGGACTCAGGATGATGCGGCGGGCATGAGTATAGACGCGCTCATGGCATTTCACGAAGGCGGGTCGGTTCAAGAATTAGAGTATCCGGCCACACAGGCTATGACCGAGGTGCGCTTGGTGACCATCAACGAAGCGATACTGGTGTCCAAGAATGGTCGGCGGCGAGCGATTCGCGGCAGCGTGGCGCCGGTCGTCGATGACGATGGCGCGGTGTTGGGCACGGTGACGGTGTTTCACGCGATCGCATCCGGCGGACAGCAGCGACAACCGTTTGGTGAGCGGGACGACGACAGAAATATGGAAGAGCGCCTCGGGCGGCCGCAAGGGATTATCAATCTTTGTTCCTGGTGCAAACGGGTTCCGGATCAGTCCGGTGAGTGGTACGATCTGGGCACATTCATTGCGGAGCGTTCGGCGATTCAGTTCAACGGCGGTCTTTGTCCGGGCTGTATGGACCAGTGTTTTCCCTGCGACGGGAGGCATACCTAGCGGAATGAGTTGCTGCGCGATCCGGCAATCTTCATACGGTTGCACAACGGGTGACCGATCTACCTATTCCGCTCGTTGCGGGTGCCCCGTAGCCTTGCACTAATTTTCGAGAAGGCTTCAAGAATGCGCGGGAATAGACTATAGTAGCACTGCACACGCGCAGACTACTTGTGACGAACTCTAGCCCCACCACTCCAGCCTCAGGCCCGTTGCGGATTGCGCTCATCGGCGCAGGCCGCCACGCACAGCACCATGCCCGCGCCATTTTGCGATGTGCCGGCGTGCAACTGGTTGCGGTGGCCGATCCGTCTGATGCGGCTCTGGCCGCCATGCGCGACATTGTGCCGGGCATCGGGTGTTTCAAGACGCCGGAAGAGCTGTTTGCCTCAGAACGGCTCAACGTCGTCCATATCATTACTCCGCCGGCCTCCCACGCTCAGCTCGCTCGCATGGCACTCAAGGCCGGGTGCCACATTTATGTGGAGAAACCCTTCACCGAGTCGGTGGAGGATGCGCAGCAGATCCTGGATGACGCGAGCGCAAAGGGCCTTCGCGTGTGTGCCGGCCACCAGTTGCTCTACGAACCCCCTACACGGGTGTTGACCCGGTATCTGCCGTCAATCGGTCGGGTGGTGCACGTCGAAAGTTATTTCTCCTTCCGGACCGTTCGCCATGCGCCGGGCGGGCGCAAAGTCCTTCGCGCCGACCACCAGCTGCTCGATATCCTACCGCATCCAGTGTATCTGTTACTCCAGGTGTTGGAGCAGGCCGGAGAGGGACGCACGGAATTACTCTCCTTGGAAGTCAGTCAAGCAGGGACCGTGCATGCGCTGGTGCGCCGTGGTGGGGTTACCGGCACATTGATCGTAACGCTGGAGGGGCGCCCTGTCGAAAGTTATCTGCGGGTGATCGGGCGGAATGGATCGCTATTTGCCGACTATGTCCGGAGCACCACGCAACGGGCCATCGGCCCCGGCTCTTCCGGCATTGATAAACTATTGGCCCCCTACCGGCAGGCCTGGCAATTGTTAGCCGGTACCACCTCTGCGATGGCGAATCGTTTCCTTAAGAGCCAGCGGAGTTATCCCGGCTTGGCCGAACTGTTTTCTGCCTTTTACGAGTCGGCCCGTACCGGCGGCCCGTCGCCCCTGTCTCCCGAGAGTTTGCTGGAGACGGTGCGTATTTGCGAGCGGGTTGCGAAGGCCCTCAAAGTGGGAGAGGCCAAGGCTCTTGCGGCGGCCGCACCGAAACCGGTCGAGAGTCGCGGTGTGCTGGTGACGGGTGGAACCGGATTTTTGGGGAAAGAAATCGTACGCGCGTTGTTGTCTCGCGGCCGTCCTGTTCGTGTGGTCGCGCGGCGCGAGCCGTCCCCCTGGGAGCGGATTGCGGGAGCTGACTATGTGGTGGCCGATGTGGCGACGGGAGCCGGAGCCCATCTCTTCAAGGGGGTGGATACGGTCATTCATGCGGCGGCGGAAACTGCGGGCGGTTGGCCGGAGCATCAGCGTAACTCGCTGGATGCGACCGAGCATATGCTGCGTGGCGCTGCCGGGGCCGGCATCAAGCATTTCGTTCATGTCAGCAGCCTCGCCGTGCTGGCTCAGGGGACGGGACAGCCGATTCCCGATCATCATCCCCTGGAACCGGATAGCAAGGGCTCAGGACCCTACGTGTGGGGCAAGCTGGAATCGGAACGTCTGGCGGTGCAACTCGGGAAGGACCTGGGCCTATCCGTGAAGGTCATTCGCCCGGGAGCATTGGTCGATTACCGCGATTTCGATCCCCCTGGCCGTCTCGGCAAGCGACTGGGTAATATCTTTGTGGCGGTCGGCTCGGCGGATGATCGTCTTGGAGTGGTGGATGTCGGATTTGCCGGTCGATTCCTTGGCTGGATGACGGATGCATGGGAGAGTACACCCAGTCCGTTGAACCTCCTCGATCCGGTGTCTCCGACTAAACGAGAGCTGTTGGATCGGCTCCGACAGGCCAATCCCGACCTTAGCGTATTCTGGTTGCCGAGATTCGTTCTGGTGCCCCTCTCCTGGTTGGCCACGTTGGCCCAAAAAGTATTACGCCCCGGGAAGCCGGCGATCGATGTCGCCAAAGTCTTCAGCGTGTTACCCTATGACACCTCCGGAGTCGCCAAGCTTGCCCCTCTGGTTGATTCCGCTACGGACAAAATATAATCGTTGCATCCTATAGTTCGTCTGGTCGCCTGAAATGCCCAAGGCCTCCGATGGGCAGAACTTTCCTGAATCGGATTGGCTAAGTGCCTGAAAAATAGACTGATCCAGAGGCCATCAAAAAAGTTGTTGGCTCGGGGGTTGATTTGAGGCGCCAGAGGGGGTAAGTCTAGTGGTATTCTGCAAGCAGAAGTAGTCTTCGAACAGCAACCGCCTCACCACCGAAGAGTTACACGATCATGAACATGCGATCGAATGCCCGGGCACTCACCATCGGTCTGGCCTTTGTCGGCATTTTTTCTGGTTGCGCCGAGGACCACCGTTGGCGTTCGGCCATGAATGAGGGGAATAGCGCCATGCGCTCCGGCGACTATACACACGCCGAAGAGTCCTTCGTGGCTGCGCGTAAAGAAGCGGAAGTGCTGGATCCACAAGGCAAGCGTCTCGCTGATACGTTAAGCCAATTGGGCGAAGTGAATCGCGAGTTGGGCCGGTATCCTCGAGCCGAGGCACTGTTTCAGGAAGCTCTGGCGATCAGGGAACGCGTCTACGGTCCGACGCATGCTGAGACGGCTGCGAGTTTGACGGATCTGGGAGAACTCTATCGATTGCAGGGACTTTATGCGCAATCGGAGGCGCTCCATCAACGCGCCAGAGAAATTCGCGAGAAAGTATTCGGCCCGGATCACAGTAAAACGGCAGAAAGCCTCAACAACATCGCGGTGGTGTATCAGGACCAACGTCGATTTGCAGATGCAGAGCCGGTGTTGCAGCGGGCGCTTGCGATTCTGGAGAAGCAGCTCGGTCCGGAGCATAGCCTCACGGCGATCACGCGCGACAACTTGGCCAAAATGTACCAGGCGCAGGGGCAACATGCCCGCGCGATGCCGCTCTATCAACGCGCGCTGACCATCCATGAAAAAGTGTTTGGGCCCTATCATCCCATCGTCGCCAGGAACCTTGAAAACCTGGCGGATACCTATCGGGCTCAAAATCAATATCCTCAAGCCGAGGTGTTGTATCAACGATCCGTCAGCATCTTCAGAAAATCTCTCGGGAATGACCATGTTGATACGGCCGAGGCGATGAGCCGCTTAGGCCAACTGTATGAGTTGCAGGGCCTCTATTCGCAGGCGGAACCGCTCTTCCAACAGGCGATTGCGATTCGTGAGAAACAACAGGGCGCGGAGAATCCTCACGTGGCCGGCGAGCTCAAAAACCTGGCATCGCTCTATCAATCGCAAAATAAACTGGAGCAATCGGAAGACCTCTATAAGCAGGCGCTAAGCATTTACGAGCAGGCCGCCGGGTATGATCGTGAAGCCTATGTGAAGACCCTGAAGAGTTACGCGTCGCTGTTAAGACGAAGGCAACGGTCCGGTGAGGCAGACCGTCTGGAGGAGCGCGCCAAGAGTGTGTTGAAGCGCCTCTCCTTGGAGAGTCAGAGCCAGGGTAAAACTGCGGCGGATGTTCCTCTCGCCCCGGTCTCGCCGGTGCCCTAGGGTCGCGTTAAGGTCATCAGAGCTGTCTTCGGCCGATGTTGTCTCCCTGTATCGATTGTCCCCGCTTCCTTTACCCCCACAACCTCGTGACCGTATCTCTGCTATCAAGTCGGCGTCAGGCCGGCGCGGACGGACCCTTCGTAAGTATCTATTGAGGCGGACCGTATAATCTCCTACACTGTGGCCGCCGAACCGGTTGGTTTGACCCACCCAGAGGGACTGCTATGAATCGAATGGTCATCGCGATGGTAGCCGTGGCTGTTGTGGCGAGCGCGGCCTGTGTGAGCAAGCCTCCGAAGAAACAGTTTCAGCGGCTCGCCGGGGAATTTGTCTCGCCGGTCCACATCACGAAACCGGTCGATCAACAGAGCGCCGTGATCGGTATCACGATGAAAAGTCCCGCGTGGGCGCCCAATACAGAAGATCGTCTGTATCTGGTGAAGGTAGAGAATGAGCGCGATTTATTTGAGGGAACCAAGCTTATTCCGACGAGCATCGTGGCCCCGCCTCCGGGAAGCGGGGGCGGCGGGACGGTCTATGTGCAGAATGTGCCGCCGGGTCGCTATGCCGCGGTGGCGTTCAGCACGTCGGAAAAGGGCTTCGGCAAGGTGCGGGAAGTGACCCTGTTTCTGTTGCCGAAGGCGGTGGTAAAGCAAAGCGACACGACCGTGGCTCCGGGCGGGATTCATTTCATGGGCGAGTACGAGGTCGGCACCTCCACGATGGTGCTGCAGGAAAAGGCTGCCGATGAGGTGCAGGAGCATTACTTCGAAGCCTTCTGGGGAAAGCCTCTGGCCCAAGTCATAGCCGACCTCCAGGTACTTGGGACACCGGCCTACTTCGCCGTTCATACGGTGACTGTGAAACGGGGGAGTCGGGACGCGGATGCCGAGGCCCGCTTCCTCGCAGCCGCCAAGCGCGATCTTGAACCGTCCTGGACACCTGTCATCGAACGGCCTCGGGCGTCCGCGCGGTAAACATCGGAACGCGTATGTATCGGATCCCGCCCACCGCTGCTGCCAAGCGTGGCCGCCACCCTCTGTAAACCGTCGCAACAATGTTTTGCGCAAGGACTCGGAGGCTGCTTTCGACCCGGCACAGACTTTCCTCGGTTGTCATCTCCCGCTGTTAACCAAACGTTTACCTGCGCTGGAAGTCCCTGTGACGTTCGACCTGTATGCTGATCCTTATAAAATCACTACCCGCACAGGAGGACCAGCATGCGACTTGTACAGGGAGACCTTCAGGTGTATCGATCCCGTCCCCGCCGGCAAGATGTCTTGTCGTTTCGCCATGGCCTGCCAAGGGCCAGTGGCATCTGCCGGGAGTGCAGAAAGGATCTTCCATCCGTGCGGATGACCCGCCGGCCTCAGGCAACCCTCTGCCTGGCTTGTATTAATGAACGCCTCGAACGTCTGTCTGCTGATGCGTTGTAAAAAACTGTGCCTGATCCATGGCCCGGAGTGGTAGTCCCGTCACGAGTCGATTTGTGAATCTTGCGGCGGGATCGGCAAGGGGCGGATTTCATACGGCACCCGTAGCTCGGGTTTGAGGCACAAGCCTCGCTTCGTTACGCATCCAATCTCTCGCGTCTTACATCCCTCCTGTTTGCGGTACCGGCATCATGAGCCGGAACTGCCTGTCGTGTATCTTCTTGCGCATCAGTACCTGATGCTGAGTGCAACGGCAATGGGGGGGCTGTCCCGCTCCGGCTCAGAAGAGGGGAACAGCCCGGGAGAGGAGGTGCGGAGAGGTGGGCGCAGCTCAACTCCCATCCCTTGATCAGGCTAGGCTCTCACGCGCAGCAAGGCGCGATCTTCACATTCAGTTTTACAGTCCACGCAAAGGGTGGCATCGGGCTGTGCGCGAAGGCGAGGGAGGGGTATATCCGTCCGGCAGAGATGGCACATGCCATATGACGCATCATCAAGGCGAGTGAGTGCGCGCTCGACTTGTTGCAGCTTGAAGTGAGCGCGCTGTCTCATCAGATCGTCGAGCACCACGTCGCGTTCGCAGGTAGCGATGTCGAGGACATCGGCGGGAAGTTCGGATTCGGTTGCCGGTGGTCTCCAGCTGGCAGCTTGCCGCAATAGGTTTCGTTGATCTTGGAGCAGTTGTCGGCGAATGGATCGGAACGCGTGGTGACGTGAACGGGATCGGACGACCGGCGCGACGCTCATGACAGCCCCCTCATCGTTGGAGTGAGTGTTGCGGTCATAGGCTACAGATCTGAAACGACAACCGGCTCAGGGGCAGGTTAAGACGTGGTAAAAAGGGTGAGAAGAATAGAGAAAGGCCCGGGGCGGCGCGGGCGTTACGTGACGAGCCGGTTCATGAGCCATTGTTGTGCTGAACGCGCCGATCTTCGGCCGGGCGTTTGCCGCCTGTAGGTCCCATCTCGATGGAGGGTCCAGGCGTGGGTATTGTCTTCCAGATAGGGTCGGAGGCCTTCCTCGATCACGCGGCTTCGTAGTGCCGGATCCAGCACCGGAAACGCGACTTCGATCCGCCGAAAGAAATTTCGATCCATCCAGTCTGCGCTCGAGAGAAAAACCCGATCGTCGCCGTCGTTGAGAAAATAGAAAATCCGGCTGTGTTCAAGGAAGCGTCCGATGATCGACCTCACGCGGATATGTTCCGAGAGCCCGGCGATCCCGGGCCGCAGGGCGCAGGGGCCCCGGACGATCAAGTCGATTTTGACGCCGGCTTGAGAGGCCTTGTACAGCGCGCGAATAATCTGGGGCTCCAGGAGCGCGTTCATCTTGGCGATGATATGCGCGGGCTTGCCTTGCTTGGCGCGGTCGGTTTCACGGGCGATCCATTTCAGCAGGGTGGTATGCAAGGTAAAGGGCGACTGCAGAAGGTGTTTGAGCCGTCCCGGCTGTCCCAGGGAGGTCAGTTGTTGGAACACGGTCCGTACATCCCGTCCGATGGCCGCATCGCAGGTGAGCAGCCCGAAATCGGTGTACAGTCGCGCATTGCGAGCGTGATAGTTGCCGGTGCCGAGATGGGTGTAGCTGCGCAGCAGGCGGCCCTCGCGCCGGAGCACGAGACTCATTTTCGCATGGGTCTTGAGTCCTACCACCCCGTACACCACATGGGCCCCGGCTTCTTCCAAATCGTGGGCCAGCTCGATGTTGGCTTCTTCGTCGAACCGGGCGCGCAGTTCGATCACCACAGTGACCTCTTTGCCGCCGCGCGCGGCATCGATCAGGGATTGCACGATGGCCGAATCAGCCCCGGTTCGATACAAGGTTTGCTTGATCGTGAGGACGTGCGGGTCCGTGGCCGCCTGGCGAAGAAACTCAGTAACCGGAGCAAACGACTGATACGGATGATGCAGCAGGATGTCACCCTGGCGGATGGCATCGAACCAATCTTCGCTCGGCACCGGAGTCGTTGGAACGCCGGGCGTGAACGGCTGAAACTTCAGGTCGGGCCGATCGACGAGTTCGGGCACGGCCATGAGCCGATGGAGGTTCACCGGTCCGTGGCATTGATAGATGTCTCGGGCATCGAGATGGAATTGTTCGCGCAGGAAATAAACTAGGTCCGGCGGGCAGTTGTCCGCCACTTCAAGCCGCACCTCATCGCCGAAGCGCCGGTCGGGCAGCTGACCCTCAAGGGCGCGACGAAGATCGTCCACGTCTTCTTCATCCACGAAGAGATTGCTGTTTCGCGTCACGCGGAACTGGTAGCACCCGGTGACATGCATGCCGGGAAAGAGTTGATGCACAAAGGCATGGATCACCGACGAGAGGAATGCGAAATCGTGCGGCCAGGCGGCATTGCGCACAGGTAGGTGAATCACGCGCGGGAGCGACCGCGGAACTTGTACGATTGCCGTCCCGTTGGGGCGCCCGAAGGCATCTCTTCCTTCCAGCGTGACCAGGAAGTTGAGACTCTTGTTGAGTAATTTGGGAAACGGATGCGCGGGATCCAACCCGACCGGACTCAAGAGGGGAAGCAGCTCGCGTGAAAAGAACCGGCGCATCCAGCGAATGTGAGAGGGCATCCAGTCCGCTCGCTTGAGAAACCGGATGCGTTGTTCCGCCAGTTTCGGGATGAGCGATTGATTCAGGACGACGTATTGCTCCTGCACCAGCTGGTGTGTGAGCACGGCGATGCGAGCGAGGAGTTCCGAGGGTGTGAGACCGTCGGCCCCCCGCTGCTCGACTCCGTGGGTGACTTGCTCTTTGAGCCCGGCGACTCGAACCTCGAAGAATTCATCCAGGTTGGAACTGACAATGCAGAGGTACTTCAATCGTTCCAGCAGAGGAACCTTGTGGTCCTTGGCCAGATCAAGCACGCGGCGGTTGAATTCCAGGAGGCTCAGCTCGCGATTGATGAACCATTCGGGGCGGGAGAGATCGCTTGTGACCGGGCGCCCGGGAGAGCCCTTGAGTGTCGGCGCTGAAGGCTGACTGTCTGAAGCTGTGGGTCGTGATGACATACGCAATGAGTGGGCAGTCTATACCAGCTGCGTGTTGCGGCAGATCAAGAAACAGTTAACTTTTTGGGGATGCCGCTGCATGAATGTTGTGGCGACGATCCTCACCTGGTACAGCCGACGCGCGCGGTGGAGACTACGAAGTTATCGAAGTAGCGCTGTTGGGCTTGGCTGAAGGGCACCGAAGTCCAGTACTGCTCAAGGTAGACCGCGTTGATGCCATAATCGCTGTACGCGCCGATCCAATTAATTCCGGTTCGTTGCGCCTCCAGCTGACCGTCGAGCCAATATTCGAGGACGCCGTCATCTGTGTCGCGACTGTTCAGCCGCATATGCACTTCGATGCAAAACCACTTGCCGATGTTGGCGGGGGCGAACAACGGGGTGTGACCGCCTGCCGCGCCGAGCCATCGCAAGCGCGGGAAATCGTTGTAGGTGGTGGTGCGCAATGAGCCGAATTCGTCGGTTCCGGAGGCAGGATCGATATAGAGTCGTTCGGGGTCTGAGTCTGGAAGGGCCCCGCTCCACAGATGGCCGATCGCGGCTTGCGCAAATCGGTCGCTGGAGAGAACGGTCGCGCGCGTCAGTTTATCGGCGCCGCCGCCGGTCCAGCCTGGCCGGAGACGCAGATCGAAGCGCCAATAGATGTCGCGGTATTTCGCCGTGCCGGCATCGACCGGCTTCATGTACTCGCTCGGGGTCTTGCCGAATGCCAGATGGAGAGAGCCTCCATGCGGATCGCCGGGTAGGTATTCTGCGCGCATGCCGGTCGAAGATCCGACCCCCGCTCCGGCCTCACGAACGAAACGTCCATGCCGAATGTCGTACTCGAAGTAGCTGTTCAGTCGATCAATCTCGAAATCATCGCACCAGATCCATTCCGGATGACGGTTCTGCCAGTCGGCGCAGACCGCGTCAGAGGGAGCTGCCGCTGCAGCGGGGTGGCCTGCTCCGGTGAAGCAAGCGGCGACGAACATCGTCGCCGCAAGACTCCACCGAAGCAGGAATACCATGGTTAGTTGGTCACCGCTCCTTCCGAGGCGGAGGAGACATGGCGGGCGTATTTGCCCATCACGCCGGAGATGTAGCGCGGTGCCGGGTGTTTGACCTTCTTCAGGCGAGCGGCCAGTTCCTTCTGCGTCACGTTGACATCCAACCGTCGTTTCGCAATATCGAACGTGATGACATCGCCGGTCTTCACGGCCGCAATCGGACCGCCCCTGACGGCTTCCGGTGCGACATGCCCGGCCATCAAACCGTGCGTGGCTCCGGAGAAGCGTCCGTCGGTGAGCAGCGCGACGGAATCACCGAGTCCCGCTCCCACGATGGCAGCCGTGACGCCGAGCATTTCTCGCATGCCCGGGCCCCCAGAAGGCCCCTCGTATCGAATGACGACGACATCACCGGCCTTGATCTTGCCGGCCTGCACCGCCTTGAAGGCATCTTCCTCGCGCTCGTACACCTTGGCCGGTCCGCTGAAATGCATGATGGAATGGCCGGCGACTTTGACGACGCAGCCTTCCGGGGCCAGGTTGCCCTTGAGAATGACCAGGCCGCCTGTCGGCTTGATGGGCTTGGACAGTGGCCGCAATACTTCCTGTCCGGGCCGTTCTATCGCGGCCTTGGCTTCCTCCCCGATCGTGCGTCCCGTGACGGTGATCTGGTCGGGATGCAAAATCTTGGCATCGATCAACCGTTTGGCCACCAGCGTGGTGCCTCCGGCTGCATAGAGATCCGCGGCGGTGTAATGGCCGCCCGGCTTCAGGTCGGCCAGCAGCGGCACCTTCCGGTTGATCTTGTCGAAATCGTCGATCGTGAGCCGCACGCCCATTTCGCGCGCCACGGCCAGCAGGTGTAAGACCGCATTCGTCGAGCCGCCCGTCGTCGCGACTGCGGCGATGGCATTCTCAATGGAGCGGCGGGTGATGATCTGTTTGGGACGAATGTCTTTCTTGAGCAGGTCCATGATGAGCTTGCCGCATTCGAACGCCACATCGTCCTTACGCTGATCCATGGCCGGGACGCCGTTTCGTCCCATTGGGGAAATTCCGAGGAATTCAAAGGCGATGGCCATCGTGTTGGCCGTGAACTGGCCGCCACAGGCTCCAGGACCAGGGCAGGCATGGTCTTCCAGGTCTTTTAGTTCTGCATTCGTCATTTTGCCGCAGGCATGTTTCCCCACTGCCTCGAAGACGTCCTGAATAGTCACGTCGTGCCCCTGAAACTGGCCCGGCATAATCGATCCGCCGTAGAGCATGAGCGAAGGCACGTTCAGCCGGCAAAGCGCCATGACGGTGCCGGGAATGGTCTTGTCGCATCCCGAGAGGGCGACCACGCCGTCGAACAGGTGTCCGCGCGCGACCAATTCGATGGAGTCCGCGATGACTTCGCGGCTGATGAGCGACGCCTTCATGCCCTCGGTGCCCATGGAAATGCCGTCGGAGACCGCGATGGTGTTGTATTCGATCGGCGTGCCGCCGGCTGCGCGGATGCCCGCTTTCACCCGCTCGGACAGTCGACGCAGGTGATAGTTGCAGGGCATGACCTCGATCCAGGTGTTGGCGACGCCGATCAAGGGGCGTTCGAGGTCGGCATCGGTAAACCCGACGGCTTTCAGCATGGCGCGGGCCGGCGCACGGCCCGGTCCGTCGAGCAGATTGTGGCTTTTGTGGCGTGGGTCGATTGTCATGGAAACTCCTTCATTTACGGGAACCGGAGACTACCGCTTCGTACAGCGCGCGTGCTGATGGATCGTAAACTTTCGCACAGATCGGCGTAGAGGGTCAATCTGCCGG
>WBZN01001618.1_pt1 | contig 13385 bp, 11 predicted proteins | sample 5204281 | NCBI WGS metagenome assembly WBZN01 (sample SAMN12344347, study PRJNA552823) | activated sludge metagenome | biome: Activated sludge suspended growth; feature: Nitrification reactor; material: Wastewater; isolation source: activated sludge from nitrification reactor of wastewater...
CATGGGCCCGATGCGATTCGTGCGCGCCAGGCTGACGTCGGAGATCTGCGTCTGGGCGAGCCACTCCGGAACCGGCCCCGGGGTGAAGTCGTTCTCCGACAGGTCGAGCGTGAAGAGACCGTAGCGCTCGGCGAGCCAGGCGGGAATCTCGCCCGTGCGGTGGGTCGCTCGGAGGCGCAGCTCCACGAGCTCGGCGTCCCAGGTCCGCAGCCAATCGGGAACCGGACCCGCCGTGAAGGGGTTCTGCGAGAGGTCCAGGGTGTTGAGCTCGAGCGCTGCGAGCCATTGCGGGATCGGTCCGCGCAGGCGGTTGCGCGCCGCCGCGAGGCTGCCCAGGCTCGAGCATGAGGCGAGCGCGCTTGGCAAGCGGCGCAGCAGATTGCCCGAGAGGTCGAGCTCTTGGAGCGGCAGCTGCGCGAAGACCGCGGGGAAGTCCTCGAGGAGGTTGTCGGCGAGATAGAGCGCGGAGAGCCGGCTCGGGCTCCGGGCCAGGGCCGGCGGCAAGGTTCGGATCGCGTTGCCGGAGAGGTTGAGCGAACCGAGCCAGAAGAGCTGGCCGAGCTCGCCCGGGACCGAGGTGAGCCGGTTGCCGTGCAGATCGAGGTAGGACAATTTCTCCATGCCGCCGAAGGCCGCCGGGATCGGGCCGCTCAATTGGTTTTCGCCGGCGCTCAGCCAGATGAGTTGACGCAGACCGCCGAGATTCGGAGGAAGCGGTCCGGTCAGGCGGTTGCGCTCCAGATGTAGAAAGGTGAGCTCGGAGAGTTCGCCGAGCGCGGCCGGGATGTCGCCGTCGAAGCGGTTGTCGTTGAGATCGAGATCGGTGAGGAATCGCAGTCGGCCGAGCTCCGGCGGGATCGACCCATTGAGCTGGTTGTGCTCGAGATGCAGCTCCTTTAGAAACGTTGCATCGCCCAGCGCCGCCGGCAGGCTGCCGGAAAACCGGTTGCTCGACAGCGAGACGATGCGCAGCATGGGGAGCGTACCGAGGACGCCGGGTATCGTGCCGCTGAGCTGATTGTCGGCGAGACCCAGGGTGAAGAGGCGCACGAGGCCGCCGAAGCTCTCGGGGATCGGACCCGAGAGGCGATTGTTCTGGAGCGAGAGCTCCTCGAGCGTCGCGAGATCGCCCAGCTCCGCGGGCAGGTTGCCGGCGATGACGTTGCCGGCGAGAGCCAGCTGGCGCAGCGAAGACAGACGCCCGATGCCGACTGGAATCCGCCGCAGCCGGTTGCCGCCGGCCCAGAGGAAGCGAAGGTGGGAGAGCTCACCGATCGTAGCTGGCAGGCCGCCGATGCGATTATCCGTAACGTTCAGAACCTCGAGCTCCTGGAGGCGGCCGATCTCGATCGGCAGGCCGACCAGCTCGTTTTCCGCCAGATCCAGCGAGCGCAGGTGCGGCAGGTCCGCGATCGCCGCCGGTACCCGCCCGCTCAACACGACATCGCGCAGGGTGATGCTTTCGACCGCTGTGCCGTCGGCGTTGCACGAGACGCCGAACCAGGTGCATTCCGTCCCTGCCGGCCCGAGCCAGCCGCGGTCCGCCGCCCAGTACGCGCCGCCGGTGGCGTTGCTGAAGCTCTGCAGGGCCGCGCGCTCGGAGGCCGGGATCGCGGCCTGCGCGGCGCCGATCCAGGTCCCGCAGACGCCGAGGACAGTCGAAAGAGCGGCGAGCCACGTTCGGTATTGCATGGAGACACCTCGGCCAATCTTGTTAGCAGGGAATCGCCGGCTTGGCGCACCATCGCGGGGTGGCTGGGTCGACGATCGGGTAGGTGAGCGATTGGTTTGGGGCGGTCCGAGTGCGTTTAGAACGCTTATTTTTTGTCAGTTCTTGATTCCGTCGCGGCAGCGACTGGGTATGGACACAAACCCTGGTATGAAGGATCGGATCGTCGCCGCCGACTGGCACGGATCGGGTCGCGGCGCACTTCTGGACTGGATCGCGGAGGAGCTCCGTCGGCTCGAACAGGCGCAGGTCCTGGGCGTTCCCTGGCGCCGCCTCCGGACGGATGCATCCGCTTGGACAGCAGATTCTGGATTGGGCTGGGACCCTTCGTTCGAGTGACGCCGCTGGCGCCGCGCAACCTGGCTCCCGACGCGCTCCGAACGGGTAGAGCCTGCGAGCAGAGTGGCCCCGGCAGGGTCGGATGGCAGGGCCGGCCGCGGCGGTTGTGGCGCCAGGTAGACCAGATGAGATCATCGGCGGCGCATGAACAGCCGCCAGACCGCGCCAGGCTCTCGGGCCGAACAGCTCTCGCGTCCCCTGCATTTGGTAGCCCTGGTGGTCGCTGCCTTGGTGGGCTTCGCCGCCAACTCGATCCTCTGTCGCCTGGCGCTCGGGACGCAGCGCATCGACGCGATCTCGTTCACCACCGTACGCGTGCTCGCCGGCGCCTTGGCGTTGGTGCTCATCGCTCGCCTGACCGCGCGCCGGCGAGCCGTGCGCCCGGCGGCCGCGGGGAGCTGGCGCGGGGCGTCGGCCCTGTTCGCGTACGCGATTGCGTTCTCGCTCGCCTACCTGCGTATCGGGGCCGGCGTCGGATCGCTGATCGCGTTCGGCGCCGTGCAGCTCACGATGATCGGCTGGGGCATCCGCGGGGGCGAGCGTCCGGCGGCGGTGCAGTGGATCGGGCTGGTGATCGCGTTCGCCGGACTCACCGTGCTCGCGACGCGCGGCGCCGGTGCGGTCGATCCGATCGGCGGCGGGCTGATGCTCGCCGCGGGCGTGTCCTGGGGAATCTACTCGCTGCTTGGCCGCGGCAGCGCCAATCCGCTGATCGACACCGCGGGGAACTTCGTCCGCGCGGCGCCGATGGCGCTCGTCGTGACGCTGCTGGCGGCGCTGGCGGCGGCGTTCGGCGCGCCGCCGATCACGATGCACGCGAGCGGCGGCGGGCTCGCTCTCGCGGTGCTCTCCGGCGCGCTCACCTCGGGCGTGGGCTACAGCTTGTGGTACGCGGCGCTGCCTAGCCTCACGACGACGCGGGCCGCCGCGCTGCAACTCGCGACGCCGGTGCTGACGGCGCTCGCCGCGGTGTCCTTTCTCGGCGAGTCGCTCACGCCGCGCCTGATCGCCGCCGCGAGCGCGATTCTCGGCGGCCTGGCGCTCGCCCTTGCCGGGCGGCGCAAGAGCTGAATCGCGGCGGCGGGGCAGCTCGGCGGGCTCAGCCGAGCGCGCACTGGTTCTTGCCGCCCTCGAGTTCCTCGGCGAGATCCGCGTCGGCGGCGAGCAGGCCGACGTTGATCGCCTTGATCGAGCGATAGGCGTCGGGAAACGAGCCGGAGCGCTCGCGCACCCAGGCGAAGAACGCGGCCCGATCGTCGATACGCAGCGGCTCGTTGACGACGCGCACCGCGCCGAACGGCAGGCCGATCGCGTGGTCGGCCCGGCGCTCGGCGGCGCTCGCGTAGTGCGCGGGATAGATCATGCGCGCGCTCGGCCACGAGCGGCGCGCCGTCTCGAGGCTCTCCCAGAGCTGCGCGGTCCACTCCTCCGTTCGGCCGGCGAGGTCGGGCCGGCCGATCGACTGGATGAAGATGAAGTCGCCGGTGAGCGCCGCGTCGCCGGCCGCGAGCGTGACGCTGCCCTCGGTGTGCCCGGGCGTGTGCTGTGCGAGCACCGTCCCGCCGCCGAGCGCGATCTCGGTGCCCTCGGCGAGCGGCACGAAAGCGATGCGCCCGGGCGTGCCGTCGTAGGGATACACCGCATCCGCCGGGTGCAAGTAGTACGGCACTCCCAGATGCCGCGCGATTCCCGCGGCACCGCTGATGTAGTCGGCATGGACGTGCGTGTCGACGACGGCGACGATGCGCAGGCCGCGGGCCGCCGCGGCCTCGAGCAGGGGGCGGGCGTTGCGCGACGGATCGACCAGCAGGGCTTCGCCGGCGCGGCCCAGCAGATAACCGAGCGAGCCCTTGCCGACGCGATCGAACTGCACCAGGGTGTCGAAGCCGGCCGGCGGCGCGAGCTCGCGCTCGACCTGGGCAAGCATCCACGCGGCCATGCCACCGTGGAGCGAACGCGCGCTGAAACCGCGAGCCGTGAGCCAGCCGAGCATCTGGCGGCTCGTCACGCCCCGTGCGCAGACCACCGCGAGCGGCAGCGCCGGGTCGATGCCGAGCGCCGCGGGGTCGTCGAGCGCCGTCAGCTTCGAGCCCGCCATGTTGAAGAAGTGCCGCTCCGGCACGACATCGATCTTGCCGCTCGCCAAGCGCTCAGGGGCGCGGATGTCCAAGACCTGCAGCGGTTCCCCGGCTTCGACGGCCCGTACCAGCTCCTGCGGCGTGATGTCGGTGGCGCTCTGCATCGTGCCGGGCATCGCGATCTCCCTTCCTCTCTACTGCCCGAGGACGCGCACGCGCGCCCAGGCATTGTTCATGTAGCCTTTGAAGTTCCACAGTTTGGCCGCGTCCTCGGGCTGCGTGTTCGCCGCCGAATCGAAGGCGCGCGCCACGATCTCGCGCTTGCCGCGGCTCACCGGCACGCGGCCTTCCCAGAAGCGCCACGCCCAGGGCCCTTGATCGGCGCCGAGATCGGCGCTCACCCAGTTGCGCCCGCCGTCGCCGGACAGATCGACGCGCACGATCGAACGCCCGCCGCCCACCATCGCGATGCCGCGCACGTCGATCGACCCGATGCCGACCGTGTCGTCCGCGGACGGATGCGTGATGATGCAGTTGACCGGCAACTCCCCGAGCGGCAGCCCGTCCTCCCAGCGAACGGTCTCCGCTCGCACGTACGGCGGGAACAGGCGGTACGCCTTGGCCTGGAAGTAGTTGTCCGAGGGCTGTGCCTGCACCGTGATGCGCTGCAGCCACTTGACGCTTCGCGCGCCGATGAAACCCGGCACGATCGCGCGCAGCGGATAGCCGTGCGGCGCGGGGAGCGGCGCCCCGTTCATGGTGTCGGCGAGCAGCGCCTCGTCGGCGAGCGCCTTGGCGATCGGCACCGAGCCGCCGAAGCAGAACCGCTGCCCATGGCGCTCGGTCTCGTCGAGCCCGAGAAAGGCGACGTGCTCCGCGTCGGCCGCGGGCTCCGCCAGGCGCAGGATCGCGGCCAGCGGCACGCCCTCCCATTGCGCGTTGCTCATCGCCTCGGGACCCCAGCCGAGCTCGGTGGGAATCGGCTCGATGGCCTGCAGCTCCAAGCGACGCGCGCCCGCGCACAGCAGGGTCGACACCACGTGTCGGCGCGGCAGGGGTTCGAGGTCCCGGAGACTCAGCGACAGCGGCCGGCCCACCAGGCCGTCGACCTCCAGCCGATAGCTCTCCGGATCGACCTGCGGCACCCCACCGTGGTTGCGCACGAAGAAGGCCGAGTTCGGCGTGATGAACGCGCTGCGCATGACGTCCGGCGTGGGGCCGGCGTTGAACGGCTCACGCGATCGCACCAGCAGGTCGGATCGTTTGCCTTGCACGTCGAGTCTCGTAGAAATGCCGATCAGCGCGGAGCCGTTGCGCCCGGAAGCAAGTCGGCCGGAAGCCGCGGCGACGACAGCAGCTCCGCGAACAGCTCCCAACGCCGCTCCGGATTCTGGGCCGTGCCGCCGTGACTCTCGACCCAGGCGCGTACCAGGTCTTGCCCGAGGTTGTAGTTGATCACGTAGCTACGATACGCGTCGAAGAAGCGGATGCGCTGCTCGGCGCGAGCGCGCGACGAGAGCGCGTAGCGTTGCAGCCAGTCTATCGCCTCGGCGGCAGAGCTCTGGCCGTCGAGGTATTGCCGTGCGGCCTCGTTGCCGGCGTACGCCAGCTTCACCTGGAGCTCACGCACGCGCTGGTGTTTCTCGGCGAGCGCGGGATCGAGACCGGCCAAGGGGTAGAGCACGTCGCGCTCGAAGCGCAGGCGCTCGGAGCCGGGGAACACCACTTCGACGCCGAAGTTCGCGCTGCCCTCGGCAATGAGCGATTGCGGGCTGAACAGAGGATAGATCGCGAATTCCTGGAAACCGCGCTCGCGCACCAGACGCGCTTCGAGCAGCGCGTTGTAGACGTGGTGTCCAGGGTAGCCCTCGTGCGCCGCGAGGTCGACCGCGCGGTCGATGTAGATCGGCAGCTCGGTGTTGACCTGGATGAGGCTCGAGTAGCCGCCCTGGTACCAGTTGTAGCCGCTCCAGGGCCGGCCGGCGACGTACTCGACGTGGAAGCTCTCGCCGTCCGGCAGGCCCAGATGCTCCGCCGCGCGCTGGCGGCAGGCGTCGATTGCCGCGCCGAAGACCGCGTCGAGGCGCTCTCGCGGCACGATGAACGCCTTCTGATAGGCCTCGTAACGATCGGCGAGCCGGCCCTCGCCGGGGAGCTCGCGTCCGAGCTCGCCGAGCAGAGTGTCGAAGTACGCGGCATCGTGATGGGGAGCGACCGCGTCGTAGATCGCCTTCGACTCTTCGTCGAACGGCAGCTTCTTGCCGGCCAGAAAGTCGAGACGGGTGAGCAGCGCGCGCAGCTGGCCGGCTTGATAGCGCTGGCGCAGCTGCAGCAACTCCTCCTCGCCGGCGACGTCGATGCCGAGGACCTCGTCGCGCAGCGCGGTGGCCGTGGTCGCGAGCTCCGCGAGCGGCCGTTTCCCGGCGTTCTCGGCCGCGGTCTTCCAGGCCGCGGGTCCGTAGTAGGCGTCGACGAAGGCGTCATCCACCTGCCCGACGGCGAGCGCCAGCCGCACGTAGCGCTCGGCGGTGGCGTCGAGCCGGGTCGCGGCCGCGGAACGGGCCTGCACACTCTTCGAGGTCATGGCGCCACAGGCCGCGAGCAGCAGAGTCGACGCGGCGGCAAGAGCCAGAGCCGCATGGCGCGCCGGTGCGAGCGCGCGGCGATGCATGTCACTGCGCCCCCAGGAATCGCACCCGTCCGGTCTCGAGATCGTAGATCGCGCCGCGGATCAGCAGGTCGCCGCGCGCAACGCGCGCCGCGATGAGCGGGCTGCCGGCGGTGAGCTCGCGCATGGTGTGGCGCACGTTCGCTTCGGTGACCGTGTCGACGTACGCGTGATTCTTCGAGTCGTGGGTTCCCGGCACGCCCTGAGCCTCGTCCACTGCGGGCTGGATGCGCCGCAGCAAGCCGGTGAGCTGGCCGAGCTCGACGCGGTCGCAGGCGCCCTTGACGGCGCCACACAGCGTGTGGCCCAGGACCACGATGGCGCGGATCCCGGTCACCTCGGTGGCGTACTCGAGGCTCCCGATGATGTCGGGGTTGGCGACGTTGCCCGCGACGCGGAGGGTGAAGATGTCGCCGATACCCTGGTCGAACACGGTCTCGGGCGGCACGCGCGAATCCATGCACGACAGGACGGCCGCGAACGGGAATTGCCCCGCGCTGGTCGCCTGCTGCTGGGCACGCAGGTCGCGCCGCCGCGAAGCTCCGTCGACGAAGCGCACGTTGCCCTCGCGCAGCCGGTCCACTGCCGCCTGCGGAGTGATCGCGGCCTGCGTGGCCTGCGTCTCGACGGCGCTCGCCGCATCGGCGGCCGCTGCCGGCGCTACCGCGGGCGCGCGATGCGACGCAGTCGCGCCGGTGCAGGCCGCAAGCAGGCTGGCCGCGGCCAACAGGGCGAGTGTCCAGGCCTGCAAGCCGCGGCGACCGGAGGTACGGTTCATGACGGCTCTCCTCGAAGAGTGCATGTGTTAGAGCGCGGACGTACCGGGCGGAACCAGCGTGTCGATCTCGGCGGCGGCGTCGTCGCTGATGCGGACCTCGAGGGCCGCGAGGCTGTCGGTGAGCTGTGCCATCGTGCGTGGGCCGAGGATCACCGCCGTGACCGCGGGGTGGCGCAGGGCCCAGGCATTGGCGAAACGCGCCAACGACACGTCGTGGGCGGCGGCGATCGGCAGCAGGGCCTCCACGATGTGACGCCGGCGCTGGAACTTCGGGTTCTCCGGGTCGCCGATCCAGGCCAACCGAGGAGTCTCGCCGGCTGCGGCGGCGCCACGCTGATACTTGCCGGACAGCCAACCGCCTTCGAGCGGGCTCCAGACGAGGTTGCCGAGCCCGAGACGCTGGCACATCGGGAAGTGGTCGGCCTCCATCGAGCGGCGCAGGATGGAGTACGGCGGCTGCAGCGAGACGAAGCGCTCGAAGCCGCGGCGTTCGCTGAGCCACAGCGTCTCGACGATCTCCCAGGCGGGCAGGCGGCGTTCCCACATCCCGCTGCCCTCGTAGTGATTCGTCGAGCAGCCGAGATAGCGCACCTTGCCCTGGCGCACCAGGTCGGTGAGCGCCGAGAGCGTCTCGTCCCAGGGCGTCGTCGGGTCGGGCCGGTGAATCTGATAGAGGTCGATGCAGTCGGTCTGCAGCCGGCGCAGGCTGTGCTCGACCTGCTCGTGGATCGCCTTGCGCGACAGCCCGCGTTGATTGGGTCCGTCGCCCATGGGGGCGTATACCTTGGTGGCGAGCACCACCTGCTCGCGGCGACCGGCGAGCGCCTTGCCGACGATGGTCTCGGACTCGCCGTTGGAGTAGTTGTTGGAGGTGTCGACGAAGTTGATCCCGGCGTCGAGCGCGGCGTGGATGATGCGGATCGACTCGTCGTGATCGCGATTGCCCCAGGCGCCCATCATCATCGTGCCGAGGCAAAGGGGCGAGACCTTGAGGCCGGTACGTCCGAGATTGCGGTAGTCCATGGTTGCCCCCGATGGTTGCCCCCGATCAGCTGCCCTCGACCCTTCGCGTCAGCCGATGAAGATCGAGACTCAGTCGAGCAGGCCCTTCGCCTTCATCCAGTCCGGGTTGAGCTTCGAAAGGTAGCGCTCGCCGGAGTCGGGCAGCAGGGTGACGACGAGAGCGTCGTCCGGCAGAGTGCGCGCCAGCTCGCGCGCCGCGAAGACCGCGGCGCCGCCTGAGGAACCGGTGAAGATCGCCTCGCTCCGCGCCAGGTCGAACACCGCGTCGTAGGCCGTGCGGTCCGGGACCGTGACCACGTCGTCGATGTACTCGGGCCAGCAGCTCTTCGGCACGTAGCTTTGTCCGATGCCGTCGATCAGATACGACTTCTGCTCGGACAGCGGCAGCACCTCGCCGGTGGCCTTGAAGTGCGCGTAGATCGAGCCCTCGGGGTCGACGCCGACTACTTGGATGGCGGGGTTCTTCTCCTTGAGGAACTTGGCCACGCCGGAGATCGTGCCGCCGGTGCCGACGCCGGCCACCCAGTGCGTCACCCGGCCCCCGCTCTGCTCCCAGATCTCGGGGCCGGTGGTGCGGTAGTGCGCGAGCGGGTTCGCCTGGTTGTAGTACTGATAGGGCAGGAACGCGCCCTCTTCGTCGCGCAGCCGCTCCGCCACCTTGTAGTAGGACCGGGGGTCGTCCGGCGTGACGTCGAGCGGGCAGATGATCACCCGGGCGCCGTGCGCCTCGAGCATGGCGATCTTCTCCTTCGAGATCTTCTCCGAGGCGGTACAGATGACCTTGTAGCCCCTGAGGATCGCGGCCAGCACCAGGCCGAGCCCGGTGTTGCCGGAGGTCGGCTCGACGATGGTCATGCCGGGCTTGAGCCGTCCTTCCTGCTCGGCGGCCTCGATCATGGCGAGGCCGATGCGATCCTTGACGCTCGCGCCGGGGTTGAAGTACTCGACCTTCGCGGCCAGAAGCGCGCCCTGGGGATGGTAGCGGCGTAGCTTCACCAGCGGCGTGTTGCCGAGGGTTTCGAGGATGTCGTTGTACATGGCGTTGTGCATGATGAGCTGTAGCGGCTGATCCGCGGTGTGTGCGACGTTGACTGCAAGAGGTGGTGACGAGTGGGCGTAGATCATAGCCCGCCGCGCCGTCTCTCGAAAGGGCGGGCGCCGCGCCGTCTGGGGCCGATCACGGAGTGCAATCGAGTCGCACCCGTCGACGGGCCCTCCGACAACGGAGTCTCAGGCACATCTACCCGCCCGCAGAGGCGGTAAAGGGGCCGAATCCGTTCGCGTACAATCCAGGCGCACTCATAGCGGAGGTCCGATCGATGTCGGCAGAGCTCGTGTTCGGTCTGTACATCTTCGTCCTTGCCGGGTTCCTCGGCAATCTCGTCATTTCCAAGGTGCCGCCGTTGCTGCACACGCCCCTGATGGCCGGCACCAATGCCATTTCCGGCATCTCGCTGGTCGGTTCGCTGGTCGCGGCGGGCGGCGGTTACGGGCGCATCAGCACCTGGCTCGGATTCGTGGCCGTGACCTGCGCCACCATCAACACGGTGGGCGGCTTCATGATCACCGACCGCATGCTCAAGATGTTCAAGAAGCGCGGACCGGGCGGCGGCGAGCCGAAGCCGGGCAAGCACTAGTCCGGAGCCAACGCCATGGGAATCGATTTCACCAGTTGGATCCCGCTTGCCTATCTCATCGCCTCGGTCTGTTTCATCCTGACCCTGCTGTTCCTGTCCTCGCCCAAGCACGCTCGCCTCGGCAACGCCATCGGCTCGATCGGCATGCTGGTCGCGGTGATCGCGACGCTGGTGCACAAGGACATCATCACGTACGCCTGGATCGTTCCCGGGTTGATCGTCGGCTCCCTGGTCGGCGCCTCGATGGCCGCCTGGATCCCGATGACCAAGATGCCGGAGCGGATCGCGCTCTCGCACTGCTTCGGCGGCCTGGCCGCGGCCCTCGTCGGCGTCTCCGAATACATCCATCATGGCGGCGAGCTGAGCCGCTTCACCATGGGTGCGCTAGGGCTGGAGGTCTTCCTGGGCTTCCTCACCTTCACCGGCAGCTTGATGGCCTTCGGCAAGCTGCAGGGCTTCATCTCCGGCGCGCCGCTGACCTACAAGGGCCAGAACTACAGCAACATCGTCATGTTCTTCGCCGCGCTGGTGCTGCTGATCGTGCTGGTCGCCGACCCCACCAAGAGCGTCTTGTTCTACGCCATGGGCGGTCTCGGCCTGGCGCTGGGCATTCTGTTCGTGCTGCCGATCGGCGGCGCCGACATGCCGGTGGTCATCTCGCTCCTCAATAGCTACGCCGGCCTCGCGGCAGCGGCCACCGGATTCGCGCTCGGCAACTACGTGCTGATCATCGCCGGCGCTCTCGACGGCACGTCCGGCTTCCTGCTCTCCCTGAAGATGTCGGCGGCGATGAACCGCTCTTTCTCGAACGTCCTCTTCGGCGCCTTCGGCACCGGTGACAGCGGTCCGGGAGCTGCCGCTCCGGCGGGAGCGTCCACCTACAACCTGGCGACGGTCGAGGACGCGGTCGGCGTTCTGCAGGCCGCGCAGCAGGTGATCGTGGTCCCCGGCTACGGCATGGCCGTTTCTCAGGCGCAGCACGCGGTACGCGATCTGGCGCAGGCGCTCGAGGCGCGGGGCGCGGTGGTGAAGTACGCCATCCACCCGGTGGCCGGGCGCATGCCGGGGCACATGAACGTGCTGCTCGCCGAGGCGAACGTGCCCTACGACCAGCTGTTCGACCTCGACGACATCAACGACGAGTTCCCGCGCACCGACGCGGTGCTGGTGGTCGGAGCGAACGATGTGGTCAACCCGGCCGCGAAGACCAATCCGCAGAGCCCGATCTTCGGTATGCCGGTGTTCAACGTCGAGGCCGCGCGGGCGGTCATCGTGCTGAAGCGCAGCTTCAATCCGGGCTTCTCCGGGATCGAGAACGACCTGTTCGCCAAGCCCAACACCATGATGGTGCTGGGCGATGCCAAGCAGACGATCAAGGAGTTGTTCGCCGGCGTCAAGGACTGAGACGAGGGCCACTCGAAGACCCATCCGGGCCGCGGCCGCGGCGGCCCGGAGCCGCCGCGATCAGGTGCCGGACTCTCCTGTCCGCCCGATTGCCGAAACGCTGCCGAGTGCGACTACCTCGGGCACCCAGGCTCTTTCGTAGCTGTAGGTCTTGACGGAGAACTTGGAAAGGCGGAGGTGAAACCGAGCTCGGGCGGGAGCCTGGCGGTCGACCATCGGCGCTCCCTCGAGGCTTTGTGCGATCGACTCTCCCGAAGGAGCCGCAGGGCGATCCGCCCGGGGCGATGCCCGGGCGGCCCTTAATCTACTTGACCGTGAGGGTGCCCTTCATTCCGGCCAGCGCATGCCCGGGGAAGGTGCACAGATAGGTGTACTTGCCGGGCTTCATCGGAGCCTTGAAGCTGACGTAGGACGTTTCTCCGCCGGCCGCGAAGTTCGACTTCGCCAGCACCTTGGACTTCATCGCCGGAGCGACGTACTCGACGTCCGGCATCGTGGCACCGGCGGTCAGGAATGCCTGCACGTCCGTGCCGAGATCGAGCAGCACGAAGTTGTGGGCCATCGCGGCCTTGGGCATGGTGCCAATGGCGGTGATCGACACGCGCAGCTTCTCGCCGGGCGAGGCCGTGATCTCCTTGACGTCCCACTGCAACGACTCCTGAGCCGTGATCTTGATCAGGCGCGCCGGAGCTTCGGCTGTGGCCGGCCCGGCGATCGCGCCGGCAAGGATTGCGAGGGCGAATGCTGCGGCGAGTTTCTTCATGATCAATTCTCCATTTCTGTATTGATTCGTTCAGTCCCGTGGGGCCGTGGAGCCAGTATGCAACGACAGAACCCAGGAGTACACGGTCGTCTCGACCCCTTCTTACAGGCCACGGACCGAAGCTTCTCCCGGCACGGGCTGCGGTGGAGCCGTCTCATCGGGTGGGTCCCTGCGCTATCGCGCGGTTTGCGGGGTGGAAATGACGCGGTCAGGAGAGTAGTCTCTAACCGATTCGAAACAGGTCTTTCGAGCGGGCGGCCGATACCGTGTCGCGCGCGAGTTTCCGCAGGTAGTCCCGTAGGAGAGTCGTCAATGTTCGCACTGCGCCTACTGCTTCGCCGTCGTCTCCCGATGGCCTGTTTGCTGTTCGTGGCCAGTATCGCCCTCTCGGGAGAGCTCGCCGCTCAGTCGACCTCCTACTACACGCTGAGCCCCTGCCGGCTGTTCGACAGCCGCGTCCCGACTCCGAGCCCGGTGGGTTCCGCCGGCCCGCTCGTGGTGCAGGTGACGGGCGCTTGCGGGGTGCCGTCGTTCGCGCGTGCGGTGGCGTTCAACGTGACGGTGATCAACCCGTCGGCGGCGGGACAGTTCCAGCTGCGGACGGCCGGTGCGACCGCGGGTCCGGAGGCCGACCTGCTGAGCATGAAGCCGGGTCGGACGCGGGCCAACAATCGCATCGTGCAGGTGAGTGCCGCGGGCGCGGTGGAGATGCAGACGTCGGCCGGCACGACCGACGCGGTGCTCGACGTGGTGGGCTACTTCGCGGGCGGCGCGACGATCACGGCGAGTGCCGCGGCGCCGGTGTTCACGGAGGCGGGCGGGCCGGTGACGGTGGACGGCGGCCTCACGGTGACGGACGCGACCTCGCCGACCCAGGATTCGGCCCTGGTGACGATCACCAACCTGCTCGACAGCGGCGCCGAGACCTTGGCGGCGACGACGACCGGGACGTCGATCACGGCGTCG
>WBZN01001619.1_pt1 | contig 13374 bp, 11 predicted proteins | sample 5204281 | NCBI WGS metagenome assembly WBZN01 (sample SAMN12344347, study PRJNA552823) | activated sludge metagenome | biome: Activated sludge suspended growth; feature: Nitrification reactor; material: Wastewater; isolation source: activated sludge from nitrification reactor of wastewater...
CAGCGACGACGAGGAGGCCGATTCGCACCCGACAAGCCTAGCAAACGACGCCCGCCGCTGCCCGCTCCCGGCGAGCGAACCGCCCGGATCCGTGCGTCAGAACGGCCAGAACACGCCGGACGGGCACTCGTGATCGAACAGCGAGCCGACCTCGAACGGCGTCGGCGGGTCGCCGTGCCCCATGAGATCGATGGTCGCGCCGTCTCGCACCAGCAGCCGCCACACCAGCTCGCCGCGCAGGTAGCCATCGATCTGGAGCTCGAGCACCTGCCCTTCGAGCAACTCGAGCAACGCCGGCGACCGGCACGTGGTCCCGAGCTCGGGTCGCGCGCAGGTCGCGACCAGCTCCTCGATCGTCCACACGACCTCGCCAAACCGCTCGTTGGACGCGAGCCAGCGCAGCACCGGTCGTAGGCCGTCGTGGCCGGTCTTGCGCAGCGTGATCGCGAACGGCTCGGCCGCGGCGACGCTCTGCGGAGAAGAGGAGGTGACGGCGGTGGATCGCGGCTTACTCGGCGCTTTTCTCATCGGGTGGTGCTCGCGGTGACCGCGACCATGACATATGCCTCCGCGCGCGCCAGTCGGTCGATGCTCAGCGATTCGCGGTGGTCACCTCCGCACGCGCTCGGCGGGCGGACCACCGCGCTCGATCCTCTGTCGATCACCGGGCGCGATGCTCAGCGGGCCGCGGTGATCACGAACAAGGTCGCCTCGGTCGCCTTGCCGACGTCGACATCGATCACGCCGGCGGTCTCGCGCTTCGCCTTGAGATGCGGCGCGCCCTTCGCCCATGCCGGGGCCTCCTTGACCCACAGCGTCGCCGCGGACGTGGTTCCCAGCGCGAAGCCGAGCGCGGGCTTCGCCGTGACGCCATCGACGATCACCACCGGCGGCCCGGCGTCACCGGTCGCGGGCAGCGTCCGTGGGCCGGTGAGCGCCTGACGCACGGCCTCGATCGGGACGGCCATCGTGACCTGCCACGCGCCATCGGTCTCGGGCTCGGCCTCGATCGGGATCGCGCGCTCGACCGCGCGATCGATCCGCGCCTTGACCTGGTGATCCGTGAGCTTGTCGCCGAGCGTGCCGCCGGTCGCGAGGGGCAGCGCAGGCAGCGCCGCGGCCAGGGCCCGCTTCGCGGCATCCTCGGCCTTGCGCCGTGAGGTGCCGCGCGCGACCGCAGGGTTCGGCGCCTGCCGGTCCGCGATACCGATCCCACGCGCGGTGACCATGCCGGTCGCCCAGTCGATGGTCGCGGGAGCGTCGGCGTGCGCGCGTGCCGGGGCAACCAGGAGCCCGAGCCCGATGAGCCCGATGCTCGCGACGCGCCCTACTCCCACTCGATCGTTCCCGGCGGCTTGCTCGTGATGTCGTAGACGACCCGGTTGATGCCGCGCACCTCGTTGATGACGCGCGACGAGATCCTGCCCAGCAACTCGTAAGGCAGCTGCACCCAGTCGGCGGTCATCCCGTCGCGCGAGTTCACCGCGCGCAGCGCGAGCGTCTCCTCGTAGGTGCGGGCATCGCCCATCACGCCGACCGAGCGTACGGGGAGCAGGACGCCGAACGACTGCCAGATCGACTCGTAGAGCCCGGCCGCGCGGATCTCTTCCTCGATGATCGCGTCGGCGCTGCGCAGCACATCGAGCCGCGGCTTGGTCAGCGGGCCCAGGCAACGAACGCCGAGGCCTGGCCCCGGGAACGGCTGGCGCCACACCATGTGCCTGGGCAGGCCGAGCTCGAGCCCGAGCAGGCGCACCTCGTCTTTGAACAGCTCGCGCAGCGGCTCGACGAGCCCGAGCGCCATGCGCTCTGGCAGGCCACCGACGTTGTGATGGCTCTTGATCACCGCCGAGGGTCCCTTGAACGACACGCTCTCGATCACGTCCGGGTACAGCGTGCCCTGGGCCAGCCAGGAGAACGGCGCGCCCGCGCTCGCGAGCTTCTTCGATTGCTCCTCGAACACCGCGATGAACTCGTAGCCGATGATCTTGCGCTTCTTCTCCGGATCGGTCGTGTCCGCGAGGGCATCGAGGAACCGGGCCTCGGCATCGATGACGCGGAGGTCGACCTTGAAGTGGTCGCGGAAGATCTGGTCGACGTAGTCACGCTCGCCTTTGCGCAGCAGCCCGTTGTCGACGAAGATGCAGGTCAGCCGGTCACCGATCGCCCGGTGCAGCAGCGCCGCCGCGACGCTCGAGTCGACGCCACCGGACAGTCCGCAGATCACGCGGCCGGTGCCGACCTGCTGCTGGATCCGGACGATCGCCTCCTCGACGAACGACGCCATCGACCAGTCGCCCTTGGCGTTGCAGACGCTGAACAGCCAGTTGCCGAGCAGCTCGGCGCCGCGCGGCGTGTGCACGACCTCGGGGTGAAACTGGACGCAATGGATCCGCTTCTGGGCGTTCGCAAACCCCGACATCCTGCAGTTCTCGGACTCGGCGGTGTGCGTGAACCCGACCGGCAGGCCCTCGACGTGATCGCCGTGCGACGCCCACACGATCAGCTCCTCGCCCTCGGCGACCGTCTTGAACACCCCCTCGGCCTTGTTCACGCGGATGGAGGCGCGCCCGTACTCGCGCTTGTCGGCGGGCCGGACGTCACCACCGAGCAGCTTGGCGGTGAGCTGCGCTCCGTAACAGATGCCGAGGATCGGCACCGCGAGCTCGTACAGGGCCGGCGTGACCGTCGGCGCGCCTTCGTCGTAGACCGACGATGGCCCACCCGACAGGACGATGCCCGCGGGCTTCATCGCGCGGATCTGCTTGAGCTCGGGGTCGAGCGCGATCGTGTACGGGTGGATCTCGCAGTAGACCGCTTGCTCGCGGATCCGCCGCGCGATCAGCTGCGTGTACTGCGATCCGAAATCGAGGATGAGGACTAGTTGATGAGCCACGCCGTCACCGAACTTGTGAGGTGGTTATGATGACCCAGACTGGTGAGCTAGTTGCGATCATTCCGCTCGGTAGTTCGGCGCTTCCTTGGTGATGATCACGTCATGGACGTGGCTCTCGCGGAGCCCCGACGACGAGATCTTCACGAACTTCGCCTTCGCGTGCATCTCGGCGATCGTCGCGCAGCCGAGGTAGCCCATCGACGCGCGCAGCCCGCCGACGAGCTGGTAAATCGACTCGCGGAGCGCGCCCTTGTACGGCACGCGTCCCTCGATGCCCTCGGGGACGAGCTTCGCGGGCGCCTCGACGTCGCCCTGGAAGTAGCGATCCTTCGAGCCTTCCTTCATCGCGCCGATCGAGCCCATGCCGCGATACGACTTGTACGATCGGCCCTGGTACAAGATGATCTCGCCGGGCGCTTCGTCGGTGCCCGCGAACAGCGAGCCGATCATCACGGTGTCGGCACCTGCCGCGAGCGCCTTCGCGACATCGCCGGAGAACTTGATCCCGCCGTCGGAGATGATCGCGACGCCCGAGCCCTTCGCGGCGGCGACGGCATCACTGACCGCGGTGAGCTGCGGGACGCCGACCCCCGCGACGATGCGCGTGGTGCAGATCGATCCCGGACCGACCCCGACCTTGACGGCATTGACGCCGCACTCGATCAGGGCCCGGGTCGCCTCGCCCGTGGCCACGTTGCCGGCGACGAGCTGCAGCTTGGGAAACTTCTTGCGAGTCTCTCGGACCGCCGCGAGCACCCCCGACGAGTGACCGTGTGCGGTGTCGACGCAGATCACATCACACCCGGCGGCGATCAGCGCCTCGATCCGTGCGTCGCGATCGCCGGCGACCCCGACGGCCGCACCGCAGCGCAGCCGGCCCCGGTCGTCCGTGGCCGCGGTCGGGTTCATCTCGGCCTGCTCGATATCCCGGATCGTGATCAGGCCCTTGAGCTTGCCGCCGCCATCGACCACCAGGAGCTTCTCGATCCGGTGCTCGTGCAGGAGCTCCTTCGCCTCTTCGATCGAGACGCCGTCTTTCACGGTGACCGGATTCTTGGTCATCAGCTCGCCGACCTGCAGATCGAGGCGACGCTCGAACCGCACGTCCCGGTTGGTCAGGATGCCGAGCGGGCGCATCTCGCTATCGACCACCGGCAGGCCGCTGATCTTGTAGTGGCGCATCACCGCGAGCGCGTCTTCGAGCGTGCGCGACGGCGCGATCGTGAGGGGATCCACGACGATCCCCGATTGCGCCTTCTTCACGCGATTCACCTCGCGCGCCTGCTCTTCGATCGTCAGGTTCTTGTGGATGAACCCCATGCCGCCCTCGCGCGCCATGCGGATCGCCGTCGCGGCCTCGGTCACCGTGTCCATCGCCGAGCTCACCAGCGGGATGCGCAGCGCGATCGCGGGCGTCAGCCGCGTGCTCACGTCAACGTCGCGTGGGATCACCTCGCTGTACGCGGGGACCAGCAAGACGTCGTCGAATGTGAGCGCCTCCCTGAGCTGGTCGTCTAGCATGGCGCACCATACTCGTGGGGTATGACCACGGCAAGCCGAGCCTGATGCCACCACGGCCCACCCGGGGATCCACCTCGGGCCGCCCGACCAGCGGGGCCGCCTCCGTAGCTCGTTCAGCGGCGCGACGCGCGAGGGTTCGCGACCGACCGGGGCCGGCGCGGCGACGTGCGCGACGCCGCGATCAGAGGGCCCACAGCATCGTGAAGAAGCCGCCGACCACGCTCATCACGAGCAGACCATCGAGCACCCGGCCGTAGCTCTGCAGCCGTTGCCGCAGCGGTGCCTTGCCCTCCTCGTAGTCGCGCAGCGGGATCTCGACGCGGCGCAGCTGGCGCACCAGGGCGTCGAACCGATCCCAGTCGCGCGCGGCGATGAACCAGCGAGAGCCGCGGTGGGCCTCGAGCGCGACACCATCGCGGAAGATGTGGGCGCACGCGATCCGCGACGCCGGCTGCGTGAAGCTCAGCGCGCTCCAGCCCCAGCGCACACCGTCGCGCGTGATCGCGACCCGCGCGCGGCGAACCGCGAAGCCCAGCGCGGCGAACAGGACGAACGCGACGGGCAGGACGACCTGACCGCTCGCGCCGAACCGCCACGGATGTCGCGACACGAGGTACCAGGTAATCACCAGGAGCGCGCTCACGAGCACGAGCGACGTGGTCGCCAGCCGGCGTGCGTTGCGCGGCGCGTGGAAGGTCCCGAGCGGCGTCCCGAGGAGCCCGATCCCGGGCGGGAGATCGATCGCGGTCATGACCCGGTGAGGCCCGGCGCCGCCAGGGCCGTGTGAAGGCGAGCCACCAGCGTGTCACGCTCGGCGTCGTCGGTGATCCGCTTGCCACCGCGGGTGACGTAGAACACGTCGGCGACCTTCTCCCCTTCGGTCGAGACCTTCGCGAGCGAGATGTCGAGGCCGAGATCGGCGAGCGTCTGCGTGATCGCGTAGAGCACACCGACGCGGTCCCGCGTGAACACCTCGATGATCGTCGCTTGCATCGAGTCATCGTGGATCCGGATCTCGGTGATCACCTCGGGGGTGACGCGCGCGGGCATGCCGGAGCGCGGGCGGCGGCGAGCGATCAGCGCCGCGACCTCTCCCGGGTCCGGCGCGCCGTCGAGCAACCCGCGCAGGTCGTCCGCGAGCCGTCGCCACCGCGGATCATCATCGGGGATCGCCGCGCCCTTGAGGTCGCGCACGTAGAACACATCGGTGACGAGCCGGCTCCCCGTGACATCGGCGTGGCCGAGCACCGCGCCGAGCACATCGACCCGGTTCGCCGTCAGCGCGCCGGCGAGCGCCGCGAGCACGCCGGGGACATCGGCCGCGACGATCGCGACCTCGCTGTGGCCCTTGAGCGGGAAGCAGTGGACCTCGAGCGCGAGGTTCGGCGTGACGGCGCGCGCCGCGGTCACCAACCGCACGTTGCGCGCGGCCTGGCGCGGCGTCAGCTGCGTGAACAGCCGCGGATCGATCCCGTCGACCACGCGCTGCACCGCCGGGAGCTGCGTGGCGTCGGCCGCCGCGAGCTGGACGATCTTCGCGCGCACGTCGTCGCGCGGAGGCGGGTCCTCGGCGACCTCGGGGGCGGCCCTCGGCGCGCCGCGGAAGTAGCCGCGCGTGCGCAGCATGAGATCGCGCAACAGGCCGTCCTTCCATGCGGTCAGGTTGTCGGGTGCGGTCATCGCGGTGTCGCACAGCGTGACCAGGTAGAGCTGGACCAGCCGCTCCTCGCTGCCGGCCACGTGGTCCGCGAACCGTTCGATCACCTCGGGGTCGGCGAGATCGCGACGCTGCGACAGGTGAGACATCGTCAGGTGCTGGCGGACGAGGAACTCGGTGAGCGAGGCATCGTCCTCGGACATCCCGAGCCGGCGCGCGATCGTCCCGGCGACGATCGCCCCCTTCTCGGCGTGGCCCTTGCCGAGCGGCTTGCCGACGTCGTGCAGCAACGTGCCGAGCAACAGCGGCGCCGGACGCTTGACCTCGCGCCACAGCGCCGTCGCGGTCGGATGCTCGGTGGCGAGCTCACCGCGCGCGAGCCGCTTCTGCATCGCGAGCGCGTAGAGCTGGTGCTGGTCGACCGTATACACGTGGTACAGGTCGTGCTGCACGCGGCCGGTGCACGGCGCCCACTCGGGCATCAGCGCCGACAGGATCCCGAGCTGGTTCATCACCTCGAGCGCCGATGGCTGGCCTGCATCCCGCAGGTCGGCGAGCGCCTCGAGCAGCAGCCGCCGCGCCCGCGGATCGCGCGCGAGCGGCGCCGGATCCTTCGCCAGCGTGTCGGCCGCGAGCTCCCGCGTGTGGCCGTAGACCGGCAGATGCTCCGCGACCGCCGTGCGAAACAGCCGGACCATCTCGCTCGGTCTCTCGACGAACAGCCGCGGATCCTTGATCGCGAGCTCGCCGTTGAACGTGATGAACGCGGCATCGACCTGCGCGATCCGCGGCTTGCGACGCGCCGGCACCCGGGCCGACTCGAGCAGCCGATCCGCGACCTGGACCACCCCCCGCGCGTGAAGGTAGTAGTCGCGCATCAGCGCCTCGACCGCCGGCGCCACCGCGCCGCGCACATCGCCCTCGTGGGGCTCGGCATGGGGATACAGCGCGGGCGCGATCGCCTCCTGGATCTCGAACGTCAGCTGATCGAACCGGCGCTTCACGGTCAGCTGCACGAGCGCGCGGATCCGCAGCTGGAAGTCGCGCGCGCCGATCAGGATCTGGGCCTGGCGACGGTTCAGGTGGCCCATGTCGACGAGCGCCGCGATCCGCTGCTCGGCGGTTTCCGGATCCTCACCCGGCCGCGGCGGGTGCCAGCGGATCGCCGCACACCACAGGGCGGTCGACAGATCGCGCAGGGCGCCGATGCCTTGCTTGAGGTTCGGCTCGAGCAGATACAGCGACGCGCCGAACCGATCGTGCCGCGCCTTCTTCTCGGCGGCGAGCGAGGCGATCAGATCGTTGGGGTTGCCGCCCGGCGCGAGCGCCCCGAGCGTGGCCCGCATCAGCTCGGTGGTCAGCCGCCGATCGCCCGCGACGTGACGCGCGTCGAGCAGCGCCGTCGCGGTGGCGAGATCATCCTTGGCGAGCCGCGCCGCCGCGCGGGGTTCGCGCAGCGCGTGACCGATCGCGAGCTTCTCGTCCCACAGCGGATAGAGCAGCTGATCGGCGACCGCCTTCGCGCCGGACTCGTCGCGATCGTGCAGCACGATGAAGTCGATGTCGGAGTGCGGCGCGAGCTCGCGGCGCGCCCAGCCACCGGTGGCGACCAGCGCGAGCGGCGCCCCGTTCGCGGCCGCCACGAACCGATCGGCGAGCGCTCGATCGTAGACCTCGGAGATCACGCGACAGCTGCTGCCGCCCTGGCCCGGCTCGCGCAGCCGATCCGGCAGGCTGGCGAACGCCTGATCCAGCGCGCGGCGCAGGCTCGGAGTCGCGATGGAGGCAGGGCTCGCCACGCCGTCAGGGTACCAAACCCAGGCGCTTCGTCACCGCCGCGGCGCGGCTCCCGCTGCACGCCGCCGCGGGATGGAAGCGGCGCCAGACGCCGCGCAGCGCCCAGCCAACACCGCCGAGACCGAGCACCAACGCGAGGAGCGGGAGCAGGCTCCGCGGCTCCTTGCTTGTTGTCCTTTGTCCGACATGTCGAAGCCACGTGCTCGGCCGCGGCGGCGCCCCAGGCGTCCTCGGGAATCGTGGCTACGGGTCCGCGATCGACAGCGCCGCGAGGTCGATCCAGCCATCCCAGACTCTGACGTTCTTGACCCGGCGGTGCACGAGCCCGTGGGGGGCGGCGGCGGCGATCCCGGCGACCGGCCACGCCTCGGCGAGCGCGGCGGCGAGCTCCCCGGCGAGCTTCGCGCGCTCGGCGGGATCCCACGCCGCGCCCATCGCGTCGAGCGCGCGATCGACCCGCGGCGAGGACGCATGCTGCGGATTCTTGCTACCGACCAGCGGGGTCAGATCCATGTCGACCATGCCCGACCACCCGAGCTCGGCGATGTCGAACGAGCCCTCGGCGATCCGCTTGTCGAGGAAGGCCTCGCTCCCGGTCTTGACCTCGATCACCACACCGATCCGCCGCGCGGCCTCCACGAAGTAGTCGCGCTCGATCTTCATCGGCGGCGCCGAGGTGTCCTTCGAGGCAGGCTTGTCGGTGCCGAGCATCACGAGCCGCAGCTGCTTGCCGTCCTTGTCGCGGATGCCGTCCTTGTCGCTGTCGGTCCAGCCGGCGGTGTCGAGCAGCCTGGCCGCGGCCCCGGGATCGAAGTCGGGCACGGTCGGTTCCCCCCCGCTGGCCAGCCCGCCCGGCCAGATCGGCCACAGCGCGGGCCGCCACAGCCCCTTGAACACCCGCTTGGAGATGTTGCGGCGATCGACGAGGACCGCGAGGGCGTGACGGACCCGGGCATCCTCGATCGCGGGCCGGGTCGCGTTGAACGCGAGGTACCGCAGGTGCGGTGGGCCGAGCTCGAGCGCCCGGAACGACGCGGCGAGGCCGGGCGCCACCGCCTGCTCGGGCCAGTGCGCCGGGATCAGCGCCGGGATGATGTCGAGATCGCCGCGCTTGGCATCCTTGAGCGCGATCGCAGCGTCGGCCTGGTGGACGAACTCGAGGTCGGCGATCGCGGCCTTGCCGCGCCAGTACTTGTCGTTGCGCGTGAGGTGAACGACCCCGCCCTTGTTCGAGACGTACTTCCATGGCCCGGTGCCGATCAGCGCGCCGCCGGCGAGCAAGCTGCCGTCGTAGATGTGCATCGGGAGGATCGGGATCTCGGCGAGCGCGCGCAGCACCCACCCGCTCGGGCGCTTGAGCACCAGCCGGATCTCGTGGGACGTGATCAGCTCGACGGCGAAGATGTCATCGAGCATCGGCCGCAGGTGTTCGACGCCGCGGCGCGGATCGCGGACGGCATCGAGCGTGAACTGGACGTCCGACGTGGTCAGCGGGTGGCCGTCATGGAACGTCACGTTGGGCTCGAGCTCGATCCGGATCTCGGTGCCGGACGGCATCACCCGCCACGACCGGGCGAGCCCCGGGGCGTAGCGGCCGGAGGTCTGGCCAGGGTCCGGTGGCAGGTACCGGATCAGCGGCTCGAACACGGTGCCGCTGGTGATCCGGCGGCCCCACAGCGTCGGAGAGACCAGCGGATTGAGGCGCCCGGGCTCCGCATCGACGTGGATCCGCAGGGTATGGCTCCGTGCCGCGCGGAGGTCCGCTTCGCTGGTGTCGGCCGCGAGCGCCGGAGAGCCGGGGGCGTGAGCGGCCTCCGCGGTAGGATCGGGGGCGTGGCGCCATGGCTTGACGCGCGCCGGCGAGTCGCACGCGGCGAAACCGACAAAGGCGGCCATGATGACCGCGACTTGAGCGACCCTGGTCACCATGTTATGACCGCCAGCATGCCGCACCGTCTCGGCCTGCGCACGGCGCTCTTTGCGTGCCTCATCCTGTCCGCCTGCGAGAAGGACAAGCTCAAGGGTCCAGAAGCAGAGGTCAAGAAGAGCGACGTCAAGCTCAACCTCCCACCTGTTCCAGCCTTCGACCTCCCGGCGGCCAACGCCGATGGTTCGCATTCGGTGAAGGAGCTGCGAGTCAAGGGGAGGAAACTCCTCGATAGCGAGGTCACGGTCAAGGGCGTCGTCACCTGGGCGTACGACTGTCCGACCGCGATCCGCACGCCGGGTCAAACGAAAGAGGAAGTCCAGAAGATCATCGACGACGACCCGACCAAGTGTGAGCGGGCGAAGTTCTACGTCGGCGACACGGCGGACACCCCCGCCGAGAAGAGCATGTGGGTCGTCGATGTCCCGCGTCCGTACAACAAGCTCGAGCTCGAGCGCATCAAGAAGCCCGAGCGCAACCAGCCGGACCGCTGCGAGCCGAGCGAGAAGGATCCGAAGAAGATGATCTGCCCGCCGTACAAGGTCGGCGATCAGGTGGAGATCACGGGCACCTGGAAGATGGCCTCCGCGCACAGCGAGCGGAACTCCGACGGGCTGCTCGTCTACAAGAAGATGAAGAACATCACGACCCCGTGGGAGAGCCCGGCGATCGATCCGAACGCGGTGCCTCCTGCCGGTGGACCCGCTGGTGGCCCGGCGCGCCCCTCGCCCGCGGACATCGTTCCCGAGAGCAAGGGCGGCAAGAAGAAGGGCTAAACAATCTCACCGACCGACGTCGGTGGGATCGTCGACGCGAGCGCCACGCGGATGACGTGCGCCGCCGAGCTCGAGCAGACGTGCCGGGACCGGCGCGCGAGGTCCCGCACCTCCAGCGTTCGATCAGTCTTCGCGCGGATCCGGTAGCCCGTCGTCGGTGGCCGGCACCGCCTTGAGCTTCTCGCGTGCGAACTTCCAGCCCTGCTGGACGATCCAGGACAACGAACGGTCGAGGCGAGCCGCTTCGTGCTGGATCTCCGCGAGCATCTCCTCGGGAAAATACAGGGACTGCTTTCGCTTGTCGGTGTGGGCCATGGCTCAGCAGTATGCCTCGAGCCCGGGCTCTAGTGCACAAGCTCGCCGGCAGTTACACAGATCACCGCCGGTAAGGTGACCGTCAGGCCGCCTGTCCGGGCGCGACAGCCCTCGGGCCGCGGTGCGCCGAGCTCGACCGTGTGCGTGATGGGTGCGCCGACCGGCGGCGTCACGGTGATCATGACCTCGTGGGCCTTGGTGAGCGCGGTGCGGTCGGCCGCGGCCGCGCTGATCGTCCCGGGTTGCGCGCGAGGGGCCGCCAGCAGCTCGGCGAGCCGGGTCACGGCCGCGGGATCGAACTTGCCCGCGGGTGTGCGGCTCCACGTCCCGCTCGAGGTCGACGAGGTGTAGACGATCGAATCGACGACCACCGAGGTGATCGACCTCGGCTCCTCGAGCCAGAGCTGCGGATCGAGCAGCTGGTTCGCGGGGCGTGTCAAGAGCGCGAACGCCTCGGGCGTGAGCTGCAGCATGAAGCGCTCGCCGGCACGCTGGACGCGGTTGCCGGGATAGAGGTCGAGATCGATCTGCGCGCCGGCTCGCCCGTGCACGCGCAGCGTGCCGAGGCGGGGGCCGGGGATCGCCTTGACCGGCACGGCCGACGCGGCGAGCACGGCGAGCAGCTCTGCGACGCGCGCCGCGTCCGCGTCGCGACCGCCCACCTGGAGCCGCGACGCGAGCTCCACGACGGTGCCGTCCGGCAGGGTGATCCGGACCGCATCGATCGGGGCGGGGCGCGGATCGATCGTCGTCGGATCCCCGGCGCCGAGCCGGGTCACGGCGGCGAGCAGCGCCTCGGACGCCGTGGCCGCGATGCAGCCATCTCCCGCCGCGCCGCGCAGGTACAGGAGCTGGGTGTCGTCACCGCACCCGGACGACGACGACAGCGTCCAGCGCTCGCCAGCGAGCTCGATCGAGATCTCGTCCTTCGCCGGCGCGTCGTGCGCGGGCAGCCGCACGATCTCGATCGCCGCGAGCGCGCGCACGACCGCGTCCGCGAGCGCCGGCGCGACGAGCCCCACGGGCGGCTCCGTCAACCGCCGCGGCTGCCCCTCGAGGCGAACAGGAACCGCGCGACTCCTGATCGCGATCGCCGTCGCGGCCGGCGCATCCTCGAACGGGCGGCGGATCCGCAGCGAGAGCGGATCGGGTTCGAGCGCGCGCGCGACCCAGCGATCGACGAGCACCGCGCGATCTCCGACGACGAGCCACGCCTGCTCCGCGCCATCGAGCGGCTCGCCGATGCCGATCGTGCGCGGGCTCGGGCCCCCCACCGTCAGCTCGGCGTGGACCGGCGAGGCCATCCCGGCGTCGGCGGACCGATGCCAGCGCGCGGCGCGCAGGGCCGCGAGCACGTCGGCCACCGCGCGCGGATCGGCGATCGCCCGCCCCGGCGCTGTCCATCTCCAGCGCGCGTGGTCGTGCTCGAGCCTCACGGTCGGCTGGCCCGGACGCACCCAGCTCAGCTCCGTGATCCCGTCGATGTCGAGCCCAGGAGCGACCGCACGATCGGCCGGTGGACGCGGCCCGCGACCCGCGTCCAGCCCCACGACCGCGACGAGCACGCTCAGGATCGCGAGCAAGATCGAGAGGCCACGCCGTGTCGCGATCACCCTGCCCGCCTCCTCCTCCACCACACCACGACGCCGCCGAGCAGCGCCCACGCGAGCGGGATCGCGCCGACGCACAGGGTGATCACCGCGCGGCGCTGGCCGGTGGTCATCACGAGGCGCACCTGATCGGGCGCTCGTGCCACGACCTCGAGCCTGGGCTCCGGACTGCCTGCGAGCGCGCGGACCGCGCGCGCGATCCAGAGATCTCCCGCCGACGCTCCCCCGGACAGCACCGCGGTCGACATCGACTCCGCCGAGCCGATCGCGATCACGTGGTGAGGCCCGATCGCGGCGAGCACCACGGGGCCGGCGAGATCGTCGTGGTCTTGCTGCGGCGGCGCGTGCACGAGGTCTCGCTCGCCCCAGCTCGCGGCGCTCGCGACCACGAGCGGCCGCGCAGCGCCGGTCGCGATCACGGCGCGCGGCTGGAACCACAGGGTCGGGCGCACGCCGGCGAACCCGGTGTTGATCGGGTGATCCGCGTAACCATCGACCACGAGCAGCGCGCCCGGGAGCTCGCGCACCGTCACGGCCGGGTCGATCGCGATCGCCGCGGGCAGGCCGAGGCCCTCGGACGCGAGCACGCTCTCGAGGCCCGTGGTCGCCAGGCCGCCGTCGACCGTGCGGCTCGGGGCCGCGACGAGCAAGCCGCCGCCGCGGACTTGCGAGTCGAGTTACGTTCGGAGAATTGCGTTTGGCTTACGGAGCCGGTCGTCGCGTGGTTTCAGGAGGTCGTCCGGCAGGCAGTGATGCTGGAGTTTAATCAATATGCGGCCTCGGGCGATTTGAATCGTACGCGTGAGCGGCTCGTGCTCGCCGAAATGGAATGGGAACGCCGCGGAGGCTTCGTCGGCATGGGCATCTAGATGACG
>WBZN01001620.1_pt1 | contig 13373 bp, 15 predicted proteins | sample 5204281 | NCBI WGS metagenome assembly WBZN01 (sample SAMN12344347, study PRJNA552823) | activated sludge metagenome | biome: Activated sludge suspended growth; feature: Nitrification reactor; material: Wastewater; isolation source: activated sludge from nitrification reactor of wastewater...
CATTGGACCCCGTAGTCGTGTACGACACCTCGGGTCCATATACAGACCCCGATTATGTCGTAGATACAAATCGCGGTTTGCCTCCGGTTCGCCAGACCTGGATCGCTGAGCGTGATGACTCCGAAGTATACGCCGGTCACATTGAGTCCGAGCCATTTGTCGAGACGATTAAGTCGCAAGCCGCAGCGCGAGCCAATTTGACCAGAAGTCCAAGAAAAGCTAAGCCAGGCAAAAATGTCACGCAGATGCACTATGCGAAGCGTGGAATTATCACCAGAGAGATGGAATTTATCGCGATTCGAGAGAATCAGTTAAGAGATTCCGCCATGCATAATCAGCAGCACGAATCCGCCGAACGTCAGGAGCGCCTCAAGGGCGTGCCGTTCAGGGCGGATTTGCAGAGTCCCATTACTGCGGAGTTTGTGCGTAAAGAAGTAGCCGCCGGCAGAGCAATAATTCCTGCAAATATAAATCATCCAGAGATTGAACCGATGATTATCGGCAGAAATTTCTTGACGAAGATCAACGCCAACATCGGTAATTCTGCAGTTTCGTCGAATATCCACGATGAAGTGGAAAAATTGTGCTGGTCGATCAAGTGGGGCGCCGACACAGTGATGGACCTTTCCACTGGCAACGACATCCACGTTACTCGCGATTTTGTTTTGCGCAATTCGCCAGTACCCATCGGCACCGTTCCGATTTATCAAGCACTTGCCAAAGTCGGCGATGTAGCTGAAGACTTGACATGGGAGTTGTTCCGCGAAACGCTTATTGAACAAGCCGAGCAAGGTGTTGATTACTTCACTATCCATGCGGGTGTTCTGCTGCGCCACATCCAGCATACGAACGACCGCATCACGGGAATTGTCTCCCGCGGCGGAGCGATCATGGCGAAGTGGTGCCTGGCTCATCACCAGGAAAATTTCATCTATACGCATTTTGAAGAAATTTGTGAAATCGCTAAAAGTTATGACATCGCATTTTCTCTGGGCGATGGTTTGCGTCCAGGATCGATTGCAGACGCCAATGACAAAGCGCAGTTTGCTGAGTTGGAGACCCTGGGTGAATTGACGAAGCTTGCCTGGAAGCACGATGTTCAGGTGATGATTGAAGGTCCTGGGCATGTGCCTATGCACCTCATCAAAGAGAATGTAGACCGACAGATGGAAGTTTGCGGCGAGGCACCGTTTTACACGTTAGGTCCTTTGACGACAGACATAGCTCCAGGATATGACCACATTACGAGTGCGATTGGTGCTGCGATGATTGGCTGGTTTGGCACCGCGATGTTGTGCTATGTGACGCCAAAAGAACATTTAGGATTGCCCGATCGCGACGATGTGAAAGCTGGTGTGATCGCATACAAAATCGCTGCTCATGCCGCTGATCTGGCAAAGGGACATCCGGCTGCCAGGCGTCGTGATGACGCGCTTTCGTTGGCTCGTTTCCAATTTCGCTGGTACGACCAGTTTCATTTATCGCTCGACCCCGAAACTGCGCTCCAATACCATGACGAATCGTTGCCTGCGGAAGCGGCGAAAGAAGCGCACTTCTGCTCTATGTGCGGTCCAAAATTCTGTTCAATGAATCTCACGCAGGAGTTGCGTCAACTGTCAGTTAGCGAAGCTTGACGATGACCAGAATAGCGGTTGTGGGTGCTGGACTGCTGGGTAGAACCCTCGCGGTCCAGCTGATAAGAAGAAACTATAAGGTCACTCTTTTCGACCGCGATTTCGCGCTTGGCGAGAGAAGTTGTGCTTACACTGGCGCTGGAATGTTGGCTCCTTACTGTGAGCTCGATGTTTGTGATCCGCTGATTTTTGCGCTGGGCGAGCATGCTGTGTCGCGATGGTCATCGATAGTTACAACTTTGCCGGAACCTGTTTTCATGCAGGATAGTGGCACTCTTGTCGTCGCTCACAATGTTGATTCTCCGTTGTTGCAGCAGTTTTATGCAAAACTGACGCGCAAAGAATCGAGCGCATCCGGTCAAGTTGTCTGGTTGAATACCGATCAACTTTCGGAGGTAGAACCTGCCATTAGCGGTCGCTTCGATGGTGCGTACTTTGCAAAAACCGAGGGGCAAATAGATAACCGGCAATTGCTTGCCGCGCTTGCTGCCCAGTTGAATGAATCTGATTGCACCTGGCTTACCTGCGTGCAAGTAGAATCCACTCAATCTGGTTCTGTCCTGACAGACCAGAGCGAACATAAATTCGACCTTGTCATCGACTGTCGCGGCATGGGAGCCCGGGAGCAACTTCCCAACTTGCGTGCTGTGCGAGGCGAAATTGTCGGCGTGCACTCCGCAGAGATTGTCCTCAGTCGCCCGGTTCGAGTGCTGCATCCGCGATATGCAATATATGTTGTGCCGCGTCCGAATCAGAATTTTTTGATTGGTGCTACATCTATCGAGTCCGAGGATTACTCGAGTATAACGGTCATATCGACGTTGGAACTTCTGTCCGCTGTATTCAGCTTGAATCCAGCGTTCGCTAGCGCAACTATTGTCGAGACTCGCGTTAACTGCAGACCCGCTCTGCCGGATAATCTGCCCATGATTCGCGTTAGCTCGGGACTGATAGAAGTCAACGGTTTATATCGACATGGATTTCTGGTCGCTCCAAAAATGGTGGCAATGATCATCGATCACATCGAAGGGCAGCCATGCGAGCCCAGGTTTCAAAAAATGTTTCGATTTGAAGACAAGAAAGTTTCTGCTGAGATCGTTCAATCGGAGTTGATATGCACCTGATCATAAATGGAGAATCTGCTGAAGTTCCCACGAATACAGTGGCGGAGCTGCTGCAATATTTAGGTCACAAAGACAAGTGGTTCGCTGTTGCCGTGGATGGAATGCACATTCCAAGGCAAGCATGGTTTGACACCAGGTTGCACGAATCACAATCTGTCGAAATTTTGTCACCGATGCAAGGGGGTTGAAATGTGGAACGTTGCAGGACAGCAATTAAATAGCCGCATGTTTGTCGGTTCTGCGCTCTACGAGTCACCGGCAATTATGCAACAGGCGCTCACCGCTTCGGGGGCTGATGTCGTCACAGTTTCGCTGCGCCGACAACAGACCGCTCCTAACGCCGCTGCTGGTTTTTGGAATCTTTTGCGTCAGTTAAAATTGCGCATTTTGCCAAACACTGCTGGATGCCGAACTGAGAAAGAAGCGGTTACAACTGCCAATCTGGCAAGAGAAGTGTTTGAAACCAATTGGATCAAGCTCGAAATTATCGGCGATGATTACACTCTTCATCCTGATCCTTTTCAATTGGTAAGCACTGCGAAAACGCTCGTTGCGCAGGGTTTCGAGATATTCCCGTATTGCACGTCCGACCTGGTTGTTGCGCAACGGTTGGTGGATGCTGGATGCAAAATATTGATGCCACTGGCATCTCCAATTGGCACCGGTTTAGGCATCGCCGACATGCGCTCGCTTGAAACATTGCGAAAGCGCCTTCCTGACGTAACGCTGATTGTGGATGCTGGCTTAGGCAAGCCTTCTCATGCAACGCAAGTTATGGAGATTGGATACGATGGAATTCTTCTGAACTCGGCTATCGCGCTTGCGGATAGTCCCGAGATTATGGCTCGTGCTTTCAAAACCGCTGTCGAGGCTGGAAGATTGGGATTCGAAGCGGGTCCGATGGTGCCGAGGCAAGTCGCTTCGGCAAGTACGCCTGTTGTTGGAACGCCCTTTTGGCAACAGCACACACAACAAGTTGCAGTGGGTTCTGCAAGTGCGTCAGGCTCAGCCAGCGATTGCGTCGCGGCGAGTAATTCTGCGTTACCGATTAATACCGTCTCGGTTAATACGCATGCGTTAGCGAGCAATTCACATGCAATCGAATAGCATTCCTGTTGCCTGGACCATTGCGGGCTCTGATAGCAGCGCCGGCGCCGGTATTCAAGCTGATTTGAAAACCATGCAGAGCCTCTCCGTCTACTGCGCATCCGTCATCACATCTGTGACGGCGCAGAACACTCAGCGAGTCAGCGCTGTTGCCAACATGTCGGAGGAATCCGTTCATGAGCAGGTTGCTGCGCTGCGTCATGATTTGCCACCAGATGCAATCAAGATTGGAATGCTTGGCTCTCTGCAGATAGTGCATACAGTCACTGACGCCATCCAGGCAATGACCTGCCCCATTGTATACGATCCGGTCATGATAGCCACCAGCGGTGATGCACTGGTAGACCCTGATGCTTTGCAAGCCATCCGAAGAAATTTAGTTCCGTTGGCGACGTTGGTTACTCCCAATTGGTTTGAAGCGCATATTCTTGCTGAGCGCGGCTTTGTCGATCCGTCCGAGGTTCCTGAGGCTGAGCTATCGCTGTATATCGAAACGCTTGCCGCAGACATTCTGGCTAGTGGTGCTCGATCTGTGCTCCTTAAGGGGGGACATCTTGACGGGGCTTATGCCCAAGATTTTTGGACTGATGGAACGGCGAGCAGGTGGTTTACCAGTCACAGGCAGTTGGTCACGAGCACACATGGCACAGGATGCACTCTGTCATCGGCCATAGCTGCGAGTTTGGCGAAGGGAACAGAAATTATAGACGCAATCGTCATAGCAAAAGCGTTTGTGAATCAGGGTCTTCGGCTGGCTCCGGGTGTAGGCTTCGGCAACGGACCGCTTGCACATGTTCAGCCAGCATTTCAGGAGCATGATTTGCCATGGCTTACGACGCACGCAGACGAAGGACGGGAGCGCCCTAATTTTCGGCGCGATGACTCGATTGGTTTCTACCCGATAGTTCCCGACAGCAAGTGGGTAGGACTTGTTGCGGAAGCAGGGGCCCGAACCGTGCAGTTGCGCATCAAGAATAAATCTATGGTCGAAATTGAAGATGAGATAATCTCTGCTATCAAAATCGCGCAAAGATTCAATTGCAATCTGTACATCAATGATTATTGGCAATTTGCGATCAAGCACAAAGCGTATGGAGTACATTTAGGTCAGGAAGATCTCGAAGATTCCGATTTGTCTGCAATTTCGCGTTCGAATTTGAGGCTAGGTGTCAGTACACATTGTTACGCAGAAGTGGCGCGTGCTCTCGCTGTTCGACCCTCTTACATAGCCATTGGTCCGGTTTTTTCAACTACCACTAAGGTGATGAGATTCGCTCCGCAGGGATTGGATGCTCTGCTGAATTGGTCTCAGATGTTGACTTATCCGCTCGTCGCAATTGGTGGCATCACTTTCGAAATTGCGGAAGATGTAATATCGCATGGAGCCTCTGGATTAGCAGTTGTTCGAGATGTTATCGACAGCGAGCAGCCGACCGCCCGCGTACAACGGTGGTTGAGTTTATTCGAGAAAAACGCCCGGAATATGGCGGTTCGCTAGTTAAGTCTACTAGTTATGTTCACTAGTTCAGTCCACTAGTTCAGTCCACTTGTTCAGCCCAATCTCGTTTCCACGGCTTTTCCACGTTGTTGCTGAAGAATGTTTCTCAAATCAGTAGAAGTTTTGGTAAGTCTGCTGAAAAAATTCGGTGCGAAATGACGAAAATTTTGATTGTTGAAGATGACGCAGATCTCGGCTCAACGTTGGGACGATGGATGAAGTTGGAGAACTACGTATTTGACTGGAAGGATAACGGTCAAGATGCGCTGCAGGACCTTCGATTCAATAACTACGATGCCATCGTCTTAGACTTGCGTTTACCCGATCTGAGTGGGCTGGATGTTCTCAGAACCTTTCGCAATCGAGGTGGAAAGACTCCTGTGCTGATTCTTACTGGAAAAAATATGGTCGAGGATAAGACCGCTGGTTTAGATGCCGGTGCTGACGATTATCTGACCAAGCCCTTTGATGGTCGCGAATTGATGGCGCGATTGCGAGCCTTGCTGCGGAGACCGATGAGTTTTTCTGGCGATCGGTTAGTTGCCGGTGAGATTGAACTTGATCGGAAGAGCCACGTTGTAAAATGTGCCGGCAATGAAATTAGCTTGCTTCCAAAGGAGTTTGATTTGCTTGAGTTTTTTATGCGGCATCCGAATCAAGTGTTTAACACTGAATCGCTCTTGGAAAGAGTTTGGCCATCGACGTCCGAGACGTCACCGGAAGTGGTGCGAACGCACATGAACCGGTTGCGCAAAAAACTTACGGCGAACGGACAGCAGGAATGGTTCGAAACAGTTCACGGCGTTGGATATAAGTTGCGGGTCTGATTAGTATCACCCTAAATGATTGCATTAATCACGGCGCTTCTTCCTTTAGGAAGGGGCGCTTTGAATTTGTCACTGCTGTTTAAAGCTTTGTGCGGACGTCCGCAAACTCACGAGAGTTGAGACGACCGCACTGAACAATTTTGTCGCGCAGATTGCTGTAAGGACGTATTTTTAAGCGACGAGCGATGCCAGCAATGTGACAGTAAAAACCAAACTGCCGCCCAGAAATAGTCCGGTTCGCAAGCGGAGGTGCTTTCCAAAGATGAGGAAACTTGGAGCTGAAACAAAACAAATTCCCAATCCGACGTAGGACAAGATCATTCTTGTATGTTCGGGCATGCCGTTGGCAAATCCAAATACTTTGACGAGCTCTATTGCAAATGCGGAGGCGACCGCGGCTGTTACTAAAATTGCCGTTGTGCTATTCACACCAGCATAGCTTCTGGCTGGCTGTTCGTATAGCGCCGATGTTGCGCTATTGATGTTCGTATCCACTAATGATTGCATGTTTGAACCTCCATCCATCTTTAACTGCAAGCGTGCTTAGTAATACGCGTATCCTAGATTGCACTTGTGTAAAAGCTATGGAATAAATGCATTCGATTTGGTATCAAGTCAGCTATTTGTCTAAAACCAATTTGTCTAAATAGGATGCAAGGCGCGTCGATTTCGCTCCACAACAATTCCATATCTATTTCGTATTCTCACCATCGGTTTACGCTATATCAGATTCGCTGAAAGTGTATAAGGAGCTAGGAGTGTTTGTGAAATTTACTATCTTGTTTCTTGCGGTAGCCTCTTTGTTTTTCGAAACATCGTCTAGCTGCGTTTTCGCCGCACATATGCAGCGAGCGGAGCAGGTCGTCACTTATTCCCGGGTACGCGGTTGGGAGGCTTCTCTAGTGCAGGGATCTCCAAATCTGGCGCGGTTTTATTGGGAGCCGATGACGCGACGAACAATTAATACGACTGGCACCACCGGACACCAAGCTAAACATTTGGCTCTACCAGTGGTGAATCATTCTTGTAGACCATCTTCGCCCCGCCGTGTTGAACCATTATCTTTACGTTATGCAACTGCTGCAACGGCTAAACGGCTATCGTCGGAATCCGTTTCATCTGCCGACGTCGCTCTCACCTACAAAGAGAGTCGCATCCAAACCGTTGGTGACCATCAGAACCTCGACGTGCGTGGGCAATTGGTGAGTTCCAGAACATCCGCTAAATTTCTTCCAAAACGTGCCTTGATTGCACATCAACTTTCGCTGAGCGACGCCTTCGGTAAGCAATAAACCATTAGTGTTTTGTGCGGTGATTACGAAGTCATTTCCACAACAATTACTCACCTTCTTGCATATTCTCTTACTGTGATAAGAGGAGTTAGCACATGCCTGATGACACAAAATTTGTACAAGAGATTGCCGACGCTGAAAAAAATGGCAACTTCAAAGAAGCGTTCGCCGACGCTTTGCGATTTATTTACGGTGATTCGTCTCTCCTCAGCTCAGACGGGAGCGGCTGGAAGGACCGTGCTCAGCAGCTTTCAGCTGATTTGGAAAAGCGTCACCTTATTCCACCGTTCAACATTGTTGATGGTAAGGGAATAGAGGTGAACACGAATATACCGACGACTCAGAGTGCCGATGGAGCGTGGCACGCAGACTATGCTTCCGGCTTGAGTTTAACGGCGAGCGCAGATTTTTCAAGCATCACGATTAATGACACGTCTGGAAATGCGCCACGAATCTTTCATCGGGACAGCTCTTCAGGTCAATACATTCAAGTAGACGTGCCTCAAGGGCAAAAGCCTCAGATTCTGCATCTTGATAGAAGCAATACCGATCATCCAGCGGTCACTATCACCGATCAGCAAACAGTGACGAAATTCACCAACGACGGCAACATCATGGTCACCCAATTTGGAGTCAATGGAGAAGTTGTTAGAGAAACCTTTACTCAAGCTAACGGGTTAACGGTTCTTACTGAAGGACCATCCGACAATGCCCAGCGAAAGGTAATAAGATACCCAGATGGAACGGTGCTCGAGGTCATTGCGTCTCAGTCGAAAGACGCTCAGGGAAACCATTTGAGCTGGACGACTTCGATCAACGTGCCAAATTTTCATGGCGGACGGCAGGTGCTTTTCAAACTGCCTTACGATATTACTGACGGTCATGCTCAACTGCCGACTAATTTTGAATTTCAGGACCCGAGCACTCAGATTATTTATTCCATCGATAACGAGACGCTCACGATGTCGCTTGCAATGCCAGAAGGCGGCACGGGTAAGTATTACATGAGCGGCATACAACCGGATATCAGTAACCCGTCAACGCCGTTGGCGACACCCACTGCAACAGCAACTGCAATTGTCGGCAGCGCTGCTGAAAATCCTTTCGTTCCTGTTTCCACTCCAGGAGCTCCAGGGGCAATGGATAGGGGCGAGTAAAGTCATCGACAAGTCTGCTCAGAACATGTGCGCGACTTGTGTTGACCGACAAAAATTAGCGAGTTAGCTGAAGCAAAGATAGAGAGACAAAATCTCTCTATTTTTTGCTTTTTGCTTTAATGAGCAGTGTAATAAACTGCACCGATAAGCAGTAGTTGCTTCCCGTAAAAGCGACTACTGCTACGTCGTTATTGTATTTCTAGCTAGAGTGCGACGCCTGACGGCGACATTAGCGCGGCAACCGCAGGATGAAAATCTTTCGCTGGAACAGTGTTTACTTGGGGTTCACTCGAAATGCTTTGCTTGGATGAATCGAAGAAAGTTATCTTTCCAAACCATGCGATTACTTGAGGTTCCAATTTTGCGAGCAGCTCTTTGAACGCTTGTTGCTGTGCCAAAAAGTCCGGATAGGAAAACTGACTGAGTTCGTCTCCATATACAATTTGGTGGTCCGGCTTTTCGTTTGGTAGTTCCGGCAAATCTGTAAAAAGACTAGTCATTTGTTTACTCCAAATCGCGATTAATACAGTACGAGCCTATCGATGTTCTGTAGAAAATAAGTGGAAATCGCATTCCGAACACATCCCGAACACATTCCGAACATTCCGAACACATTCGGAAATTGTTCAGCAATTACTTTGTTACGCCGTAAAAATAAGCGCGCGTATATCCTCGCGACTCCACCGCAAAAGGCTTGTAGCTCTCGAAATCTTTTCCTTTTAGCGGCGGGCTGTAAGTAGTTTCGTCGCAGTTGCCGTCATCTGAGTAGAAAGAAGGCACAGATTTATTTTGGAAATACGAATTTGCATTCGACATCGTGAATATTTCGTAGAAGTTCCGATAATTTCCCTTTGAAGAAAAAAGTGATCTGTAGTGTCCGCTGACACCTAATGTAGTTCCGAAGTTTGCACGGTGCTCTTGCCATGGCTGTTTCTTTGCGAATGCGCTTTCGTAAAAATCGGGCACCGAAAGCAAAACTTCTGCATGAACTGAGTACGTGCCGCGCGCCATGGCGATGGACTCGACTTCGAAATTCATTTCTGCGGGGGATTCACCGACATCCTTTACAAAACTTTCCTTGCCCGGCGTGACCAGGCTCTCTGTGGAATCGAACGCAACTGGGCCGGAGTTACATAGTGCATTTATTGACATTGCTACCTGCTTACTTGAACAACGGCTCGGCGCCGATGGTTAGCACCATGTCCAGACGATGCTTATAGGAAGTTCTTTCTTTGAGTATCTTTCTCGTTCCTTCGTACCATTCACGAAGCGATATGTCGGGCGCAAAATTCAGCGATGTGTCTGCGCTACCGCCGCCTCCCTCCTGGCGATCGTCAAGGCTTGTCAGTTGATTTGGCTGAGTGCTCACTGCTTTCCTCCTGATTATTTTTTGCATAATAAGGAAGACTTGTATATTTGATTTCTACGCCATGAGTATTATTTGTGAAATCACCATATGTGGTGTATACAAAAAATACAAATTGCGTCCCGTTCTTTTCAAGATTTGTTCTGCATCATAGTTTCGACGACTTGAGAGTGGAACGATGTATAAAGTTGCGAACACTAAGCTTAGGCACATTGCCAGACCTGCTGCTGATTTTCTTCTGTCAATCATGTATCAGACTGGATACCTGGTGCCTAGAAATATTGACAAGTCGTGGCAATATTGCAAAAAAGCTGCCACCAGAGGTTACAGCGTCGCGCAGCTGACTTTAAAGGAAATAATTGAAAAGGCCGGACCTGATAATCCTTTCTTTCGTGAGTCGCTGGATTGGTTTGTTCGAGCAGAAAAGTGTGTAGTTCCTGAGGCCTGGCACCATGCGGCTGTTTTGCTCAGTTCACAGTCGGGCGCAACTGCCAGTTTTGAGCAGATTACCAGCTTATACACGCGTGCTGCTAACTCTGGTTATCTGCCGGCGCAAAACAATTTAGCTCTGCATCTTGCCAGTCGTGGATTATACGAACAGGCTTACGAGAAGCTGAAACTCGCTTCCGATGCTGGATACACGATGGCGCACTTCAATATGATCCTCATGCAGATGCATGGTATCGCGCCGGTTCGCGACATAGCAGAGTGCATCGAAGAGTTAAATCGAATGGCTGCCCGCCAATTTGCACCGGCTCAGCAAAGGCTTGCTGAAATATACAGAGAAGGCGCGCTGGTGCCTAAAAACGATGTGACTGCGTTCAGACTGTTTTCAATTGCAGCAGAACAAGGGTTGTTGTATTCTCAATTCGCCGTGGTGCAAATGCAGCTAGACGAAAATTGCATCTTCTACGGTCCCAAGAAAGCTTTCTCTCAGTGCAAAACTTTAGCTGAGGCGTCCTATGCACCGGCGCAATTTCTCCTCGGCCGACTCTTCAATTTCGGCAAAGGAACTCTTACCTGTATCGATAAGGCAATGTTCTGGTATCAACTTGCCGCAAGTAATGGAGAACCTAATGCTATAGAGTGGCTCGAGAAATCAAATCAGTTGAGCAAGAACTGATGATACGCTGAGAACACAATTACTAACTTTTGAACCTACGTGATTAAGCGACTTTCCCGTCTGGAGAAAAGGAGTCAGGAGAAAAGGAGCAAGTCGCATTCGTTTCTGCCCCCCGGTGAACTTGCTTGAGTCTAATCCAGAAAGTCGCACCACACTTGCCGTCCTGTTTGTTGCGTACACCGATTTGACCACCGTGTGCTTCGATAATTCTTTTTGCAATGGCGAGACCGAGACCAGAGCCCTGGTGCCGGTGTGCAACGCCCTGCTCATGTCTCAAAAATATTCTCTCTCGGTCAAGCTCTGGCACTCCGATGCCATTGTCTGACACTGAAATTACTACTGAGCGATTGTTTTGCGATTCTGTCTGAATGTTTATCACAGTCTTCTTTGGAGAAAATTTGACCGCGTTAGAGAGAAGGTTGACTAACACTTGTACCAACTTTCTCTCATCGCCGAGGACTGTCGAATCAGACGACTCGTAGTTAATTTCAATTTCCTTTTTTATCAGGTCTCCAGAGACCATCTCCAATGCGCTTTTAATCAGATCGTCGACCTTGACTGCTTCAAAAGTCAAAGTCGCCCGCTGCGCCATCAAAATTTCCTGAATCAATTGCATCATGCGCGTTGTATTTCGTTCGACGACTTCCAGCACTTCGAGAGCATCTTGAGGGATTGGTCCAGAGGCACCAAGTCTCAATAGTGTCAGTGAATTTTGAATTGAAGATAGCGGCGTCTTTAGCTCATGACTTGCTTCCGCCAGCACCTCATGATCCACAAATGACATGCTGCGTGAGTCCACCGGATAAATTGCGCGGTGACTGCCAGTCCACTCCTGCGCTCCGTCTGTTCTCATTGCTCCGAACCTCCTGGTAAGTTTAGTCATCTTGAAAGAACGTTGTGTAAATTTGGTGGAACTTTGTGGAAGCGCTCGACTGTTAGCTTTCCGCTTATACGATTGTGCAAGATTTTGGCAAATAATGGATCGGTGAAGTTACGCACTTGAACTTTCTTCAAGTGCTAGCGCAGCTTTGTAGCCCATATTTCTGCGCTTGCATTCATCTGTATCGTTGGCGCTGGTTGCGTCATGTTGTCATCTCGTGGATTTAGCGCTTGTGCGAACGTCGCGAACTTCCAATGTGAGTTGCTGAGCGTACGGTCACCAGTGTGCTTTTCGCGAATTATTTGTAATCTGCTTGCATCGAAAAGGCGATTTGGCTGCGCACAAAGGAACTAGAAAAGATGAAGATGAACAGTGTGAAAAATGAGAGTTATGTGCAATACGACACACTTTTGACAGTCGATGAAGGCAGGCTTGTCATCAGCCTTACAGGCAGTTTGATCCAGAATATAGCGCTTGCGATGTCCGGCGATACTGTTCACGCTGGTGGGGATCAGTCTGACGTAGATCAGATTTCAGTTTTACATGGCAAAAAACAAATCGAGCTGTTATTCGCAGAAATTCGCCAGTTGATCGAAAACGACTCATTGCCACCGCGATTTGTCGCCGAACTGGTGCAACACTATTTTGAGTTAACCGGACGACATCTGAAAAGCGATCTTGGTGTTCATGCAATCGAACTAGATCGATGTTTTCAAGTCGCAATCGACGTTGCATCGCGTCAAAATTTGTGATCAGGAGGTTACTGAGGTTTTCACTTCGGTATGGATAAGCACGGCAGGCGTAAATAGTATGACTATGTTTTTTAGACTTCCAAAAATTCGTGTCCATTCGATTTTGATTTGTGCTGCGATAACTTCAATTTTCCTAAACGCTACTTGTGCCCGGGCGCAAGATGCCCCAGCTGTGGAAACCAGCCTTGTGCTTCAAGCCGCTGAACAGAATCTTGGAATTCCGACTTTAGACAACACATATTCCGTCGACCGCGCCAATCCTCTTCAGTCGGGGGGTGGACAGGGGGCAGGTCCGCAGGGTCCGGGCAACCCTTTGGGTGGCGGAGTTACTGACGATCCATACGACAATCTCGACGAACAGTTAAAAAATGATGTTGAACCATTTAGCATCGGCGATTTCCTGGCAAATCCAGGTCTATTTTTTTCGAAGTATTGGTCGTCCATCATGAAAGTAAATGAAGTTCGCTCGTTTAACGTTTGAATTTCGAGAAATAAAGTTTAATCTTGATAGGTTTATTTATTAAATTTAATCTTAATTATTCCTTATACTAATCATCAATGCTTTGACTTTCTAGCCATGAAGGTGGATTTCATTTCAGAGAGAAGAGTATCG
>WBZN01001099.1_pt2 | contig 13333 bp, 14 predicted proteins | sample 5204281 | NCBI WGS metagenome assembly WBZN01 (sample SAMN12344347, study PRJNA552823) | activated sludge metagenome | biome: Activated sludge suspended growth; feature: Nitrification reactor; material: Wastewater; isolation source: activated sludge from nitrification reactor of wastewater...
TGCAACCATTGATATCAACGAGAGGAGGAATGCAACAACAGGAACAAGACAACATAAGAAACGCAGTCACGATTCAACATTTCGGTTTCAGCGCGCACCACAAAGGCTGCGCAGTTCATAACGAAAGGAAGTGACAAACTCGTGCAAAAACACAGTTCCGCTCAGTCGAATGTGCAGAATACTGGAATTCAAATCGACGACGCTCAGCTGAGTGCACTTGCACATCATGCAGAGACGAACAAGAGAGACGGTCAATTCTTCCAGCGCTGTCTTGACACCATTCATTCGGCGGCGCGTGGTTCAGGAACGTGGTACGTGCAACTGGGGCTGACGACCGACACAGCAATCGACTTGCTGCGCAACGTTTTCGCCGAAGCCGGAATCAGCACTTCGGTGCAACATTTTCGAGACGATGAATTGCTTGAACTTTGCGTATAGAAAGGGACAACCATGCCAACTCTACTTGTCGTTGTAGTCTCGCTCGCGGTCGGCGCCATTGTTGGACTTCTGATGTCGGCGGTTCCGATCAACCGTCGGGAAACATTCTTGATTTGGACGCAATTCGCGGCTCTGTTCGGCGCCATCGCTGCATTACTGGTCTATCTGATCGCTCTCGACACGGCATTCGAGGGAGATCCAGAAGCAGGGAATCTCGCAGGTGCTCTTTGCCTGGCAGCAGCAGCATTCAGCTCGGCTGGCGTTGCCTATCTGATCGGAAGAGACTGGGGGCGACGCATACGCCAGCAGAAGTCAATCGCGCCGGCGACGATTTTGTTCCTCTCTCGCAACTTTGACCGGCTGGCCACTCCAGGGCAATCGCGGACCGAAAAGGCTTTCATCAGCAAGGATACTCTGGAAAAAGCCGTAACCTGGTTCTCAGGGCGGGACCTGCAACTTCTACAAGAGGCGATCAAGCACTTCAAGGACATTGGTCACTTTGACAGTTCTGAATCCGTGCCGATGCCGCCCGCGTCTTCGCTCGCTGGCACGCTAAACCTGGTCAACGTTTATACCGTCGAGACATACGTGATCTCGTATTTCGACATCACAACCTATCAGAGACGGCTGGATGCGAAATACCCGGGGTGGTAAAACCGGTTGCGTGGTAGACAAAGCCGAGCCAGGTGTCGACCTGTAGCACCGCTAGCGGTGCGTGCGCTAGCGTCTTATATGAAACAAGCACAGCGCAAAAAACAAAGGGTCCGTTGTGCCAGGCGGCAACGGACCCTCTGTTTGTGCTCCACAATCCCCGTAATCCGGTCTGTATCTTACGCCGCGATGACAGCCACGGGCAGCCAATCATGCGCTTCCCTGCTGTAATGCAGACGACGTCCATTGAATTCGAGCGAGAACTTGAGATTGAGATAAGCCGCAGCGATAGTGGCGAGGTGGAGCGCATCGTTCCACCAATCCAACCCTGTTACTAACTCCCTCGGTGCAAGTCTTTCGTCAACCTCGATCGAGTAGGTTAGATAGTTGACTCCCAACTCTTCGTAGATACGAATTTCACGTCCGTAGATGCTGCCGTTGACTTTGTCGTGGTGATCGATCACCACAGATGGTAGCACCGCGATGCCCTGCCGCGTGAGCAGCTCTTGCGCGGCTCGCAGCAATTCCTGAGGCTCATCGGCCATCAACGCTGTGTCATTCCAGGGTATTCGCGCTAAAGTCCAGTTTGCATCGAGTTGATGCATCGCGCGAAATTCAGGACGAATCGGAATATTTGCAAGCACCTTCATCGCATTAAGCTGCTGCTCCGGCACGCGCGCCTCGGAGCCACACAGCTTGTCAGCGATGATGACAGCAACAACATCCGGTCCGTCGAACTGACGTTTACGCTTGCGATGCAGCCAACTCTCAGCGCGATGATTTCGGACTATGAATACAATACGATTGATAAAGGCGCGCGGAAGAGGTTTGCCGTCGATCCTGATCGTGTCCAGGTAATTTCGAGCCAATACGGCGCCTGTCTTATCGTGGTTTTTTGAGCCTTTGATTCGTCCAATGTCGTGTAGATATGCGCCCAATTCTGCCGTCGCTTTCATGTAGCGACTGATCGGCTCGGACGACAACAATTCGGTCTGCTCGATGATCTGCATCGCCAGTGCCACCACGTCATTAGCATGCTCTCGACCATGATCGACGAAGTTTTCCGCCAAAGTTACGGCATTACCCTCGTCCATCATCGCTGCGAGATTTGGATCGTTTTTGGCAAACTCAACACCCTTGTCACATAGATCGAGCTGCACTGGGTCGGTTATCTGCTTTACCACTGATTCACTTTCTTTCTTGTGCTAATTAGCGGAGGCGAAATGCCACCGCAATGTCGAACAAATCTGAAACACCGAAATTGCGCTCCGCTTACGACAGGCGGCTCACATGAAATTGCGACCCGCATACAGACGCGGCTCACACAGATTTGCGCTCAGCCCGAGACACGGGCAAGCCTTGCTAATCGCCACTCGAATTTATCGAATGACCCGCCGACTACTGACGATTTACTTGAATTCCGTTGGGTTGCTACTGCACGCTGTGACAAAAAAGATGACGCTTTGACCTTACTTCTACACGAGTTGTGGAAGCAAGCTTCGCATCGTGAGGATCGACAAAGCCTGTCACCAATTTATGACAACTCGTCGAAAAGTCTTTTTCAATAACCTTATTCAGCGCAAGCTCAGCGAACATCGTAAGTTAACCGCCGCACAGATAAATACGGAAAACACGGCGCGAGAAAAACTTTGCGCACGAATAGTTTGCAACATCCCAACAACTTCGTTGTATTGAAACAGAATCGAATGCTAGACAAAAAATATTCACCACATCACATCCAGAGCAAGTATCACCAAAACATCACTTCTCCATCGATTATCTCGAATCAAGTTTTAAACAGTAGCTGTTCGTTGTAAGCCGTTCATCGCCAGAAGACCGGAGATATGCAGAATCAACGGTCGAACCTGAGTTTGTCCAGTCTGACTGCAACTGCACCACAAAGTGTCCAATTTCGTAAGTAGAAGAGGAGACAAAATGAGCGATCACAAGGGTGGTTCCAGAAACAAAGGCAGCATCGAGAGGGATGAAGCGAATCGTCGCGTTGCGATTCGCACCGAAGCGCAAGCTGCGGACGGCATCGTGGAGACATTGACCCTCGACGAATTTAAAAACAAAATCGAACCGACGGCTCTGCGGCGCCTTGAAAGAGCTGTGCCTCACGCTTTTCGGCGCAACTCGGCTCAGGGCACCGAAGAACCGGAATAGGCGCTGAAGGCGCCACGATTCAACTTTATCCTTTTCGAGCAGAACCAAGAAAGGGCGGGTTCAATGATTTTAGGATTGCCGATCGCATTGATGGTTGTTGGAGGAATACTTTCCATAATCGCAGGACTGGTGGTCGCCGTCGGTTTGAACGCGGCAGGCTCACGGTATCGCATCAGCTTGATCGAATTCATTGTTTGCTCGGCAGCGCTCCTGGTAATTGTCGCTCCCGCAGTGGCACTTGTCGGATCAAAACTGTCCGTTGACAATCTTCTCGAGTACCACGAAAATCTCAACGGCTATGAGCTGACCGCAATCAACCAGGTCTTCTACTGCCACGAGTCAGACGTAGAGGGCGGGGACACTGGCGGTTGTACCCGCACGTATAACGCCGACAGATACACGGTGCAGGTGCCTTATACGGAAAAGGTCGTCGACCACGCAGCCTACACCGATTCGAAGGGGCGGTATCACTCGGAAGTTTCGCACACAGTGACTAAATGCTGTAAAACCGAAACGCGATACCGGCAGGTGCCCTACACCCAGCAAGAAGTCACTTGGGTCATCCACACCACACTCGGTGACTTCACGCCGGGCGACCATTGGCTTCAGGCCGACCCGGACAATCACCGCATCGCGCCGCAACATGACGTGATGCAATCTTACGGCAGTCTTCCCTCCGGCATACCAACCGCATGGGCTCAGGCGAAACAGCGCATCGATAGCGGCGACCCTGGTCCGGTGACGGTACGCAGCAACTACGTCAACTACATTTTGGCAAGTCAGTGGACGACGCTCAAGAAAAATTCCGGGCTCATCGACAGCCTCAATGCAGCTAAGTTGCTCCCGGCATTCAACTCGACGATCCACGACTTTTATCTGGAAGACCGCGTTTACTTCGTAGGTTTGTTGCCACCGCCCGGCGACTGGCAACAGGCAATCAACCGCTTCGATGCCGCCCTCGGCACCGGCTTGCAGGGCGACTTACACCTCGTCATCGCCGACTCCAATAAAGTTGGTGACCCGGACGAGTACTTGCAGGCATTGATGGCGTACTGGCAAACCTCAGGTACATTCGGAAAAGACTCAGCCTCCAAAAATGTCCTTGTCGTTGTTCTGGGTACAGCGGACGGCCAGACCATTGCATGGGCGCGTGGAGCAACTGGCATGCCTCGCGGAAACGAAGGTATGCTCAACGAAATCATGAACCTCAAAGGCACTGTGCTGACACCAGAAGCGGTGCTGGGTCGAACCAGGGGAGAGCCATACGTTGACCCGAACGGCAAGACCAAAGTGCGGATAATCAACACGGTTCCGCAAGGGTCCCTCGAGCAGATCATCTGGGGGGCAAACAAGTTTCAGCGGCAGCACATGACGTGCAAGGGCGCAGATGGCACAACGACACTGTGCTACGACTATCTGCGCGACGAAGTTCAACCGACGGCGGAACAGAACAATATCATCCTCTTCGTGACTCTGATTTTCTCCGCCGTAGTATGGGGTATTGCTGCGTATGTCGGTCTTCCAAGCATGCGTCGTTGAAAGTTCAAGCTTCCACACTCGTCTAGTTACGCTCAGCATATATTGAAAGGTCCAACAGATGAAAAACAAAGTCGTAATCGGTTGCATCGTGGCTCTAGTCGTGTTCGTGATTGCATCGTGCGGCATCGTCGGCACTGGCTACTTCGCTGTCAACAACTTTCGCAAGGGCATTGTCGATTCAGAAACGCAGGTGTCAGGCACCTACAAGCAGTGCGCTGACCAACTTTCGCAGCGCATCGAAGCCTTCTATGAAGGTCTCGGCATCGCCAAGGATAAGACCGGGGCTATCGACAAAATTGTCAGCGACGTGATCGCGCAGCGTGGAAGTCTCAGTCAGGCGGCGCTGGTCCAGGCGATTACGGAAGCATATCCTGACCTGGGCAGCAATCTGAACATCTATGACACCGTTCTGGAGCAAGTAAATGCGCAGCGCGCAGCCTTCCACGGCTGCCAGCAGGGTTTGATCGACCAGCTCGCTGCATTCCAGCGTAAGATTCACGATGACATCATCGGGCAGTTTGCGGCGAACCTGTTCAATTTGCCGGACGAGAATCTGGTTGCCCAGAATGGAAACGGTCCGGCGCTGTACGGAAAAGACGCACTGGCAAAGATGGCGGAACTGGTCGTTACTAGCTCCACCAGTGGTGCCTACGACACTGGTCATCTCGATCCGCTGGTTGCTCCGACCGACGCACCGGCGAACTCCAAGCGCTAAGGCAGATAGCCCCGGCGGTTAGCACGTTGCCGCTCGGCAATTAGATTAGCGAGTCAGGGAGAGGAGCTGAAACTTGGCCCTCTCCCCCTCAATTTCGATTGGTTCAATCCTGACTGGCTAACTCTTCAATTCTTCATTTTTCAATATTTACCTAAAATAAACTAGTTAAGTATAAATGACTTGAGAAGAAGTCTCAGAAATTGACGCGGGACCGAGTCTTTTAGACAGCGGTCCCGCTTCCAATAGTTGCAGTTGGAACTGCACCGAACTTCTACAGCTTCCAAATACTGCAGCTTCCAAATACCACTGCTTCCTTCTACTCCGCTTCGACAACCTTTCTTGGCGGAATGAAGACATCGATGACACCCAAACCACCTGGAGTCTCTTCGGCGAAACGATGCCCGAAGATATGCACCGCGCGACGACCATCTTCGCCACGCAGAAAAGGGAACGCCTTGCCGTGCAGAGCGCCGTGACAGTTGACCCCGGCATAGAATCCAGACGCGTAGCGCTCGATGGCAGAGTCACCGAAGTCCATCCGCTCTCGCGCGAAACCCATTCCCACCTGGTGAAAGGAAAGATAGATGCGTTCAACTCCAGCGCTGGTCAGTTTGGTAAACCAACCGTTGCTTAGCTGCGGCGCATAACCCTGAATCGTGACGACACGATTCATGCGCGCGGAATTATAAGCTTCGGTGATCGGGTTTTGCACCTTGCGCTTTCCCACCTCAGCCAACACCTTCGAAAACACTCGCGGTTCCAACGTGCTCTCAGTGTCCTCGGGCAGAATCTCTCCGACCACACAGCCAAGCGAGATAGCGCTGCCGAACGGCCTTACGTGCACACGCGGATGCTCATCAACGCCGAGCAACTGAGCAAAGTCTTTGCGCTCCATCGGAATACGAGGGTAGTCTCCATTGTCTTTGTCGCTCGATCGGCGGGAAGCGTCGACACGCGCCTGGATGGACTTGAGCACATCGAGGATGTTCGATTCCGGCGGCAAATTCTGGTGCACGCCTTCGAGCGCTGGAATGTAGAAAAGATGACATTGCGGTCCAGCCGCTTCAACTGTGCGAATCAGCATGTCGCGCCCAGCCATTTTGCCAAAAGCGAGAACGCGTTCTTCCCAGATTTGCGACGACTCATGCGCTTCCAGAACCTGTCGCGCAAACTGGGGCGCATGCTTGCTCAAACTGTCGAACATGCCTTCAGGCTCAGTTTCTTCCAGTTCAGCCTCGCGCATGGCACCGGGAGCGAGAAGCTGAAAAGCAAGGTCGTGGAAAACTCGACCAAGAAAGTAGATTCGAACCGGCTTGAAAACGCTGACGAACTTGATGAACTGCTCGAAAAGCGGCTCATCAAGATCGGGATAAAGAAAGTTCGCTGCCACCACAACCTTCTCGCCATGTGCGATGAAATCACGCATTCGCCCGGATTTTCGATTCGAGCTGCGATGTGGATTCGGCACCGTGATTGAGAGAAATGCATTCTTCTTCATGACCAATCCTCCGCTTTCGGCATTCGGCGAAGCAATCCCAGCGAGCGCATCTTGGCGTAAGCCTTGATGATCGCCGGCATTGCATCTTTGAGACTGTTGAACCAGACGACACCATAGCGATCAAGCAGCGCATAGTGCTCCGGCAGGGTCAGCGTGCGACTGCTTTCGATGCCCACCGCGATCAGTCCATGATCTTTGCTGGCATTGACGAGAACGCTGGCACGGTCATCCACCAGCACGGGAATATGCAGAAGGATGCGATCCAGCATGAAGTCTGGTTTGTCGTGGGCGGAGCAGAAGATGATATTGTCCTCTTCAGTGATCACGCCCGCTTTGAGAAACTGCTGCACGCGCATCTGCCGGGGTGTGCCCCAACCGTATGATTGACCCGAATCGGGCGAAGAGTCGAGCGCGCCAGGCAGGCTGGTCAAGATGTGAGTTTCGATACCTGCGGCACGAGCTTTTTTGATCGCCTCGACAGCGCCTTTGTAAAACTGGAGGTCGCCAATGCCACCTTTCGTCTTGCCCATCAGGTCACGGAAGACCTGCCCCATCTGTGCTTTGCTCAGCCCAGTGGCGGGATCGCGGTGGTAGAAATAGGTGCGCGAGTTCTTCACATTAATCGGGCGTTGGCGCCCAGTAGTGATCACACCGACGTGCTCCTGAACGCGCGAATCGAAATCAACCAGCACTCCATCTGCGTCACAGCCGAGAATGGAGTCGAAGTATCCAGCGCCCTGCTCGCGCACCACATCAGGAATCGGAATTTTCTTTACGTATGTTTCGGACATATTGGTCTCCTTACTGTCCGCGCAACGAGGCGGCACAGCTACTCGTAAATCGGAAATTCGACGAGGTTGAAGTCAGCGTCGAGAAAAGCGAAGTATTCGCGAGTACGCCCTTCCTCGTCTTCTCCCAGAATGGCGGGAATCACCTGCACATGGGCGATGCCGTTGTTCACTTCGACAACACCGAAAGCATGGGTCCAGTCATGGTCGCTGGTACCATAATTGGTGCCGGGGGCATCCCAGTCGAGATTGCACCCGAACTCTTCCCCATGCTTAACAAGCCCTTCGGAAGTCTCGAAGGCGAAGTCACCCGAGCGATGAACATGGCCTATGCCGATGTTATCGAGTGACTTGAGCACATGCTTGTAAGCACTGTAGGCCGGCTTGGGGTCGACCATATTGCCGTGACGCAATCTGTAGTCTTGCAGAATCAAACCGCCCTCTTTACCGCCTACCTGACCGACGCCCCAGCAAAACATGATCGGGTCGTCGGGTCTGAAGTTCAGGATATTGGTTGCCAGGTCGGTCAAACGATTGTGATTCGCACCATTTACGATACCACCAAGCTGCGGAGCGAATTCCGACAGATAACGGCGCTCGCGATCGTCATGATTGCCCGGATCGACGATCAGCAACGCGGGATTGCCAGCCTTCATTTTCGCGCGCAGTTGGTGCTTGGCTGCTTCGATCGAACCTGCTGTAGAAAAGGGCATGCCGTCTTTGACGTTGCGAGCAAAGCGCGAGAACTCTCCCAGGTCGAGAAAGTCACCATTGTCAACCGAAAGGTGCGGGCAGTACCACTCTGCAAAATCAAAAATGGCACGCAGCACGCCCTGATGTTCGTATGGGCTGTGCGAGTCAGGATAGACCAGCATGCGGAAACCGTCGGGCGCCGTCAGACGCGTAACCGTGTCAACTTGCAGCCAACTGGCTTCGTTGAGTGGCAGCCCGTTGATTCTGATGGCGCTGATGGTCTGGCGACGCTGTTCGGGTGATTCGCCGAACCGAGTCGGCGGCGGGCCAACACGTACAAAACGAGCAACATATGTACCCATAGCTATCTCCTCTGGATGTAACAGCCCCTGAGCCGTTCATCCTCATTAACGAGCGAAGGACAAGTACTACATCACGATGGATAGATGGAAAATTCGAAAGATAGGTAGCAATGGTGGCTTTAACGATTGCGCAGAACGTTTTCAGATTCGAAAGAGAGTAGGGAATAAAGACATCCTATGGATGTAGTCGTAGTCAGCGCAATGCTCAAGCACTTATAGATCACTCAGGATTCAGTTGCAAAGCAGTCACGGCGCGGCTTTCGAGACAATTAACCGAGCTTCCGCAAACTAGAAAATTCCGCCCACGCCCGCGTTCAGTGAGAAATTATTTGGTGCTGGCTTAGCGCAACTGAATAAACCATGCAAATTAAGTTCGGACGAAGGACCACCGTCACTTATCTTCGTAAAAATTTTGGAACTGCTTTGCTCAATATTCTAGTATCGAAATATATTCCGATTTTGCCAGAGCGGTTCACTACACAAAACATCTATCCAATCGACATTTAGAGAAAAATACCTTCGGCTCCAGGCTTCGAGCAGAAAGGCCTTCGAATTGACGAATCAAATCGCCGTCTTCCGCCTACCAAATCGCGGACAGAGAGATGAGTTTCTGCCACTACAGGGAAATCCTGCCCTCAAGCTGGACTGGGTTACCCCGCAAGATTACGACGGAAACGCGCAGATAATAATCTTGCCTGGCTCAGCTCGCACTATCGACGACCTCGCCGCACTGCGAGAGTCGGGTGGTGCACGATCGATTCAAAATCACCTCGCTAGCGGACGCATTGTCATTGGCATTTGCGGCGGCTTCCAGATGCTCGGCAAACATCTGATAGACCCACGCTTGAGTCAGGGGAATGAAAAAGTCGTGGAAGGTCTGGGCTATCTTCCTCACACCACCGTGTTTGGACCGAGCGAAAGTCCCTCAGGCGCTGCGCGTACACCGTGGCTTTCATGCAGCACAACCGGGCGACTGCTGATCGGAAAAGGTGCAGGCGGCACCGTCTACGGTGAGGAACGGCGGAGTGGGTTCTCATACGTGAGCGAAAGTGCAACCGGGTATTTGCCGTTGATGACGATCCTTGAGAGGCAACTAAACGAGGAGCTGCCCACTCCAGAAAAAATCGGCTCAGTAATGTGGAACCCAGGTACAGAAATAATAGACGGTCTCGTATCGGCAGACCGACGGATATGGTCCACATACGTCCACATGATTTGTCACAACGAGCCTTTCCAGAGAACCATCATGGAACTGCTCTAAATACGTTGAAGCGTTTCGCGCCGCATACACCAGCACCGACCATGGTGCACATCAAATTCATGTTAAGCGCTATCGGGGCGGCATGCAACTGCGTGCCGTCTCGATAGACGGAGCAAGGCAATCGTTACACGCCACATGCGGTCATTCCCATGGTTACAAAGCAACGGCGCTAGGAAAACAGCCGGCTCCGTTGTTAGGTTCAAAATTACCCATTTAAACAAATCGAACTTTGGAGAATACAAAAACAACAGTCAAAACGAATTATCAACCGACTATTTTTCGCATAAGCGCAGCAATTTATTGCCGCGCTCTCAACGGTCTGAAGAAATTGGCAGCGCCGATTCCATCAGAATCACCACGCCTGAACGCAGGCAACAAACAGTTTCAGAAACAGCAAAAACGTTCGTTCGCATCAGGCAAGCAATAACGCTTGCCCCAACATTCTATTGGAGACTGAAATGGCTATCCAGGATTATACAAATAAGGGTTCCGCCGGTCTGAAAAGATTTCTTGAATCCGGCGAATGGGCCACATTCAACGAAACTGAACTCACCAAGCTGGTGAGCTACATTTCGTCGATGGAAGAAGATAAGACGATTATTGAGAGCGCCGGAGTTAAATCGCTACTTATGCACATCTTTGGCGCGGGCTTCGCTCGAACAGCGCAAATGGCAGTGACACTGTCATGCGCATACAATCTTTGCCTGGCGCGCACAGATCGTCGCGCGCTCCTGGCAGAGGTTGTGTTCCTGTCGCCCGCGTTTGCGCTGCTCGTCAGTCGTCGCGGGAAGGACCTGCGAAAAGTAATTGACGAACAGACAGCGAAACTTGTGCTTAAGCGCGCCCGGCGCGGAACCTTCGGCGAACAGCAGACAACCCTCGCTAATCTGAAAGCTCTGGTTAGTGAGGCAGATAACGACAATCTGCCGAGCACCGCAGAGAGCGTTCAGGCGCTGCGTACACGGCTGATGCATAGCGAACAAAGTCTGCTCGATACTCTCATCAATCTCGGAGTCAATCGGAATGTCGCTCACACTGTCGACGCCGCAAGCGTCAATGTCTCAAGCTTGAATCAGTTAAATCGCACACTGAGACTCATTGGACACCAACTGCGTGCAGCAAGTGACGAAACACCGGCAGAACAGACATTCCTGTATGACAGGCAAGACATTCGCAGCCTCGTCTCTCAGTGCGTTGACGTGGTGTGCCTCGAACACGGCAGCGCAGGTGCAGCACTCGCATACCACCTGCGTAAAGCAACAGGAATTATGATCAATGTTCTGGACGCTCGTGAAGACTCATTGGACACCGGCCGACGCATGCTGCTGCTTGATCCACTGGAACTGGTCACAGACGAGCGCGTCAAGTCGAAGCTGGAAGCGCTGCTGGCAAGTGGGCAAGTCGTTATACCATCAGTGGTTTCAGAATTCAGCGCTGGTATCAATGCTTACGAACTGGCAATCTTGGGCTTGCGATCAAGCGACGATGCACACGCGTTTTTGCAGACCAAACTCTCTGAAGTAAACGCCAATGTCGACGCCATGGGTCTTGCAGCTCTGCCCAGTGAAAGCAATGTTCTCATCGCAGAAATTGCAATACTGATCTACCTGCTCACCGAGGAACATGTTCAAGCCGCGGCACACGTGGCGAACACACTCACTACCGTTCTACCTGTGCAGGACTTGATCTTCTATCTCTGGGAGGCGCATTCCACACTCGCACAACACCGCGACCTGAGCAACGTTGTCTGGCTCGTCGACGGAAGCGAAGGCGGCAGCGGGTTACTCGTTTCGTATCTCTACCGACAAGTAACCGGCATCGGCAGCGACCAGTTTGTCACTCTGACCAGAGCGCTGAAGAAAGACAAGTTCCGTATGAAGGCTCTAAAAGCCAGATTAGCCGGGAAGCAAGTTGTCATCGTGGATGACTGCTCCATGACCGGAAATCAGCTTGCGGAACTCGTCGCGTTCGTCGGCAACAACTTCGCAGTCACAGACATATCAGTAATCGCTTCAGTCGCAACGGCTCAAGCAAAAGCGAAACTAAGCGGTATTTGCACAGAGTTCGTTGTGGGTCAGGAAGTCGCGGATATACGGAACGAAGCCCAGGAACTCTTCACTGCGATGCCTGAGTTCGGCGCCGTGATCTGCTCAGCCGTTGAACAGAGTCGGTACGGAAATGGATCGGTTATCACGGGCATGGTGCTACCGCACATGGTGCCCAATAACACCGGCAAGTGGCTCTATGCGCTGCTAACGCAGTGGCTGGATCTGCCAGCCGCGCACAGCGAAAAGTGCGTGATCAAACACGCTGCGTAAATGCGCGCCGAAACGAACTGCTTAATGCGCGGTTGAACGCGCTTCGTAATCACAGGCGGACAATCCAGTCCGCCTGTTTTCAATTTCAAGGAGCAATCATGAGTCAGAGAAACTCGAATTCATCGGATGTGATTGACATTCATTCCACCGGTGAGGGTGTCGCTCGCTGGCTGAGCAACTTTACACGGCACTCGTTCAACTTCCGCGGCGTTCGCTGCGAATCCATCGAAGGAGTGTTGCAGGCGACAAAGTCGGACGACATCGCGACACAGCACGCACGCTGTCTTCTCAGCGGTGTGCAGGCGAAGCACGCCGGGAAGAAGGGTCGGGACTGGAAGAAAGACCAGGTCTTGTTCTGGGGAAAAGTCGCGATGCGTCGCGACTCGACCGAGTACGAGCAATTCATTGACGAACTCTACGATGCGGTCTTCGAACAATGTCCCGAGTTCCGTTCGGCGCTTGCGCAGACTGAGAACCGCACACTCACCCACAGTATCGCGCGGGGCAAGCAGAGCTTCGAAACGGTGCTCACCGAGGACGAATTCATCAAACGCTTGAATAGCCTGCGTACACGACTGAAAGCAGGTCAATAGCCGTTCTCAGCAAAGGAGCATAAGCTATGAACGAGGAAATCGTCATCGATGGCGGCAATTTCTGCCCCATCACGATGGCGCATGTCATCATCGCGGAACATATCAGAGATGCGCTGAACGGCAGGGTATACGTAGTCGCCGACGATACACCGAACCATCGCGCCATTATCCTTGATGGCGACGCTCGGCACGGTGCGCCCGTTGAGCTTCACCTCGCGCACGACAACGCCGCGCATGGTGTGGGCCAGGATGCCATTCAGCGCGGTGCTGCCGGCGTGGTAGCCGATGAACATTGCGGCGGCGTATTGCCC
>WBZN01000919.1_pt1 | contig 13329 bp, 13 predicted proteins | sample 5204281 | NCBI WGS metagenome assembly WBZN01 (sample SAMN12344347, study PRJNA552823) | activated sludge metagenome | biome: Activated sludge suspended growth; feature: Nitrification reactor; material: Wastewater; isolation source: activated sludge from nitrification reactor of wastewater...
GTGGGCGCGCTGGGCGGCGAAGACGCGGGCGATGTCGTTCATGGCGGGGCTCCTGTCGGGTCGATCGATGCGGTGTCAGGCGATTCCGGGGTCAGGCGATGTTGCGGTCGCGGCCCGACCAGTAGGGCTCGCGCAGCGAGCGCTTGAGCACCTTGCCGCTCGGGTTGCGAGGCAGCGCCGGGATGAAGTCGATGGAGGTCGGGCACTTGTAGTGCGCCAGGCGCGAGCGCGCCCAGGCGATCAGCTCGGCGGCGGTGGCGGTGGCGCCGTCCTTCAGCACCACGCAGGCCTTGACCGTCTCGCCCCATTTCTCGTGCGGCACGCCGATCACCGCCAGCTCGGCCACCGCCGGATGCAGCACCAGCGTGCGCTCCACCTCGGCGGGATACACGTTCTCGCCGCCCGAGATGATCATGTCCTTGATGCGGTCGTGCAGGAACAGGTAGCCCTCCTGCAGGTAGCCCGCATCGCCGGTGCGCAGCCAGCCGCCGCCGGGCCCGCGCCCGAGCGGGAACGCGGCCGCGGTGGCGGCCTCGTCGTCGTGGTAGCCGCGCAGCAGCTGCGCCGTGCGCACCTGGATCTCGCCGACCTCGCCCTCGGCGCATTCGCCGCCGTCGCCGGGGCGCACGATGCGCAGGTCGATGTGCCGGCCGGCGCGGCCCACCGAGCGCAGCAGCCAGGCCTTCGGGCCACCGGGGTCGTGCTCGTGCGGCAGCAGCGCCGTGAGCGTGCCGCTCGCCTCGGTCATGCCATAGACCTGCAGGAAGCCGCAGCCGAACGCCTCGAGGCAGCGCTCGAGCAGCTGCTCGTCGATGGGCGAGCCGCCATAGGCGATGCAGCGCATGGTGGAGAGGTCGGTGGTGCGGATCTCGGGGCACTCGACCATGGCCTTGAGCATGGCCGGCACGGCGAACGCATCGGTGACGCGGTGGCGCGCGATCGCCTCGAGGTAGCGCTGCGGATTGAACTCGGGCAGGAACACCGCTGTCGAGCCGAGGAACAGCATCCACACGGCGTTGACCACGCCCGAGACGTGGAACGTGGGCAGCACGTTCAGGTGCACGGTGTCGCCCTGGCGGTAGCCGAAGGGCTCCGTCCATTCGATGCACTGGGTGAGGATGCCGCGGTGGCTCAGGTCCACCGCCTTGGGGAAGCCGGTGGTGCCCGAGGAGAACAGCCGCGTGGAGACGTCGTCGATGCGCGGCTCGGCGCCCGGGTCGAGCGCCGGATGGCGCGCGGCCCACTGCGCCAGCCCGTCGGCCGCGTCGGCGGAATCGGTGACCAGCTGCAGAGGCCGCACCGGGCCGCACAGCTGCGCCAGCGTCGGCGCCATGAAGGCATCCGCCATCAGCACCTTCGGGCGCGCGAGCCCGAGCGCGTAGTCGATCTCGCCGGCCGAGAGCCGCCAGTTCATCGGCGACATCACCGCGCCGAGCTTGTTGGCGGCCAGCAGCAGCAGGATGCACTCGGCGGCGTGGCGCGTGAGGCTGGCGACGCAGTCGCCGGGCCCGACGCCGGCCGCCACGAGGCCCTGCGCGATGCGGTTCGACTGCGCGTCGAGCTCGGCGTAGGTCCAGCTGCGCGTGGCCGCCACGAACGCCAGGCGCCCGGGCGCCTCGGCGGCGCGCCGGCGGATCAGCTGCGCAAGCGACGCAAGGCCCGCGAGCGTGTCGGCGCCGCCGGCGGCGGCGCCCGCGGGCCCGTCTTCCATGTCAGTGCAGCTCGACGGGCTCGATCCTGACCTGCGTGCGGCCGTCGACGTTCACCGTCAGCGAGGCCGTGCCCCCGGCGTCGGCCGTGAGGGTGGACGCCGTGGCACCGCTGACCCTGTAGGTCGCGCCCGGCTTGAGGCGCTCGACCACCAGCGGCTGCGGGCCCGGCGCCCGGCCGTTGAACAGCACGAGGTCGAGGTCGCTGCCGTGGCTGAAGGCCTTGCCGACCAGCACGTCCGGGTACTTCGCGCCCGTGAGCACCGGCCCGGCGAGCGCGCTCTTGGGCGGGCCCTTGGTGAAGGTGTTGCGGAAGTCGCCCGTGCGCATGAGCCGCGCCTCGACGCCCCACACGTTGGCGAGGCACGAGCCCTTCTTGTAGCTGAGCACGCCGTCGTCCATCGTGCGGCCGCAGTCCTGCTCCATCGAGCGCAGCGCCGCGTCGGCCAGGTCGTCGTCGCCGAACTCGCGGGCGCACATGATGATCGCGACGTAGGCGAACAGCACGCCGGGCTTGTAGTGGCCCGGATCGATCTTGTCGAGGAACGGCAGCAACTCCTGCGGCAGCGTGAGCCGCGTCTTGCCCTCGGCATCCTGCGTCAGGCAGAAGCCGAGCTCCTTGCGGCCGACGGCCCAGAGGCGCTGCGCGAACGGCCGGTTGAAGATGTTGGCGAAGAACGCGAAGCCCGCCTCGCCCGTGTAGAAGGGCATCTCGAGCCCGGTCCACTTGGAGCGCAGGCCGACGATGCTGCCCTTGAGGTCGGTGAACTCGGCGCGCAGCTTCTCGCGCCACTTCGGGTAGATCTGGGTCGCGTAGTTGCTGCCGAATGCCGCATCGTGCGCGGCCAGGCCCGAGAGGCCGTACATGTTGCAGATCGGGTAGACCCAGTTGGGCTCGCACGGGAACAGCGTGAAGCGGTTGTGGCCGAAGTTCTTGACCACGGCGTCGACCATGGTGTGCAGGTCGTGCTTGTAGACCTTGTTGCCGCCGAGGCTGAACGTGAGGCTGCCCGGCTCGCCGTAGCGGCGGTCGCCCGTGTTGAGCGTGTACTGGCCCACGTGCATGCTGTACCAGCCCGACAGCATGATGTTGTCGCGGATCACCGGGTCATGCTTGAAGAAGTTGAAGTGGCCCCACATGGATTCGTACACCCAGTACTTCCACACCTTCGGGTCGCGGTACTTCTCGACCAGGTTGCGCTGCGCCTCGAGCAGGTAGCCGTGGAAGTTCGGCGTGTAGTGCCCCTGCACCATGCCGAGCGCGAAGCCCATGTGGTTGACCTGGTAGCGCAGCGCCGCCGGCTGGAACTGGTCGATGATGGTGAAGCCCTTGAAGGAGCCGACCGGCTGCAGCGCGCGGTCGAGCACGTAGCGCACCGAGGCGAGCTGCTCGGCGTCGAGCTCGCGCTCGCCCGGCACCGGCTCGACGGCGACCTTCTCGCGCACCTCGGCCAGCGACTCGGCGAAGAAGGTCTGGCGGAACTTGTAGGCCTCGCGGTCCTTGGCGCGGCGCTTGGCGCCGCGGTACTGGAACACCAGGAACACCGCCAGCGCGCCCAGGGGCGCGGCGTAGACGCCCTGCGGCCAGATGGCCGTGCCGGCGGCGGCACCTGCGAGCGCGGCCGTGCCCAGCCAAATCGTGAGCGGCGCGACCACCATGCCGGCCCAGAACCAGGCGACGATCGACAGCCACATCACGCCGAGCGTGACCGGGAACAGCAGCATCCACCAGCCGCCCAGCGCGAGGAAACCGGCGCCGGGCATGAGCAGGCCGAGGCCCGCGGCCTGCCAGCCCGGAGCCATGTGCAGGAACGTCGGCGCGTAGCCCAGCAGGCAGATGAGCGCGTAGAAGACCACGTTGCGACGGTGCAGGTAGGCCGTGACCGGCCCCTTGGAACCGATCGGCAGCTCGGTCTCGGCCTCGTTGATCGTGATGCTGGTGTTCATCGTGTTGCCTTCCGGTTCTTCAGGTGGGCATGCGCAGGATGGGCTTGATGGCGATGCCGCGCTCCGAATCGTGCGCGGCCTCGTTGACCTGGTCGAGCGTGTAGTACTTGGCGAAGCGGTCGAAGGGGAACCTGCCGGCCTTCCACAGCGCGATCAGCTGGGGGATGAACACCTCGGGGATGCTCTCGCCCTCGATCGCGCCGCGCAGCTTCTTGCCGCTGAGCAGCGCCGAGGCATCGACGCTCACGGTGGCGCCCGCGGGGGCGACGCCCAGCACGACCACGGTGCCCGTGCCGTTGAGCGCATCGAAGGCCTGGGTCATCACGGCCGGCAGGCCGGTGGCCTCGACCGCGTAGTCGACGCCGGCGGCCACGATGGCCTTGACCGCGGCGACCGAGTCGCCCGACTTCGCGTTGACGGCGTGCGTGGCGCCCAGCTCGCGGGCCAGCTTCAGGCGCGCCTCCTGCACGTCGACGACGACGATCGTCGTGCAGCCGGCAACGGCCGCCGCCATCACGGCCGAGAGGCCGACAGCGCCGGCGCCGAAGATGGCGATCGAGCTGCCGGGCCGGGCCTGCAGGCAGTTGAGCACTGCGCCGGCGCCGGTCTGGATGCCGCAACCGAGCGGCGCGAGCACGTCGAGCGGCAGGTCGGGGTCGACCTTCACGACGTTGCGCACGTGCGCCAGCGCGTACGTGGCGAAGGAGGACTGGTAGAAGAACGCGCCGGTGATCGGCTTGCCATGCTGTGCGTGCGTGCAGCTGCCGTCGGGCCGGCGGGTGCCGACGTTGAAGGGCAGGAACTGCGCGCAGTAGGCGGGCTTGCCCGCCTGGCAGTTGGCGCACTGGCCGCACGAGCCGTAGCTCAGCACCACATGGTCGCCCGGCTTGAACTTGGTGACCGCCGCACCCACGCGCTCGATGATGCCCGCGCCCTCGTGGCCGAGCACCGCGGGCAGCGGCAGGGGGATGTGCTGGTCGCGCACGGCGAGGTCGGTATGGCACATGCCGCTGGCGACGATCTTCACCAGCACCTCGTCCATGGCGGGTTCGCTCAGTTCGACCGATTCGACGGTGAACGAGCCCTTGTCGCGACACACGGCTGCCTTGATCTGCATGGACCTCACTCCCCCGACATGATGCCTCAACGCCGGACAATAGATGGCGCGCGGCCGCGGAATCTTGTGCGCATCGGCTACCGGGACGCGTGCTACGCTCGCGCGCCTCGGCCGGCGCACGGCGCCCCCTCCGGGGACGTGGCTCCCCGCATGTAATGCACCGCATACAGCCGTGCCGCGCCCGGCCGCATCCGGAGCCTCTCGATGGGGATACGAATCGCTCGCCCGTGGTGGCTGCTCGGCGTGCCCGTCGGCATCGCGGCCGGCGCGCTGCTGGCGATCGCCCTGCGCACCTCCGGCGACGACGCGCTCACGCTGCGCCGTGGCCAGGCAGTCGACGTGGGGTTCCTGGCGCGGCTCGACCCGCCGGCGGCTCCGGCCGGGCCCGTGCTCCTGCTGAGCTTCGGCTACACCTCCTGCCCCGACGTGTGCCCGACCACGCTGCTGGCGGTGCACCGCGCGCTGCTGCGGCTCGGCGATGCGGCGGCGCAGGTGCAGCCCGTGTTCGTCACCGTGGACCCGGCACGCGACAGCGCGGAGCGGCTGCAGCAGTACGTCGACAGCTTCGACCCGCGCATCCGGCGCATCAGCGACCCGGCGACCGCCGCGGCCGCGCTCGCCGCCTTCCACGCACGCGCGGTGAAGAGGCCGCTGCCAACGGGCGGCGGCTACACGGTCGACCACACGGCGGTGCTGTACGTGCTCGATCGCGGGCGGCGCGTCGCCGCCGCCCTGCCCGAGGCGAGCGCGGGGCTCGAGGACCGCATCGTGGCCGCGCTCTCGGGCCTCGTGGGGGCCGCACCGGCCGCCGCACCGGCGGTGGTACCTGCGGCGACACCGGCGGCAACACCAGCGGTAACACCGGCGGCGAGCGATGCGGCCCGCTGACGCAGGCCGCGTACCGGGCTCAGGGCGCCTGGCGGATGGCTGCGCCGCCGGCAGGCGCGGCGGAACCGGGCGCAGCGGCAGCAGGGGCGCCGGCGGCGGGCGCGCACCACAGCGACGAGATGTCGACGGCGCTGCCGAAGCTGCGCATGTATTCCCAGGCCTGGCGCGCATGCTGGCGGTGCTCGGCGACCACGCCCTGCCCGCCCGGCACCGCCACGACGGCGAAGGTGAGCTCGGCGCAGGCGACGGTGGCGACCGCGCCCTGCACGAGGCCGTTGCGCAGGAAGCGGCGCGCCCGCCCGCTCCAGATGGCCAGCACGCCGGGATGCGCCTCGCCTTCGTCTTCCCAGTCGGCCAGCGGCAGGCCCAGCGCGCGCCGGATCGTGCGCCGCAGGCTGAACAGCTGGCCGATGAAGGCCATCACGAGCACGCAACAGGCCATGGTCCACCTTGCAGGCCGGCGCGGTGGCCGGCGACCGCCCATAAATTACACGGCCCGCGGCGTTGCGCAAGCGTGCCGCGCACAATCTCCTGCCCGTCTGCAGGCTCTTTGACAGGACGCAGCGCATGACCCCATCCCGCCTGTTCGACCTCGGTGGCCTGGGCGCGGTGGTGACCGGCGCCTCGCGCGGCATCGGCCGCGCGATCGCCGAGGCGCTGGCCGCGCACGGCGCCCACGTGGTCATCAACTCGCGCAGGCAGGAGGCCTGCGACGAGGTCGCCGCGCTGGTCAACGCGCGCGGCGGGGGCCGCGCGACCGCGATCGCGGCGAACATCGGGTCGCGCGAGGCCGTCGAGTCGCTGATCGCGGCCAGCACGCGGGCGCTCGGCCAGGTGGACATCCTGGTCTGCAACGCCGCCGTCAATCCGCACATGGGCCTCATGGCGACGATCAGCGACGCGCAGTTCGAGAAGACGCTGCGCACGAACGTGCTGGCCAGCCACTGGCTGTGCCAGCAGGTCGCGCCCGGCATGGCCGCGCGCGGCGGCGGCTCGATCATCCTGGTCGGCTCGATCGGCGGCCTGCGCGGCTCGCGGCGGATCGGCGCCTACAACATCACGAAGGCGGCCGATTTCCAGCTGGCGCGCAACCTCGCCGTCGAGCTCGGGCCGCGCGGCGTGCGAGTGAACTGCATCGCCCCGGGCCTCATCCGCACCGACTTCTCGCGCGCGCTCTGGGAGGATGGCCAGGCCCTCGCGAGCGCGCTCTCGGGCACGCCGATGGGCCGCATCGGCCTGCCGGAGGAAGTGGCGGGAGCGGCGGTGTTCCTCGCCTCGCCCGCGGGCGCCTACGTGACCGGGCAGTCGATCGTCGTGGACGGCGGCGCGACCGTCACGGCCGCCGGCATCTAGCAGCCCGCCGCGCCTACTGTTGCGCGGCCGCGGCCGCCGCTGCGCGCCGCGCCAGCAGCACGCGCGCGACGCGCGACTGCGGCCCGCGCCCGAGCCGCTCGTACATCGAAGCGCCGGCCAGCGCCAGCGCATCGATGTCGATGCCGGTGTCGTAGCCCAGGCCGTGCAGCATGTAGACGAGGTCCTCTGTCGCCAGGTTGCCGGTGGCGCCGTGCGCGTAGGGGCAGCCCCCCAATCCGCCGACCGAGCTGTCGAACACCGACACGCCGCACTGCAGGGCCGCGTACACGTTCGTGAGGCCCTGCGCCCAGGTGTCGTGGAAGTGGCCGGCGAGCTGCCCGACCGGCGCGACCCGCAGCACGGCCTCGAGCAGCGCGAGCGTGCCGCCCGGCGTGCCGATGCCGATCGTGTCGCCGAGCGACACCTCGTAGCAGCCCATGTCGAGCAGCTGGCGCACGATGCGCGCGACGACGGCGGGCGCGATCGGCCCCTCGTAGGGGCAGCCCAGCACGCACGAGACGTAGCCGCGCACCGCCACGCCCTGCGCGCGCGCCGCCGCCAGCACCGGCGCGCACCGGGCCACGCCCTCGTCGATGCTGCAATTGGTGTTGCGGCGTGCGAAGGATTCGCTGGCCGCGGTGATCACCTCGACCTCGCGCGCGCCGGCCGCGACCGCCGCCTCGAAGCCCTGCATGTTGGGCACGAGGGCCGACCAGCGCACGCCGGGCCGCTGCCCGAGGCCGCGCATCACCGCGGCGTGGTCGGCCATCTGCGGCACCCACTTCGGCGACACGAACGCCGTCGCCTCGATGCGCGTGAGGCCCGCCGCGGCGAGCCGGTCGAGCAGATCCAGCTTGGCCTCGGTCGGGACGAAGGCCGACTCGTTCTGCAGGCCGTCGCGCGGGCCCACCTCGAAGACGCTCACCTGCGCGGGGAAGCCCGGCGGGATCTTCCTTGGCGACGCGTCGCTCATGGCGCCGGCTCGAACTCGAGCAGCTCGGCGCCTTCCTTGACCTGCTCGCCGACGGCGCACAGGAAGGCCTGCACGCGGCCGGCCGCGGGGGCGCGCAGCGTGTGCTCCATCTTCATGGCCTCCATGACGAGCAGCGCGTCGCCCTTCTGCACGTCGACGCCCGGCGCCACGGCGAGCGCGATCACCAGCCCTGGCATCGGCGCCCTGAGGCCACCCCCGTGCTCGTGGGCTTCGCCCGCGTGCGCGAGCAGGTCTTCGGGGGCCAGCACCACGTGCCTGCCCGCCATGAACACGTGCAGCTGCTCGCCGTGCGCGACGACGGTCGCCTGCTGCCGCTCGCCGCCCAGCACGATGGCGAGCCGGCCCTCGCGCCCGCCGGCGGGCGTCTCGTCCGCGAGCGGCTCGCCGTCGAGCCGCCAGCCATCGCCCGCGTAGTCGACCTGCAGCGCGTGCCGCGCCTCGCCGTGCAGGAACGCCAGCGTGCGCCGCTGCGCCGCGTTGAGCCGGAAGCCGTCGCCGGTGCCCCAGGGCGAATGCGGATCGGCGCTGGCCGCACGCGCCGCCGCCAGCGCCGCGCGCTCGCGCACGAGCACGTGCAACGCGGCGGCGGCCAGCACCCAGCGGCCGGGGGCGCCGTCTTCGGCCACCAGCCCCTCGCCGGCGCGCTCGATCAGGCCGGTGTCGACGGTGCCCGCGCGGAACTCCGCATGGCCGGTGAGCCGGCGCAGGAAGGCCACGTTGTTGCCGACGCCGACCACCTCGACCTCGGCCAGCGCCCGCTGCATGCGCTCGATCGCGCCGGCACGGGTCGCATCCCACGTGATGAGCTTGGCCAGCATCGGGTCGTAGTGCGGGCTGACCTCGTCGCCGGCCTCCACGCCCGCGTCCACGCGCACGTGCGCCGACGGCGCGGGCAGCGACAGGTGCGCCAGCCGCCCGATCGAGGGCAGGAAGCCGCGCGCGGGTTCCTCGGCGTACAGGCGCACCTCGATGGCGTGGCCCGCGGCCTGCACCTCGTCCTGGCGCAGCGGCAACGGCTCGCCCGCCGCGACCCGCATCTGCCATTCGACCAGGTCGAGCCCGGTCACCAGCTCGGTGACCGGATGCTCGACCTGCAGGCGCGTATTCATCTCCATGAAGTAGAAGGCGCCCGTCGCGTCGACGATGAACTCGACGGTGCCCGCGCCCACGTAGTGCACGGCGGCGGCGGCCGCGCGCGCCGCACGGGCCATCGCGTCGCGCACCTCGCCCGGCAGGTTCGGCGCGGGCGCTTCTTCCACCACCTTCTGGTGCCGGCGCTGCGCGGAGCAGTCGCGCTCGAACAGGCTGATGGTGTTGCGCTGCGTGTCGCCGAACACCTGCACTTCTATATGGCGGGGCCGCTCGAGGTACTTCTCGACCAGCACCCGGTCGTCGCCGAAGCTGGCGCGCGACTCGCGCTGGCAGGAGGCGAGCGCCTCGGCGAACTCGCCGTCGGCGCGCACCACGCGCATGCCCTTGCCGCCGCCGCCCGCGCTGGCCTTGATCAGCACCGGGTAGCCGATGCGCGCGGCGGCCGCGCGCAGCGTGGCGGGCGCCTGGTCGTCGCCGTGGTAGCCGGGCACCAGCGGCACGCCGGCCTGCTCCATGAGCCGCTTGGCCGCGGACTTGGAGCCCATCGCCTCGAGGGCGCGCACGCCCGGGCCGACGAACACGAGCCCGGCCGCGGCGCAGGCCCCGGCGAAGGCGGAGTTCTCGGACAGGAAGCCATAGCCCGGGTGGATCGCCTGCGCGCCGGTCGCGCGCGCCGCCTCGACCAGCCGCACCGCCTGCAGGTAGCTCTCGCGCGAAGGCGCGGCGCCGACGTGCACGGCCTCGTCGGCCAGCCGCACGTGGCGCGCATGGGCGTCGGCGTCGGAATACACGGCCACCGTGCCGATGCCGAGGCCGCGGCAGGTGCGGATGATGCGGCAGGCGATCTCGCCGCGGTTGGCGACCAGTACCTTGGTGAACACGGGCTACATCCTGAACACGCCGAAGCGCGTCGGTTCGATGGGCGCATTGAGGGCCGCGGACAGGCCGAGCGCCAGCACGCGCCGCGTCTGCACCGGGTCGATGATGCCGTCGTCCCAGAGGCGCGCGGTCGCGTAGTACGGGCTGCCCTGCGCCTCGAACTGCCGGCGGGTCGGCTCCATGAAGGCCTCCTCCTCGGCGCTGCTCCACGACTTGCCCTGGGCCTCGAGCCCGTCGCGGCGGAGCGTGGCCAGCACGCGCGCCGCCTGCTCGCCGCCCATCACGGAGATGCGCGAGTTCGGCCATGTCCAGAGCATGCGCGGGCCGTAGGCGCGCCCGCACATACCGTAGTTGCCGGCGCCGAACGAGCCGCCCACCAGCACGGTGAACTTGGGCACCTGCGCCGAGGCGACCGCCGTGACCAGCTTGGCGCCGTCGCGCGCGATGCCGCCGTTCTCGTACTTGCGCCCGACCATGAAGCCCGAGATGTTCTGCAGGAACACGAGCGGTATGCCGCGCTGGGCGCACAGCTCGATGAAGTGGGCGCCCTTCTGCGCCGACTCGCTGAACAGGATGCCGTTGTTGGCGACGATGCCGACCGGGTAGCCGTGCACGTGCGCGAAGGCGGTGACCAGCGTGGCGCCGAAGCGCTCCTTGAATTCGTCGAGGCGCGAGCCGTCGACCACGCGGGCGATGAGCTCGCGCACGTCCCAGGGCTTGCGCGTGTCGGCGGGAACGAGCCCGTAGATCTCCTCCGGGTCGAGCGCCGGCGCCTCGGGCGAGCGCAGGTCGAGCTGCGCGCGCTTCACGCGGTTGAGGTTCGCCACGATGTCGCGCACGCGCTGCAGCGCGTGCGGGTCGTTCTCCGCGTAGTGGTCGGCGACGCCCGAGATGCGCGTGTGCACGTCGGCGCCGCCCAGGTCTTCCGCGCTGACCACCTCGCCGGTGGCCGCCTTCACCAGCGGCGGGCCGCCCAGGAAGATGGTGCCCTGTTCGCGCACGATCACGGCCTCGTCGCTCATGGCAGGCACGTAGGCGCCACCGGCGGTGCACGAGCCCATCACGCAGGCGACCTGCGGGATGCCGCGCGCCGAGAGGTTCGCCTGGTTGTAGAAGATGCGGCCGAAGTGCTGCTCGTCGGGGAACACCTCGTCCTGCATCGGCAGGAAGGCGCCGCCCGAGTCGACCAGGTAGATGCACGGGAGGTTGTTCTCCTCCGCCACGCGCTGCGCGCGCAGGTGCTTCTTGACGGTCATCGGGTAGTAGGTGCCGCCCTTGACCGTGGCGTCGTTGGCGACCACCACGCACTCGCGCCCGCTCACCACGCCGATGCCGGTGACCAGGCCGGCGCCGGGCACCTCGTCGCCGTACATGCCGTTGGCGGCCAGCGGCGAGAGCTCGAGGAACGGCGCGCCCGGGTCGAGCAGCAGCTGGATGCGGTCGCGCGCCAGCAGCTTGCCGCGCGCGACGTGCTTGGCACGGGCGGATTCGCTGCCGCCCAGGGCGGCGCGGGAGGTCGCCTGGCGCAGCTCGTCGACCAGGGCGCGCATGCGGGCCGCATTGGCCTGGAACTCGGGGCTGGCCGGACGCAGGCTGGATCGGAACTGGGCCATGCGGCTCCCCGGGGGTGGTCAGGTGGCAATTAGTGAAGCATAATTCACAAAAGATTGGAAGGTTCACATCATGGAGTGCGTCACAGCATGGCCTACCGCCGCTCCCCGCTGATGCAGGAGCGCCTCGCCGACAACCGGCAGCGCATCCTGCGCGCCGCCCGCACGCTGATCGCGCGCGGCGGCTTCCGCGAGGCATCGATCGCGGCGGTCGCCGCCGAGGTCGGGCTGTCGATCGGGGCGATCTACCGCTACTTCCCCTCGAAGGCCGACCTGTTCGTCGAGCTGCTCACCTCGGCGGTCGACCACGAGTGCGCCATCCTGCGGGCCGTCATCGCACGGCCCGGCACCGCCAGCAGCAGGCTGCGCGCGGCGGTCGAATCCTTCGCCCAGCGCGCCCTCAAGGGCCCGCACCGGGCCTACGCGTTCATGGTCGAGCCGACAGAGACCGAGGTCGAGGCCACGCGCATCCTGTGCAAGCGGCAGTTCGCTTCGGTGTTCGAGGGGGTGGTCCGGGCGGGCGTGCGCGGCGGTGAGTTCCCGCCCCAGCAGCCCGCCGTCACGGCGGCCTGCATCGTGGGCGCCTTCACCGAGGCGCTGGTGGGTTCGATCGCGCCCAGGTCGAGCGGGCCGCGCAGGGTCGGCGAGTCGCGGCTGGTGCGGCAGATCTGCGACGCCTGCCTGGCGGTCGCCGCCCGCCGGCCCGGGGCGCGCTGACCGGGCGGGCTACTTGCGGTCGATCTGGATGTTCTCTTTCACGCCGCTCTTGCCGACCGACAGCATGATGCCGAAGCCGACCAGCACGGCGACGCCGATGGCGATCCAGGTCTTGTCGACGTGCTGCAGGATGCCCAGCTTGTAGAGCGCGGCGAGCACGCCCCCGAGCACGACGATGAAGCCGAAGAGGTACATCCCTGCCCATTTCATGACGCGTTCCCCAGGAGGTCGAAGGCCTGCGCGGGAGGATAGGCGGCGACCCGGCGGCTGTCCAATGGCCGGGTCGTGGCCCGGGTCGTGCCCAGGGAAGGCGTGCTAGCGCCTGCGCCGGCCTCCGCCCCCGGTCACCGCCGATGCAGCAGCCGAGGCCGCGGCCGATGCCACCGCCGCCGCCAGCGCCCGGGCGATGCCCGCGGAATCGACCACCTCTGCGAACTCGCCCTGCAGGTCGCCGAGCGCCGCATCGTGCACGTCCTCGGCGCGCCGCATCCTGCCGCTCGCGCCCGCGCGGTCGAACGTCGCCGTCGCATCCGCCACCACATGGGTCGCGAAGCCCAGGTTGCCCGCCATGCGCACGGTGGTCGAGATGCAGTGGTTGGTGGTGAGCCCCACGACGACGAGGCTGCCGATGCCCTGGCGGCGCAGGTCGGCCTCGAGGCCCGTGCCGATGAACGCGCTGTTGGCCCGCTTGTGGTAGAGCGCCTCGCCCGTTCGCGGCGCGGTCCCGGCCAGCGGCTCGCAGCCCGGCGTGCCGGGCCGGAAGCAGCCGGTCGGGCTGCTGGAGTGGTGGTGCACGTGGATCACCGGGGCACCGGCATCGCGCCAGGCCTGCAGAAGCAGCGCGATGCGCAGTTCGGCATCCGGGTTGTTCCGCGGGCCCCACGAGGGATCGCGGAAGCCCTCCTGCATGTCGACCACGAGCAGGGCCGCGTGGCGGTCGAGGTCGCTCATTGACATGGCCTGCCTGCGGGGGTGACCCTTCGCTGGACTCTGTGGCGCGCGGCCATCTTCTCCAAACCGGCG
>WBZN01001367.1_pt2 | contig 13329 bp, 12 predicted proteins | sample 5204281 | NCBI WGS metagenome assembly WBZN01 (sample SAMN12344347, study PRJNA552823) | activated sludge metagenome | biome: Activated sludge suspended growth; feature: Nitrification reactor; material: Wastewater; isolation source: activated sludge from nitrification reactor of wastewater...
GAGCGCCGGCTCGTGCGCCGCGGGACCACCGGCGTCGACCACGTGGACGAGGACCACCTCGTCGTCACCGCGCTGGGCCGCGAGCGCGCGCGCGACATCGAGTGCGCCCGCACTCGCCTCCGACAGGTCGCTACCGCAGATGATCATGAGCTCACGACAGATACGCGAAGCGACGGATCAATTCGAGCAACCTGTCGCGCTGCTCGTCATCGAGACCGACGAACCGGATGCCCATGCCGGGGTGGAGGTTGTCGGGAGAGCCGGGCCGGTATGGATTGACCCAGATCACCTCGCCCTCGACCTCGAGCGGATCGCGCTCGTCCTTGAACCTCAAGTTCAGGTGCGTGCCCGGTGGTTCGGGGGTCGTCGTGCGGACGAAGATCCCGGTCGCGCTGATATCCGTGATGTACGCGAAGAGGTAGTTCTCCTCGCTCGCATAGTCGACCTCGAGATCGACGAGGACACGAGGTGCGCGACGACGCTCGGCATCGCTGATCGCTTTTGCCCGCGCCTGCTCGACCACCTCCCCTTTGACCTTCGGTCCCATCACGGCCGTCATAACCCTGTCCCGCGACGGGCGTCAATCGCCCAAAAACTCGGATCGTTCAATCGAGCGTGACGCTCATGATCTTGACGCGATCGGCGGTGTCACGCATGTCACCGGGGGCCTCGCTGACCACCATGTTCTTCCAGTTCGGTGCCGATCCCGTGAAGAACCCGATCCACAGATCGTACTTGCCGGTCGGGAACGCGCTGCCGCCTGCGCTGATCGTATACGTGTCGATGATGTAGTCGCCGGGCTGCCACGTCGACGTCGGGCAGCGACCGTTGATCGGCTCGTGGTCGCCATTGAAGCGCAGCGGCCCGTCGAAGTGCATCAGCGTCTTCCACGCGCCGCCGACCGGCATCAGGATCTTGTAGTAGACCTTGAGCTGGACCTTCGCGCCGCGGCTCATGGTCTGCGGGATGTCCCAGCCGAGGAGCTGGATCCGGCCGTCGAACACGACCTTGCCCTTGGGCCGCTGCGAGAGGTTCGCAGGCTCGACATGAACGATCGCGGTCGCGAGCGGATTCTTGTCGACCGCGCCGTCGACCTTGTTCGACAGCAACAGGCTCCGCGTGTTGCGATCATCGAGCACGTAGTACGGCTTGCCGCCGACCTCGCGGTGGAGCGTGCACAGCTCGGTCTGAGGCGCGACGGCGAACACGCGGCCGGGACGGCCGAGCGCCGACACGATCTGATCGCGGCTCGTCACGAGCTCGGGCTTGGCCTCGGCGTACGCGCGCGCGGCCTGGCCGAGGTCGCCCATGATCACGAGCTGGTCGCCGGGTTTGCGGAGCTCGCGATAAGTGTCGAACATCGCCTTCGACGAGAGATGGATCGCGAGCCGCGGCATCCACACGAGCGACCAGAACGCGCCGAGGACGACGGTGGCCGCGATCGTCACCGCGGGTGCGAACGCCGCGAACCTCCGGCGTGCGCGGCCGCGGCTCGGTCCCTCCGAGCTCGCGCCAGCGCGCCACACCATCAACGTGATCGCGATGCCGAGCCCGACGATCACGCCGAGCACGAGGACCCACACCCGGGTGGGGAGCAGCAGCAGCCGAGACTGCGTCGGGTAGGGGATCGCATCGCTGCCGATCGTCAGCGAGGTGACGCGCTCGGTGAACGATTGCATGTCCTTCGCGAGCACGAGCACGGCGAGGAACCCGAACAGCCCGATCAGGATCAGGGTGTGGTCGCGCTTCGGAGCCGCATCGGCGCCCTCCTTCGCACGCCGCGCGAGCAGCGCATCGAACCACACCCCCACCGCGATCGCGAGCGCGGGGAACCCCGCATACAGCGTGAACCCGACCTTGCGCTGGAACGCCTCGCCGGCGATCCACGCGCCGCCCGCCCACGCGAGGGTGATCGCACCTGCGCCGCGCTGATCGTGGTCGTCGCTGCGCAACAACATCGCCATCGCGATCGGCGCGAGCACGCCCCACGGGAACGTGCCATAGGCGATCTGCTCGAACGTGCTGTCGTAGATCATGCGGAGGTCGTCATCAGGACGCCAGAGCCCGCCGAGCGCCCACGACCAGCAACCCTCGGGGACGATCGCCTTGCCGAGCACCTCGCGCGCGGGCGGCATCATGCCGGGCACCGGGGCTTTGAGCTCGTAGAGCTGATACGCCAGCAGCCCGACCAGCCCGCTCGCCACGAGCGCCGCGATCAGCGGGGGGACGTGCGGCAAGATCCGCTCGCGCTTGAGCGCGGCGCGCACCGCCGGGACGCCGAGCCCGCCGGCCGCCGCGAACGCGCCGATCGGCACGACGAGCCCGAGCAGCGCGCCACCTCCATAGAACCCCAGCATCGAGCCGAGCGTGAGCGCCGCGATGCTGATCATCGCGTCGATCGCCGCGAGCGCGGTGCCATAGGCGGCGCCGAGCCGCGACATCGCCACCAGCGCATAGACGATCAGCGTGGCGCCGCACGCGGTCCCGATCTCGGAGGTCAGCATGCGTGACTGGAACGTCAGCAGCGGCATCGACAGCGCGATCAGGCCGGCGATGATGCCCGCGCGTGCGCCCGCGAACCGGATCGCGATCCCGGCGGTCGCGAGCACGGTCAACAGGCCCATCAGCGCGAACGGCAGCCGGCGGCCCTGGTCATCATCACCGAAGTGGTCGCGGCCCCATTTCGGGGCCCGGTTCGACAGCGAGCGCGCCGCGGCATCTTTGGGCGGCGTGCGCACGCAGGTGTCTTCCGGGGCGGGTGCTGCCACCGGCGCGACCCTCCCGGCGTCCTCGGCTTCCTTCTCGAGCGGAGGGGCGACGCGATCCGCGACCTGGCGCTCGTGCGGCTCCCACAGCCCGGAGTCACCGAGCCCGGGGAGCAACACGACGGCCGCGATCGACAGCACGGCGATCAGCGCGACCTGCCAGCGGCCGAGCAGCGCGGAAATCTGGCGAAGGAGGGGCAACACGGCGAGCCGGGACGTTACCCTCGACTTGCGCCGTGCGAAAAGCCCGGCGACAGTGGAGTTCGTGTCGGGGGAAGTCACGGCGCGCGCCGCGGAGCTCGGTCGGTTGCACCGGGAGATGCCGGTGCGGCGGTATCGTAGCCTGCTCGGCCACTGGCTGGCTCGCTGGTTTCGCGCCCCGCGCTCGGCGACCCACGAGCCCGTGCCCGCGATCGGGCCGGGCGAGCTGGCATTGACGTTCGGCGGCCACGCGACGGTGATCGTCCGCTATCCGGGGCTGGCGATCGCGTTCGACCCGATGATCGGGCGCTGGATCGGCGGCGTCCATCGCGCCGTCGAGCCGGGGCTGGCCCCGGGCGACTTCAGTGATGTAGGCCTCATCCTGATCTCTCATCGCCACGCGGATCACCTGCACGTGCCGACCCTCCAGCGGCTCCCGCGCGCGGCGACCGTGGTCGTCCCTGCCGGGGCGGCGTCGCACGTCTCGAACCTGGGCTTCTCGCGGGTGATCGAGCTTCAACCCGGGGCAGACCTCGAGCTCCGCGGCGTCCAGGTGATCGCGGCAGCGACGTCTCACGGCGATCAGGAGCTGGCGCGCGGCCTGGCGTACGTGGTCCGCGGATCCGGCCCGAGCGCTTATCTATGTGGCGACAGCGGCTATTTCTCGGGGTTCGCGGACATCGGCGCCCGGTTCGCGCCCGACATCGCCGTGCTCCCGATCGGGGGGTTTTTGCCCGCGTCGTTTCGCGCCCGGCACATGTCGCCGCTCGATGCGCTCTACGCGTTCGAGGATCTGCGCTCGCGCCTGCTCGTCCCGATCCACCACGGGGCGTTCCCGCTGTCCTACGAGGAGCTCGACGAACCCGCGCGCTGGCTGCTCGAGCTCGCCAAGCAGCGGGGCGTCCGCGAGCACGTCCACCTGATGGCGGCAGGGCAGAGCGCGCGATTCGTGACGCCGAGGATCCCGGAGGCGTCGGTCGATCCCGAGGCGAGCGTGGCCGAGGTTGCCGGCTCGCCGGCGGTCACCGACGCGTCGTGTTCGTGATAAACCTGCCGAGCCCGCCCGATGTCCTCCGCTGACGTCTCGATCGTGATCCCTGTCTACAACGAGGAAGGCATCCTCCGCGAAGCCGTGACCGAGTTGCTCGATGGCTTCGAGATCGTGCGCAACGCGCTCGGGGAGCCCGGGCTGACCTTCGAGGTGATCCTCGCCGAAAATGGCTCGCGCGATCGCACCGCGGAGCTCGCCGCGCACCTCGCCGCCGAGCGTCCAGAAGTCAGGACGTTCTCGCTCGGTGAGCCGAATTACGGCAAGGCGATGCGGCGCGGGATCCTCGAAGCGCGAGGTGCCTGGGTCATCTGCGAGGAGATCGACCTCTGCGATCTCGACTTCCATCGTCGTGCGCTCGAGCACCTGCGCCACGGCGATTGCGACATGGTGGTCGGTAGCAAGGCGATGAAGGGCGCGAGCGACCAGCGCCCGGTGTTCCGCCGCGCCGCGACCCGCGTGATCAACGGCATGCTGCGCGTCGCGCTCGGTTTCCGCGGGACCGACACCCACGGGCTCAAGGCGTTCGATCGCGAGGCGCTGCTGCCGATCGTCGAGGCATGCGTGATCGATCGCGATCTGTTCGCGAGCGAGCTCGTGATCCGCGCCGGTCGCGAGGGGCTGCCCGTCCTCGAGATCCCGATCCGACTCCACGAGAAGCGGCCGCCCGCGATCAACCTGGTGAAGCGAGTGCCGCATGTCCTGCGTGGCATGGCCAAGCTGACCTACGTGATCCGGTTCGGCGGCAAGCCGTGAAGCGCGCGGCCATCTCCATCGATCTCGACGGGATTGGCTGCTACTACCGGATCCACGGGCTCGGCGCGCACCCGGTCGAGCTCGAGCACACGATCCACGAGCGGGCGCTGCCGCGCGCGGCGAAGCTGTTCGCGCGGCGCGGGATCCACGTCACCTGGTTCGTGGTCGGTCGCGATATCGATGGCGCGGCCGCGCTCCCGGATCGCGCCACGCGTGCGCAGAACGCGGAGCGCCTGCGCGCGCTCGTGGACCACGGCGACGAGCTCGGCAACCACTCGTACTCGCACCCCTACGATCTCGCCCGGCACGACGACGCCGAGGTCGATGCGGAGATCTCGGGGTGTGATCGCGTGCTCCGCGCGGTCCTCGGCACCGGGGTGCGCGGGTTTCGCGCTCCGGGCTACGACGTGTCTCCCGCGATGCTCGACGCGCTGGCCCGGCGCGGCTATCACTACGACTCCTCGATCTTCCCGGCCCCGGGCTACTACGCCGCGAAGGCCGCGGTGATGGCCGCGCTCGCGATCGCCCGGCGGCCGAGTGGCGCGGTGATGATCGATCCGCGCGCGCTCGCGGCGCCCGCCGATCCGTACCGGCCCGCGATGACCGCGCCGTGGCGGCGGGGCCAGGCTCCGCTCGTCGAGCTGCCCGTCGCGGTCACCCGATGGACCCGGATCCCCGCGATCGGCACCACGCTGCTGATCGCGCCGGAGCGGGTCCGCACGCGGCTGGTGGCGGCGATGGGCCGTCGCAGCTTCTTCAACTTCGAGCTCCACGGCATCGACTTCGCCGACGCCGAAAAGGACGGCATCCCCGGCGAGCTCGTCGCCCGGCAGCCCGATCTCCGCGTCCCGATCGCCGACAAGCTGGCGCGGCTCGAGGCGATCCTCGATGACCTCGCGCGCCGGTGGGAGCTCACCACGCTCGCCGACGTCGCGGCCGACGCGCAACGCGACCTGTGACGGTCACGCCCGGAGATTGCCGCGCCGGCTGATCGCGTTGCGGCCGAGCTCGTCCACGCGCTCGTTGAGCGGGATGCCCGAGTGGGCCGCGACCTTGACGAACTTGAGATCCTTGAACTGCCGGGTCAGCTCGCGGAGCTTGGCGACGAGCTCGATGTTCTTCTTCGCCTTCCAGTTCTCGGTGAGCAGGCCGATCGAGTACTGGGAGTCGGAGTAGACGATCACGGGGCGCGTCTTGTCGGTCACCTCCTCGAGGCCACGCAGGATCGCCGTGAGCTCGGCGATGTTGTTGGTGCCCTCGCCGAGGTACTCGGACAGCTCGACGCGCTTGTCGCCATCGATGATCACGACGCCGAGGCCCGCGGGACCTGGATTGCCGGTGCACGCGCCATCGGTCCACACATGGACGGCGTTGGCCGCCATCGCCGGCGCGGCGCCGGGCTTGGGCTTCTCGGGGGCGCGCTCGCCGGGCTCGAAGTCGACGGGGGCGCCGGGCAGCTTGACCAGATTGGCGGCGCCGGCCCGGTACACCTTGGCACCTGGAGCGGGCTTGTAGACGACCTCGACCCGTCCGTCGGCTTCCTTGATCAGGGCGCCCGACGCATCGACCTTCGCCCACACATCCGCGTCACGCAGGCGGTGTGGCATCCACGGCATCGGCGGACCCTATCACACGGGCCGGCCGAGTCATTTTGCGGTCATCGACCGATGTTGGCTGGCGTGTTATATCCCCCGCGTCCGCACCGTATTTTGAGGAGAACAGACATGGTCCGCATTCGTCACAAGTTGGCTTTGCTCGTCGCTGCGCTCGCGCTGGTCGTCACCACCGGCGCCTGCAAGAAGGACGAGCAGAAGGCCCCCGCCCGAAACCCGGAGAAGTCGGTCGAGAAGGCCGACAAGACGCAGGCCGAAAAGCCCGCGGAGACCCCCGGCGCGAGCCGGCCGATGCCGGCCAACGCCAACGCGAGTGACCTGGCGCTCCTACCCGTCGACGCCGAGGTCGTGGTCGGCCTCAACTTCCAGCAGCTGCAGAACAGCATGTTGTGGAAGAAGTTCGCCGAGCCGAAGCTGATGAGCGGTGACGTTCAGAAGAAGCTCGGTGAATTCAAGGACAAGTGCGGCTTCGATCCGATGACGGCGGTGCAGACGATGTCGCTCGGGCTCAAGGGGATCGGCGGCAACGGCTCCAAGCCCGAAGGCGCGGTCGTCATCCACGGCCCCGACAAGGGCAAGGTGATGGCGTGCTTCGAGAAGATGAAGGGGGAAGCGACCAAGGACGGCGACAAGATCGAGATGGACGGCGGGATCATCGCCATCACCACGAAGGACGGCGACAAGGTCGGCTTCACGTTCATCAACGATACGACGATGATCGGCGTGATCGGTGCGAACGGCACGGTGTCGGGCGTCAAGACCGCGGCGGCGGGAGGCTCGACGCTCAGCACCTCGGCCAGCTTCGTCGAGATGTACTCGAAGATCAACACGTCCGATTCGCTGTGGTTGCTGGTCAATGGCAACTCGAAGGCGTTCGAGAAGGCCGCGCAGATGGGCTTCAAGCCCAAGGCCGTGTTCGGCTCGATCAACGTCACCGACGGGCTGACGGTCGACCTCCGCATGCGGCTCGACACCCCGGAGCAGGCGACGCAGATCGCGGGGCTCGCCAAGGGACAAGCGGCGCAAGCCAAGTCGATGTTCGACAAGCTCGATATCGCCAACGAGGGTGCGGACATCAAGCTCTCGCTCGCGCTGTCGAGCCAAAAGCTCGAGAGCCTGGTCAAGCAGTTCGGCAGCATGCTCGGCGGCATGGGCGGTCCCTGAAATGATGCGGGGGCGGCTCGGCGCGGCTGTTCTGTGGCTGGGCCTCGTCGCCATCACGGGGGCTGGCTGCAAGAAGAAGGCTGCCTCACCCAGCGGACCTGCGCCCGAGCTCACGGGGCTCGCGGCGATCCCGGCCACCGCACAGGTCATGATCGCGGCCGACGTCAGCAAGCTCTCGGGCTCGGCGATCGTCGCGCGGGCGGTCGAACGGCTGTTGCTGACCGACGCCAAGCTCGCGGAGGGCTGGCAGCACGTCCAGGAGACGTGCAAGCTCGATCTTCCCAAGCAGATCAAGCGCGTGATGCTCGCGCTCGGTCCCCCGGCGGCAGGTGCGCAGCCGGGCACCGGGCCGGTCTTGATGGTGGCGACCGGGACGCTCGCCGAGAACGATCTCGCGACGTGTGTGCGGACGATGGTCGGCAAGGGTGGCGGCACCCTCACCGCGAAGCCCGCCGACGGCCGCACGCTGTATCAGGTCAAGGACGGCAACCGGACGATGTTCTTCGCGTTCGGCCGCGCCGACACCGTGGTGCTCGGCACCAGCGAGCCGTTCGTGCTCGAGGCGCTGTCGGGCGGCAAGAAGGCGCTCGACAACCCCGAGATGAAGTCGTGGATCGGGCTCGCCGACCAGAACGCGCCGGTGTGGGCCGCGGGGAAGGTGCCCGATCTCGTCAAGAGCGGTCTGGTCGGCGTCTCTGATGGGAAGCTCAAGGCCGGCCCCACCGCGATCGTCGCTTCGCTCGATCCGAGCGATGGCGCCAAGCTCGAGCTCGGGGTGCTGATGGCGACCTCGGAGGATGCCAAGGCGCTGGAATCGTTTGCGAACACCGAGCTGAAGGTGCTCACGATGGTCGCGCAGACGAAGTCACTCGGCGGCGTGGTCGCCAAGATCACCCTCGCGAGCGATGGCACCTTGGTGCGGTTCCGCGCCCCGCTGACGATGGCGGAGGTCAATCAACTGCTGTCTTTGCTTGACGAAGATGCGGGTCACGCGCAAGGTTCGCCGCCGTCTAACGGGCCCGGCCCGTCTGGCGGATCCGGCTCGGATTCCACATCGAAGTAGCTAGGAAGATTCATCATGGCGTCCAAGAGAACCGAGAAGAAGCCCACGCCCAAGAAGGTCGTCAAGACCGTGAAGGCGAAGGCGCCCAAGACGGCAACGATCGCGACCGCCTCGCGTCACCCACGGGCGCGTGTCACCCATGCGTTCGGTGGGAAGGCCGCACTCGCCAAGACCTTGGCAGCGAGCGTTGCACGCCCGGATGAGGACACCGCGCTCGTCGAAGCGCGCCTCACGAAGGCATCGAACGCGCAGCTGCTCCGCCTGCAGCGCGTCGCCGACGCGGTGAAGTCCAAGTGGGGCGACCGCGCGAAGCTGATCGCCGCGATCGGCACCGCTCAGAACAAGAGCAAGGACAAGGACTACCTCGCCAAGCTCGACACGTACTCGCTGCCGCACCTGTTCGACCTCGTGAAGACGGTCGAACGCGCCGCGCGCGGCTAACGTCGCGAGCGCGCGCGTCGCGATCGACTCGGAGCCTGCACGCTCGAGTCCGTGGTGGTCTCGGCCACCGCGGGCGTGGTAATTCGTCGCCATGCGCAGCTCGATCGCGTGGGTGCTCCTGTTTGCCGCCTGCTATCACGATCCCGGCCGCACCGCGCTACCGGCGCCCTCCAACACGGTCGAGGTCAAGCCCGCGCACGGTCCCAGCTATCGGGACACGATCGCCGATCCGCTCGGCTTTCTACCGCTCGACTCCGAGATCGTCCTCGGTCTCAGCGGCGATCAGGTGCGCCAGAGCGGGCTGTGGAAACAGCTCGAGCCCAACTTGCTCGCGAAGATCGGGCCCCAGCTCAAGACCTTCATGGCCCTGTGCAAGCTCGATCCGCTCGAGTCGATCCACTCGCTATCGGTCGCGGTGAAGAACGTCGGCCACGACCACCCCGATGGGGTGCTCGTCGTTCGTGGGCTCGATCGCGAGGCGTTGCTGGCATGCTTGTCCAGGACGGAAGGCGCGGAGCGCAAGGTGACGATCGACGACGGCGTCGTATCGATCGAGGCCACGGCGTCCGATCCGGACAACGTGGTGTTTCGGTTCGTCGATCGCACGACCCTGGTCGCGGTGGTCGGCACCACGGCCACCAAGGAGGTCCTCCAGCGCGTTCTGCGGTCCGGCGCACCGCTGCGCAGCTCGCCGGTGTTCAACGAGATGTGGACGTTGCTCGATACATCGGGCGCGCTGTGGGTCTTGATCAACGGGACCGGCACGATCTTCGACAAGGCGGGGGCCCTCGGCCTGAAGCCCAAGGCGATGTTCGGCTCGGTCAGCCTCGCCGCGGGCCTGTCGATCGATCTGCGGATGCGGCTGGGTTCCGTCGCGGAGGTCACTCAGATCGTCACCATGGCGCAGTCCCAGCTCAAGAGCGCGCGGGCCCTGATGGAGCGCTTCGACGTCACGGCGGACAACCTCGATGTCGTCATCGCGCTCGAGATGACGGATCAGCAGATCCAGTCGCTGTTCGGCATGTTCGGGATGTTCGGCGGGGCGTCGATCTTCACGCCGGGGCCGACGCCGCCGACCCAGCCGCCGCCCTCGCCGTGACGCGCTACTTGATGACGAACGTCGTCGACGTCGAGCCGACGTTTCCGGAGGCATCCGCGACCCGAACCGCGAGCGTGTGCGTGCCCCGCGCGAGGCCGGTGGGCAGATCGATGCGGAGATCCTCGGTGGCATCGTCGTACAGGCCGTCGGCCGTCGTGCCGAGCTGCCACGGGCCGTCGTCCACGGAGAACGCCATCTCGCCGATCGTGCCGAGCGCGTCGGACGCACGCGCGTGGGCCTTGGGGTAGGTGACCGTCAGGTTCTCGATCCCCGGGCGCGTGTTGTCGATCGCGAACAGCGTCGTGGTCTGGCTCGTGGTCAGCGCGCGATCGGGTGAGTTCGCGGCGGCATCCGAGGCGGTCACACGCACCCGGTACCAGCCGTCGGGATAGGTCTCGGTGTTCCAGTCCCACGTGGTCGCGGTGAGCGGGCCCTTGCCGGTCGAGATCGGGCGCCAGTTCGCCTCGCCGTCGCGGCGGGCCTCGAGCATGTAGGTGGTGTCATCGCTGTCGGGGTTCTCGACCTTCCACTTGAGCTTCATCACCGGGCTGCGCGGCTTGGCCGCCGAATCCTTGAGCGTCGGCAGGCTCTCCTTGGCCGCCAGCTCGACCGTGACCTCCTGCACCGCGGTCGCCTGGTTCTGCGGCACGTAATAGGTGGTGACGCGGCGAACGCGCGCCGCATCATCCTCGAGCGCGATCCGGAACTGGAGGTAGCGTCCCGGCGGGCTCGCGATCTTGCCGCCCTCGTTGCCGCCGCCGAGCTTGCCGATCTGCGCCGGCGGCTGCCAGTCGCTCCAGCCGACGCCCGGCTTCGCGGTGTTGCCGCTGCGGGTGTCGACCTTGACCTTGCCCTGCGAGATCCACGTCAGCTTGCCGAACCGCGACACCGCCTTGGCATCGAGCACGTCGCTCATGTACCGGGCCTGGCCCGCGCGGCCGGTCGTGCGATACACCGCCGCCGTGTCATCGGTGGCGAACGCGATGCCGCCCTTCTCCGACCAGACCTGCGAGACCGACCGCTCGTCGACATCGAACGCGGTCGCGACGGCGCCGTCCGCATCGACCATGTAGATGCGGCCCTTGTCCGCGGCTCCCGCGTAGACCGCGCCGTCGGTGCCGATCGCGATCGCCGTGAAGTACGTCTGGGTCAGGGCATGTAGCTGATCGAGCCGGCCATCGGCGCCGATCCGGAACAGCGCGCCCTTGCCCTTCTTCGCGCCCTTGCGGCCGAGGTCGGTCACGGCAGGCGGATCCTTGTCCGCGCCCGGCCTGGTCCCGACGTCTGGCACCTTCGCGGGTTGACCCTTCGCGGCGTTCGGCTTCTCGGCGCCTTCGACCTGGGCCGACGTCTTGCCCGCGGGCGCGGGAGCCTCGGCGAGGTCGTTCGCGGCGGCGACGATGCCGTCGCGATAGGGCGCGAGCGAGGACACCTCGTTGCCGGCGAAGTCGGCCATCGCGCGCGCCTTGCCGTCCTTCGGATCGTACCGGAACACGAGGGCGCGATCGCTGGTGCCCAGCCACACGGCGCCGTCGGTGGTCACCGTCAGCGCGGTGATCCGCTTGTCGTCGGTGTCGAACACCTCGCGCGCCGTGCCGCCCTTGATCGCGAACAGCTTGCCCGAGGGCCCGGTGCCCGCGTAGACGGTATCGCCGGCCGCGGCGAGCGCCCAGATCGTCTCGACGTCCTTGGCATCCTTGCCGAGCGTCGGGCCGGGCGTTGCCTTGCCCCCGTTGACGTCGATCTTCCACAGCTTGTTGCCGGGCATCGCGCCGGCCCACACCTGACCGTCGCTGGTCTGCGCGAGCGAGACGACCGCGATCGCGCCGGGAATCGCGACGAGCTTCTTCGGCGCGTCCCCCGCCGCGCGGAAGATCGCGCCCCCGGCATCGGAACCGAGCAGCACGCTGCCATCGGCGAGCTTGAGCGCGGACCACACCGCGTCGCCCTCGAGCGCGGTGCGCCGGGTATCCCAGCCGGGGCGCAGCTCGCCGGTCGAGGTGATGAACGCGCTCGTCGCGTCACCGGCATCGAACTGCGGATAGGTCTCGATGGTCCAGGTCGCGGTGACGACCGCATCGGCGGGCAGGGCCATGGCGCCCACTGCAAGGGCGCCGGCGACGAACGACAGACGTGTGGCTTTCACGGATCCCCCAGAAGTGCTGACTAACGAGCCGCGCGGACGCGGACGAGCGTGGTCGACGAGCCGTTGATGACTCGCTTGGTCGGCGTGATGGTGCGCGACAGCGGCTTGTAGACCTGCGCGCGCTGCGTGTGGCTCTGCGGATGGAGCTTGTCTACGGCGCTCGCGGGCAGATCGCGCACGAGCTTGCCGTCGAGGGCGACGCCTTCATCGGCCGGGTACAGGGTCACCGCCCACATGTTGCCGGGCAACAGCTTGCGGAACGCGGACAGCAGCGAGGGCAGGTCGGTCGGCGGCGCGGCGTCGAGCTTCGCGCTGTCTCCCGAGGTGACCTCGAGCGTGACGATCCCGCCGGCGAGGCTCGCCGGCACGTCGAGAGGAACGTCCTCGACCACGTCCTTGCCGTCCCACGTCTGCATCAGCACCTTGATGGTGTTGCGCTCGCCGGGGATGAGCTCGGCCGACCCGAGCTTGAGCTCCTTGATCTCGCCGTAGTTCGCCTCGAACTTGAGATCGACCTTGATGTCGACGCGCTCGATCTGGATCGGCGCATAGGGGTTGAGCAACAGCGGGACGAGCACGCGCAGGCCGCGCACCGCGCCCATCACCGAGCTCGCGCCATCGTTCGCGTACATGTAATCGACGAAGTTGATCGGCTCCTGGCCCTTGATCCGCACGCTGGACTCGATGCGCGCGGTGACATCGTCCCGGTCGGGCAGGTAGTAGTTGATCGCGTTCATCAGCGCCGCGCCGGTCAGCGAGGCCGTGAGGAACTTGTTGTTGAGCAGCTCGACGTGGAACGAGCCGGTCTGGTTGTGCTTGCCCGAGCCGCTCGTGATCGAGATGTCGACCGGGATCGTGGGCGAGCGCAGGCTGGTGTCGGCCATGATCGACCGGGCCACACCGGTGACCCTGGCCGATCCCGAAGGTGAAGAGCTGGAGGTCGGGAACGATGGACTGACGTGATTGGAGCACGTTGGAAAGGATCTGCGCATTGCTCAAATAGGAATCAACGCCGTCGGTCAGGAAGACCAGG
>WBZN01001622.1_pt1 | contig 13329 bp, 7 predicted proteins | sample 5204281 | NCBI WGS metagenome assembly WBZN01 (sample SAMN12344347, study PRJNA552823) | activated sludge metagenome | biome: Activated sludge suspended growth; feature: Nitrification reactor; material: Wastewater; isolation source: activated sludge from nitrification reactor of wastewater treatment...
CCATGTACCGCCCAAATCGCTGATTTGCACGCATGGCTCCTCCGAGGCAGAACGAAGAAGCTCGTACCATACATTGTTTTTACTGACACAGTAAGACTAGGAGGCTATGAGAGTTCAAGGTGATACCGGTTCAATGTCGTGGCTTTCTGGCGTTCGAGATGAGAGAGTGATTTATTGTAATCCACAATGGCCCGCAGCTCGTGACCTTGAGCTGTCGCAAGATCCCGTTGGAATTCAAGTACAAAACGAGTGGTGCTGAGTCCCACCTTTAACCGTTCCATTTCGGTTTGGAGTTGTTTCTCCGCGAGGAGACGCGCCGAACGAGTGGTTTCGATACGCTGAAAGTCGGTTTGTACGCGACGCGTGGCCTCGCGTACCCCGAGAATAATTTGATGCCGGACATTTGTCAGCACGACTTCGGCGTTTCTGGCTTCCAGTTGGCGCTTGTGGTACGTGCTCATGGCGGAACGGTTACCCAGCGGGTAGCTCAGGACGAGCCCGGCACCATAGTTATAGAAATCGCCGCTGAAGTTTCTATTGAACGAGTTGCCATAGTCACTTCCCAAACCAACGAGCCCTATCGTTCCCTGGACCGAGAGGGTGGGAAGTAACTGATTGCGGGCAAACTGTGTATTCAATTCGCTGGATTCGACATTTTTCTTGGCCTGAGCAATTTCAGGTCGCTGTTCGATAGCGGTCGCAATCGCTTCTTCGAGATTGAGAGTCTCGAAGAAGGTTATAGGAGCATCGACGGGTATAAGACGTACGTGTTGACGTAACTCGCTTTCACCAGGGTTCAGAAGTGTCCGCAATTGATCCTCCTCATCCCGAACGGCCTTTTCGGCCACCAAGACCTGTTCGACTCTTGACGCAACCGCTGTCTCAGCCTGGAGAACATCCATGACCGACATCATACCGACTTTGGCTTTGATTCGATTAGCGGCAAGGAGTTCTTCCGCTGCCTTCAGCGCTGATCGAGCAACCTGTACATTTCCCTGGGAAAACACCAGTTCCCAATAGTGTTGTTCGACTGAGGCAATGACGGTCAAGACTCGATCGCGAAAGATATGCTGCTCCACCGCCGCATGGTTTTGTGCCACTTTGATGAAAGTCTTGCTGATCCCAATTCCGGCATTCTTCAGCAGCGGTTGGGTAACCGTAAATGACAACCCACTGGTCCAGGCAGGGTTAAACAAAAATCCAGTAGCGAGGTCTTGATTGACACTGTTCCTGGAAGGACTATAGCTCATCTCAATATTTCCGCCGGTCAAGAGGTTTGTTGAGGCATCGATGGTCAGTGAATGACTACGCTGATCGAAGGTCGTGGTTTGGTCGAGTTGAAAGCCCGTGGCTCCAAACACGGGTCGATTGAGCGGATCGATAGTCCGGTTATATCGCCCATTCACACTTACGGTCGGATCGAATTTCGCTTGCTCGATCACAATCTCGGCTAATCGGCTTTCCTTGGTGTGGCGGCTGAGGCTGATGTCAAGGTTATTCTGGAGCGCCCGAACAGCGGCGTCCGCAAGTGAAACACTTTCATGGCGTTCCGGTGGAGTTAGTTGGGCGGACGCTCTCGTCATATTCCAGCCTAGCCACGGAGAGAATATCCCCCATATGCCGATGATGATGGCGGGGATCAATCTAGTGTGAACTAACTGGCTGTCATCCATCATATCCCTCCGCAATCCTATCGCCGTCGATCCAGGCTAAGGGGAACATCGAATTGCCCGCCAGCGTCGATGGAGATGGTGAGAGCCTGACCGTGTCCATTCGATACGTCATGGGTGTGCGATGACGACTAAGGTAGATGCACGGGATAGCGTGCATTGGAGACATTGCGTCAATGTTTCAGGATCAAGCGCAGCGAAACTTTCGTCCAAGACCACCAACTCGGCCTTCTGCAGTAAGGTCCGCGCCAGAAACAGCCGACTTCGTTCGCCATGCGAGAGTTGCCATCCGGTCTCGCCGACCATCTGCATCAATCCGGACGGCATGCGTTTCAAGAGATCGCCAAGACCAAGCTCCTCACACACCTGTTTGGCGTCGGCCAGATCGGCAGCAGTCGGCGGCCACTGGCGGCCCATGAGCAGATTGAACGCCACCGTGCCGGTTAAAATATGATTCTCATGGAATTGCGGCGCGGCCGTGCTTAACCGTCGCCACCCCTGTCCCCAGGTAGCTCGATCCAACCCATTGAGCATCAGCAAACCGGAATTCGGCAGGCGCAATCCAACCAGTAACGCCGCCAACGTCGATTTTCCACCGCCGGAGGCGCCTTCCAGCAATACTCGATCGCCATGGTAAATCGTCAGTGTGCATCCATTCAGCACCGGATCGTCTGGCCGCCCATAGTGATAGCCCACATCACGAGCATGGATGCACACACGCTTGGCCCCATCGTCTCCCTGACTATTTGATTGCCGATAGGTGCTAGGAACGGGCTGGTGTCCTGTTTCTGATTGAGAGGCAGCTGTGAAGAGCGGCCCCATGATGTCCCAGGCCACTGCCGCACGCGCCAGAGATGCAAGACTTGATCCGATCTCGCCGAATGCTCGCTGCGCCAAGGACAGGCCACCCAAACTCACGGCCAGTCCCATCACATCCACGCGACCCCAGATCAGCGTTGGAACCAGCCCCAGCATGCCGATGATCAACCATCCCCGCGAGATTCCCCACGACAAGGGAACGAGCGCCTTGTCGAAATCCACCGACAGGTGGAAAAATCGTTCCACGCTCTGATCGTCACGAACATGGCGTGCCTCAGGAGCTTCTTGGGCCAACCGCGTGCGATGGCCCACCATCTGTTCGATTAGCTCATGGGTGAGATGAATCCGCGCATGGGTCCATCGGCGCAGACGGTGGAAGTACAGCCAACAGGCGGCCAATGTGCCGGCCACCCACACAACGAGCACCAGCACATGCCACAGTCCACCAGCACCCCGCGCAAGCACCCAGGCCGCGATGCTCAATTCGATCGCGGCAACCATGACTGAGAAGCCGCCATTGAGCGCCAGCGATTCCAACGCCTGCGACTCCATCACCTGCCCCAATAACTGACCGACGCCTTTTCGACGGACCTCGTCCATATTCATCTGCAACGCACCCGACAAAAGCCGTTGCTTCAGCAGAACTCCAAAATCGATCGCAAATAGGCCTTGAAGCCAGGTACCTATCAACTGGATGGGCACGAGCAGCAGCAAGAGCAGTATCCACGCGACGAGCCAGCCATAATCGAATCGTCCGTCTAGCGCGCCCTGACTGATCACCGTCCATCCAAGTATCTCGATGAGATACAACGCGCCGAAGACCGCCAACATGGTTGATGTGCGACGTGGCATGCGCACCCACAACAACTGCGACCAAAACGATTGCGTGGGAGGCATCCGCAGCGTCCAACATCCCTCCACACGCGTCCCAGCTACCCGCTCCTGCACGAGGAAGCGAGTGACCTCCGCTCGGTTCTTCGAGGGAATGTTGGCCTGCCGCACCAGCGCCTCGACATCCGCCCTCACCGGGTTCTCCACCTCGGCACAGAGGGTGTCCCGCATGAAACTCAGTGGGTAGCGTCGCACTTTCAGATCGGGCCCGATGAGCCACACATGTCGAACCGTCGCCTTCAAGAGCAATAAGATTGATGACTCACATGACTGTCGATACCGCAGCAGCGCCGGACTGGCATTGTGAAGCACGTCGGCATAGTCCGCCACCGTCGACTCGACGGATTCCATTTCGATACCGACGCGCGCACAGAGCCATTCCAACCACGACTCGAATTCACCGTGGCCAGTCTGTTCGACCTCCGGCGCAGGGGCGGATGTCCTGGCCTGATCTGGACGCAGGCCCGCCCGCCTTGCCAACACCTCGATCGCCTCCGGCAGTCGAGCAACAGGCCAGGCCATGGCAGCTGCATCATGCATGGTCGCCCACCTCGCTTCCGACAGCGGATCGGCTGGTCCACGTCGATGTGATCTCATTGGGCACGCCCATTTCCTGCACCTGTCCCCGATTCAGCCGAAGATGACGCCACTGCGCTCCAGCCCACAGCTCGTGGCGAGCGGTCTTTTCTGCGTCGAGGAGTGCGCGATACCGTGAGGTCGGCATAGCCGCAAGTTGTTCGGGCAATCCATCTTCGACGATGCCTCCGTTTTCAATCACCACGACACGATCGAACGCCTGTGTTTCAGCCACGTCGTGGGTGACACAGAGCAGGGTCGCTTCTTTCCAGGACGCCCTCGCTTGCACAAGATGCCGATGACGTTCCGCTCGATCCAATCCGCGAAAGGGCTCATCCAGCAAAACCAGCCGCGCCGCAGCCTGCCACATGGCACGCGCTAGACGTACGCGCTGACCTTCGCCACCAGAGAGTTGTGCGCCTCCCTCGCCCAGCGGACTTTGAAGTCCATCCGGCAGACGCGCGATCATCTGTGTGAGGTCAGTTCGTTCCAGCAAGGAACCTAAATCCGACAACCGTCCAGTCTTATGACTGTATGACACATTCTCCAACAGTGATCGATTCCAGAGCTGGATCGCCGGATCGACCCATGCCGTCTCTCGACGCAAGGCCCTCACCTTCGCCTCTGAAAGCGGTTGCCCATCGACCAAGACCGAGCCGGCGGCGGCCCGATGCCAGCCCAAGAGCAGCCCGAGCACACTCGACTTCCCGGCGCCGGACGGTCCTACAATCGCCAGATGTTCTCCCTGACGAACGCGCAGCGTGATGTTGTGCAAGATCGTATGTCCAGCCGCGACCACCGTGACGCCACATAGCTCAATCTCTACGCCAGTGAGAGGTCTGACGGCTGACGTCATACCGCTCTCTCCTGCCCGATCTTTCGATGATTCGAGCAGGGCGAGATCAGATCCGGCCGCCGTGTCACTCGGCGCATTGAGCGGTTCGAGCAAGCGCATGACGATGTTGCGGTGTGCCGGATACTGCAGCGCCATCGTCGCGAGTCCTTTGCCCAGCGCCGGCAGCTTGAGCGCCCAATAGACCAACAACAAGAGGCTACCCGTCACACCGACCAGATACAGATGCTGCAAGATCAGCACGCCGATCAGCACAGCGGCGATCAGCGAGAGACTTCCCTGCACGAGGAGCGAGAGGTTCAGGAGTCGTCGGGAGGCACGCGCCCACTCGGTCAACAAGCCTTCATGCTCGCGGCGAACCGATCGCTCAGCGGAATGGGTCTGGATCGGCGCGCTTCCGCGCAACGCATCCAATGAGAAGCCGTACAAGGCTGCCGCGTGGCCACGTAACCGCAGATCACCTTCACGCATCGGTTGCTGCGCAACGACGGCAAGCCCGAGCGACAGACCGACCAACGTCGCTGCCAGCGGCAAGCTGTGTGGCGCAATGAGTCCAATTCCTACCAACGTAAAAAGCACCTCCCAACAGGACTGGACGAGATGCACAGCCAACGCAGGCAAGCCACGCACCAGCGCCAGACTATGACTGCGCTCCGCCATGTCGGAGATCGGACGACTGTGGAGATAGCGGTCATGGAGTGTGGGAAGCTTCTGAAGAAGGGCGACTCGGAGTCGAGTTTCTAGGTGTCGTCCCAACCGCAAGGATTCACTCAGAATGGGCAACTCACAGGCCCAGAGCAACACGAGAAACGACAGCAGCGCCCCAACCGCAAACAGACGCTGACTGGCGACCGTAAACACGGTGGCCAACTCAAAGAGGCCGCGAAAGAGGATCGATTCGATGAGCACCGCCCCGATCCCAAGACCGATCGCGCCCAGTAACGCAAGCGGCGTGAGCACGCCCTCACCGCGCATCAAGAGCAGCAACTCCCGCAAGGGACGCACAGGCTGCTCGTTCAACGCGGCGGCCAATTCCGGCGCCAGTCCGGTCTTGATCTCGCCATTTGCTGTTGATGGATGTATCTCCGGCAACCGTCCACGAATGCGGAGGAGCACGGCGCCGCGGAGGATCACTCGGCTGACATCACCTTGCGTATTCGCTGGAACGACCGACCAATAAGCGTCCGGCACAGCTGGGCAGGCACCTGGTGAGTATTGTTTTGCCTGTGCGATGAAACGTTCAAGCAACCGCACTGCCTGTACCCCGCGTCGGAGTCCACCGAAAGTCGTGAGACGCTCGATCATCCGTGCAGCCGCATCAAGTTGAGCCAGGGCCTGCCACGTTCCCTGGTCTTTAACCTGCTGAATCTGCTGCACCGCATCCGTCGTTGTGGCGCCGAGCCTACGCAGGCGAGCCGCGAGTATATCGATCGCTTCATCGGAGGTGGCCCATGTGTACCACTCGGTTGCTTCAACCGGGAGACTATGGAGATGGAGCTGACGTGCAAATCGATCACAGCTCACCCATCGGCGTCCGACTGCGGGATCCATCAGTTGCAGCCACCGTCCAACCCGTCGCCAGACGATGACAAAATGGAGGAGACCGCTGGCCTGTTGGACGACCACCAACGTCGGCAGTGCCTTGGTTTCAGGAAGCCACAGGTCATCCGGCGGCAGCATGATCTGTTCTGCGTCTAACCCAAGCTGGCGCGCGACCGTTTCAACGACATCGATCGACGTGCCATCGACGTCGGTTTGACAAGCTTCACGCAGTCGCCCGTAACTGGCCGGAATATGAAACCCTTGGAGCAAGCAGGTCAGCGCCGCAGGCCCACAGTCCATCGCGGAGGTTTGCACCATCTCAGGCACCCACCAGCGACGTGTCTGTGTGGCATGTATCGATCGCGTCATGAGCGGGGTTCGGCCACGAGGCCGCTTGATTGCGCTGGGTTCGTCAAGAGTTGCCCAACCGTACGCAGGGTTAACGTCAAGGGCGTCACATGATCGACTTCAACCTCAACCGTGCCAGGCAGACCATGTTGAAGCGGGAACAGGAACGTCGTCTGCGCAGCGGGCTTGAGTTCAACACGTACACGTCCTCCGCGGATTTCGCTCGCCACTCGTGTGACGGTTGCCGCAATGCTTCCATACTGTACCCAGGAGTAGCCGTCGAGTCGTACGCGCGCAGCCTGACCGGAATGCATGCGCCCCAGCACACGGGCCGGAGCAAACTCGGCCACGATCCTGAGCTGGCCTTGTGGAACGATGCTCCCGACCACGCCTCCGGTCTCGACGAAGGCTCCGAGATTGAGCACCGCCACTTCTCCCAACACACCGGAGATCGGCGCGCGAATCACGTGTTTCTCAATGTCTTGCTTGAGGCGCGCGATGGTCGCGGTGGAAAGCTCGCGCTGGCCTTCCAGCGCGGCGGCTTCTCGCCGCAACGCTTCCAACGCGGCCTGCTTGTCGTGTCGTTTGCCTGACGCTTCGGCCGTCAAACGTTTCATCTCGTGAGAAAGGGCGTCGGCTGCTGCTTGTGTTTTCTCTGCTTCCGTCTTGGCGCGCAGGAAATCCACCTCCGTGATGATCTGGACATTCAACAGTTGCGCCATCCGTTGCGCTTGGTCCTTCGCGAACGACGCAGCGGACTGTGCTTCGTGAAAGCGAGCCTGCGCATGTTGAAGCCCGCTCACCGTAGCGCTTTGTTCTTGCTCCACGGCTCGTTCGCCGTCCGCCAGCTGTCGCGCGAGCGCAGCCAATTGCGGGGGGATCGCCGCGAGACGCGCTTCTTCCTCTTGCAACCGCAGACGTTCGATACGCGCATCGAGCTCGATCAGACTATCGCCGGCTTCCACCGATTTGCCGAGCTTCATGGATGTGGCAGCCACCTTCCCGGCAATGGAGGCAGTCACCGCATGCGCCGCCTGTTCCACCTCCACTCGGCCGGTTTGTGAGACTTCGTACAGTGTCACGTTCACCAGTACAAACCAGCAGAGCCAGGCCCCGAACAGGATCGCCACTAACCCCCAGGCATAGAGCGCGAACCGGGATGTATCGCGAGCTAACGAACGGATCGTGCGAGAAAATGGCGTGGCCATGGCGGTCGTCCTTCCTTAAAACGTCACGCCGGAAGACTGGGACAGACACCGGCAAGGCGGAGCCTGTCCCCTGTTAGTCCGGTCTTAGTCTTTTGAGCGCGGATAGTGACCAGGCCGCATGGGAGATTGCCCATGCTCGCTCGGCTCTTTCGCCACATAATTAGCATGGCACTGCCCTCGCGGTGTGAAGACAGCATCGTGCGGATCTAACTGTAAGAATGTCGTCAACGCTGTCGGAAACCCCTGAGCGCCGACCGCTGGTAGCACGCGGGTACCGTCCGTATCGCGCCCATCTTGTGGGAGCCTGATCTCCGGATGATCGAACGGCGCTTGCTGATATTTGACGCGACGGTCGGTGAGCGAGATCAGAAAATCGACGAGTTGTTCCTCCTCTCGCTCACTGAACCCGATGGGAGCGATAGCGGGGTCGACATCGTCAAAGTTGAAGCTACAGAAATTTCCCCCACGACTGTAGAACTGCACCACCTGCCGCAAGGTCGCCATGCCGCCGTTATGGAAGTAAGGACCGGTCAGTTCGACATTACGTAATCCAGGAGTCTTGAAAGCGCCGTCCACGGCCACTCGTTGAAACCGACGCTTGATCGGCTCATCGGGATCGCAGAACCCGTTCCCGTTCTTGTCGCGACAGACTGGTAATCCAAGATCTTCATCGCGAGCGGGAATGCGATCGTTCCCAACAATCGGAAACGGGATGGGACTCACGCCGGGAAGTTGATCAGCGAGTCGCGCGAACAGAGCCTGTCGCGAAAATGCGGCCGGGGAATCAGGCGGCACACCAAGATCCCCTCGCCCCAGTTCATCGGTGGTCGGCGTGATCCCGATATTGAAAAACCCCTTGTCGTACAAGGCGACGCCTCGCTTCATCGCCTTGGCGCCGATCACGTGCTCGCCTCCCTTGGTGTTGCGCACCGATGCGGTCGTCAATTCCGGACCGGCATGACAGTGGATACAACGTCCCTCTCCCGCGAAGAGGTTCAATCCGGCAAGTTCCGACTTGCCGAACCCTTCATGGAAAGACCCTGTTTCCATCCAGCGATCGAAGGATGTTTCATCCGCCACGAGTGTGGTTTCGTAGAGTCCCACGGCGAGACCGAAGTAAAATCCGAAGTTGGCCTCCATATGACTCAGCTCGCCAATCGGCGTGGGTATCGTGATCGGCGAGTTCCAGTACTTTCCCACGAATGCTTTTTTGATCATGGCGTCGTAGGTCGTCGCGAGGCCTCGTAAACGCCCCTGGACGAGTGAGCCGAGCACTGAATCTTGTGGATGAACCTGTTGTAAGCCGAGCGGAGTCAAGGGCGCGCCGGTTTCGGCAGAGGGTCGTAACACTTTGATCCCGATCTGAGAAAACCGCCGGGCATTGCCGATCGAGGGGTCTCCGAAAGCCATCTCTCGGGGACTATTCGGCGGGTTCATGGCCTGCGAAGACAGGCTGGCGTTGGCCAACGAAATATGCTCAGGGACCAATCCCATGCCAGGTTGATTGATAAAGATCACTGCTCCGGGATTTCCATCGCCGAACACATCGCGCCCATTGAAATGAGAACTTGCCGTGCCATTCCAGTTATTGGTGAAATTGAAGACGGCGTTGATCACGGTCGGCGCGTTGAAGTGTCCGACTTGGCGCACGCTCAGCTGTCCACCAAGATTGAACACTGGATCTAATTGAGGAGTTCCTACATCGACACGCTTGCCAGGCAGTACGCCGTCAAACCGCGTGAAGAAGGTCCCCATCGACCCCACGATGTCATTACTGTTTCCGTAGCCAGGTAGGACATTCCCATCAGCTGTTCGCGTGAGATCTTGAATGTTCTTCACCAGCGGAAAATCTTCTCGTGTTAACGTCCCGTTCGGCAGTTTCGTTTCAAAATGTCGATCGAGATTGGCTCCGGCAAAGAAGTACCCTTTGATCGGTCCTTGCTGTTCATCCAGCAGCCCTTCGCGTGGATTGAGGGTGTTTTTTGATCGATCGTCGGCTCCCGCATGGAAGTGACAACTGGCACAAGCCTGCACCCCGTCGCTGCCGACCTGCATGTCCCAGAATAGCGCCTTGCCGAGTTGAACTGCGGCCTGTCGATCGACCACATACTCTTCGAGATTCGGCGGCAAGGGGACGCCTCCGTCAGCGTGAATGGCTCGCCGCAAAGAGTCCAAGCCCAGCTCACGCGCGTCACCCGGATGCAGAATACGCCCCGCATGATGATGGGAATGGCGGTGCCCTCCATGGTGTCCTACCTCCGCCTCCATCTCATGGCCATCGTCTTCCTGTTCGTTGAGTTCGTGGTTCGGCTTCGCAAAAAGAATGTCGGCAGACAGCACAGCTCCCCCAAGCATCAACGCCATGGTTCCCGGCAACAACCCCAAACTCGCTCGAACCGCCATCCTCCGTGCGCCTCTTGTCGCTTTCATACGTCCTCCTCACATCCTCTCTATCTGCTGGAGCAGGGCGTTCCCGCTCTTATTCAGAACATCGAGTGATTAATCCGATGGCCATGCCAGTCAGATTGACCTACCCCGCCAACTCATGACCGATTTCCTCCCGGCACAAGGAGGGGAGGACAGAGTCCTCCCCTCTCCTCTATGCTTTAGAAAGCATAGACAACGAGACCACGGCAGCCACCTCGCGGTGGAAGTGGTTGCGGGTTGATGGCGGTTCGAACTGCTGTCATCGCCACCACACCTGCCCGCACATTGGTTTTCACCTTCATATTGTGCTCCTTTATTCGCTGCATTCCGTGCCCATCGCACGTAGATCGGCCGGCCCTATTGCCGGCCCCCGGGTCTTGTTTCCGACTGCTCAACAGTCGGCTCGCTCGTTGATCGATCGACTATGTGAATGTCGTCTTGAGTGACCGTGACCTGAATTCCCAGCATGTCCGTGATATCGTGCGACAAATAGGGTTGGCGCTGACTGCCGCCGCGCAATTTTTGAAAGAGATGCAGATCTACTGCCGCCAACGGCCGGCTGGGCATCGCGCGCTCAAGCAATCGGTTGATCGCCCGTTGACTCTCGCCGACGGCGCGCACGACTGCCTGTTCCTGACAGCTGTAGTCCATCAGGCAATCCACGATACTGTTCACGGCTATACAGTCTGCGTCCGTGATGGGATTGAGGCGTTGATACAGCAAGGCCTGGAGCTGCACCGTCGCATCCGCATGGCGTGGAGTGCTTGTGGGAGTCATGCTCTCGGCATAGGTCTTACCCGATGAGAGGCAGCCGAGCGCGTTCGTTGCCTGCTCATACATGTCCTTGTAGACGCGACCCAGCACAGCGCTGTACTGAGCGACTGTCATGCGGGTCAGGCCTTCCAAATACTGCGCGCTCTCTTGCAGCCGATCAGCGAAGGCGTTGAGCACATCCGATCGCTCGCCCGGCCAGGCTGTCACCAGATTGATGAGCCTCTCATAGCTCTGGCGCATCGCGGGCCAAAGCGAGTACACGATGGCATAGGATTGGAGGCCGTAGAGACCGTAATCAAACGCTTCATCCAGCTCGCTCAACACCGCCTGCAGTGCAGGTTCAAGGACCACATCCTCACCACTTTTTGGAGAATGGCCATCCACCAGCACTGCCAAAAACTCGTCGATCATGGCCTTAGGCCCCGCGCAGACTCCGTGCATTGAATGGAGCAGATAGTTGCGCTCAGCGTAGGCATAGATGTCCGCCCCGGTGAGCAACGCATCCGGGGCGCGGTTGGGTTCATGACTTTCAGAGGTGTAGAGCATCTCCGTCGTTGTCATTCTGATCCCATCGGTCACACGCACCATGCCCGAGAGAACGGGATGCAACTGGCCGTTCGCGATACGATTGTGTGTACGCATGAGCAGGTAGCCGGGAATCGCCAACACCACCGTCGCGAGCCTCTGTAGATCTCCCACGGTCCAACCCTGGCGAACGTGTGGAAAGCGCTGAATGAATGCCTCGCGGATGTGGACGAGCACCGCCATGATCTGCGGCCAATGGTGGCGCATGCTCTTCAGCGCGGTCGCGTTCATCGGTTTCTCGTTTAGATAGCGGGTTCCAGCATGAGGACAGGTCCGCCATTCCGTCGGAATCTCCAGGCGCAACTGCGGGGGAAACACGTTGGCTTCTCCCATTTGCCGCCCTTCGGTATCCATCGCCATGTGAGCCACATGGGAAACCGGAATCACCGTCTCCAAGTACCCGACCTCAAGCGGATGCCCAGCCAGCTCTCGCAGAATGGCCTCGCTGTCGAACCAGGTGCGAGGGGCCATGCTTTTCGCAGGAGGGAGAGGTGACGGACATGCGCCATGCGGACGGGGACCGATGCCCGACTCGTGAGGATCCACAGGTGTGAGAAATCCCTCGCTGATCAATTGCTCCAACAACTCCCGCACACGTGCCCATTCATACCCAGTTCCCCAAGTCATCGCGTCGCGAGCGAGAAACCGCTCATGTTTGGCAAGCCCCTCGCCGAAAGCGAAGAGTTCCGGATCGTCGAAAGCGATCTCCTTCTCGCCATAGTAGAGATGGAGCTCGCGCTCGCCCGACTCGGCTGTTGAATATTCGACATACAGACGTCGATGTTGGAGAAACAGCAGATTTGTGTTCTCGCTCAACTGCGGACGCTCCGACGACATCCCCTTCACAGGACATCCATCAACCGCCGCCGTCTCGCGCTCGTCTAGAAGACCCATGTGTTCCTGCATCGATTCATTCATCATTCACCTCGCCCTTGCAGCGTATCTACAACCGACCCATCACGATTAAAACTTTTCACCTATTCCAGTTCCCCCAACTCATCTCTCATGCCATTCTGCCTATCACATTGCGTGCCAGTACGGTTCGGCCGGATTAATACTGATATAAGCTTTGGGAAGATCGAATGATTTAGCTCTTGCAGCACGGGCAGAGAGGAGTGAGTGCTTAGATATTCAAAATGGATGTGTATCAGAACAGATAACATTGTGGATCAAAATGGATTCACCTGTGGAAGGCTCTACGTATGTCGACTATGTCCGGAATGAAAAGAGTCTTGAGGCGTGCGGGCATGACCGCCGATGCACGGCCTTTAGTCTGTGCGGTGGTCTGCACGTGGTCGTGGCGAGTTGGTTTCAGTGACCGTGTCATTTCCTCTGTGCAGGTGAGCAACTGTAGGTACAGCGGTTTCTTCGCCGAGGTGTCGAATGAATCTATGTCTCGGAATCACCTCCTGATGGGAAGATCGCATAGGCTCTGTTTCTATTCCGGCATGTCGTCAGGGAGATGAGCAGCATCGGGCGTCTCATCAAATTGACGAGTCTCAGGCGAGATGTTACAATCCCGAACATTCTTGTGCCTCCAGATACAGCTGCGAGTTGCGGCTGTTCATATATACAGGGCTGAATAAGTACATAGCGAGTCGGTCTAGAAGTTAAGGAGAGCGGAATGGCTGTTCCG
>WBZN01001624.1_pt1 | contig 13327 bp, 11 predicted proteins | sample 5204281 | NCBI WGS metagenome assembly WBZN01 (sample SAMN12344347, study PRJNA552823) | activated sludge metagenome | biome: Activated sludge suspended growth; feature: Nitrification reactor; material: Wastewater; isolation source: activated sludge from nitrification reactor of wastewater...
GTTCTCGGTGAGTTCTTTGGTAGCTGAAGGGCCGCCACGATTCACCCACCCGTTCGCCACCGGTCCCTGTGTATCTGCGCTCAAGAGTCTAGACATCCTTTGAGGAAAGGTTCCTCCGCACATGAATTCGAGACAACCGCAGACCAAGACCCGTCAATTTCGAACGCTGCTCCAGTCTGAGCAGTTGGAGTTCATTTGCGAAGCGCACAATGGTTTGAGCGCAAAAATTGTGGAGGAAGCAGGCTTTGCCGGAATCTGGGCGAGCGGGCTTTCCATTTCGGCCCAGTTTGGTGTGCGCGACAACAATGAAGCCAGTTGGACGCAGGTACTGGAAGATTTGGAGTTCATGTCCGACGCGACGAAAGTGCCGATTCTCCTGGACGGAGATACGGGGTACGGCAATTTCAACAACATGCAGCGGCTCATCCGGAAACTGGAACAGCGCAACATTGCCGCAGTGTGCATTGAAGACAAACTGTTTCCCAAGACCAATAGCTTCCTGAAAGGCGATGCGCAGCCGATGGCTGACATGCAGGAGTTTTGCGGCAAGATCAAGGCCGGCAAGGATGCACAAGTCGATCCGGATTTTTGCATCATCGCGCGAGTCGAGGCATTCATCTGCGGGTGGGGGTTGGCTGAAGCGTTGCGGCGTGCCGAAGCCTACCACCAGGCCGGTGCCGACGGCATTCTCATCCATAGCGCACTCTCCGTCCCCGACGAGATCCTTGCGTTTAAGCGAGAGTGGGGCCATCGCTGCCCAGTCGTCATCGTGCCTACGAAGTACTATTCCACGCCCACGGACGTCTTTCGCCAACATGGTTTTTCCATGGTGATTTGGGCCAATCACATGCTGCGCGCTGCGGTTTCGACTATGCAAAAAACCGCACGAGCACTCAAGCAGAGCGAGAATTTGTTGTCCATCGAAGATAAGGTGGCCCCGGTTTCCGAAATTTTCCGTCTGCAGAATGCCGCGGAGCTGTTGGAGGCCGAGGAACGCTATCTGCCGCGGGGCGCTGAGGGCACATCAGCGGTGGTGCTTGCGGCCTCAAGGGGAGAAGAGTTGGGGAAATTGACGGAGGATCAGCCCAAGACGATGGTGAAAATTCAGGGGGCGCCGATTCTGTCGCATATCGTCGATGCGTACAATGCCGTCGGGATCAAAGACATTCTGGTGGTGCGCGGATACAAGAAAGACGCCGTGAGTCTTCCGAATTTGACCTACGTCGACAATACTGAGTTTTCAGAGACCGGGGAGTTGGCCTCGTTGTCGCTGGCGCTTCAATCGAGGAAAGGACATTTCCAGCCGACAATCATTTCCTATGGTGATGTGTTGTTCAATAAGTATATCCCGCAGGCCTTGTGCCAGGAGCAGGATGACTATGTGATCTTCGTCGACAGCAATTGGCAGGATCAAACCAGCTATGCGCGTTTGGGCGGATTTGCTGAATGTACCTTGCCGAATTCGCGCAAGGCGTTCAATGCGAAGGTCTATCTCAAGCAGCTGGGGAGTGAGGTTGCGCCCAACTCAATCCATGGTGTGTGGATGGGATTTCTCAAACTGTCTCCCGGCGCGGCCGCTCAGGTTGATACGCTTCTTGTGGAACTACTTGCCCAGCCGGGCAATCGGAAGGCTGGTATTCCACATTTGCTTCAAACGTTACTCAGGCGAGATTATCCGATTCGGGTGTTGTATACCGTCGGACACTGGCTGGATGTCAACAGCCTTGACGATGTGGTTCAAGCCGGTAACTTCTGAGGTCTGCCTGCCTTGGGCAGGAGGTGATTGTGCTTGAATAAAGTCAGGCGCGGATTCCCCAGTGCTCATTTTCACGCTCTTCGTGCGTTCAATTGTTGGAGATCATAGGGCATGATTGACCCGCAAACATTTATCAACTGCCTGCAGGAAAACAATGTCGACTTCTTTGCCGGAGTGCCGGATTCACTATTGAAAGAATTCTGTGCGTGCCTGGAACATGTAGCTCCATCCGGACAGCACGTCATCACCGCTAATGAAGGAGGCGCCGTTGCCCTCGCGCTTGGCTACCACCTCGCGACGGGAAAAACTCCACTCGTGTATTTGCAGAATTCAGGGTTGGGAAACATTATCAATCCCTTGTTGTCGTTGGCCGACGCCGAAGTCTATTCTGTGCCCATGCTACTCGTCATCGGTTGGCGAGGCGAACCGGGAGTTCATGATGAGCCGCAACATAAGAAGCAAGGACGTGTGATGCTCTCCATGCTTCAGGCCATGGAAGTACCGTATTTCATCTTAGGACCGGAACTGGAAGCCTCGAATGCCGCGCTTGCAGAAGCTCTGGTCACCGTTCGGAGGACGAGTGCGCCGGTTGCGCTCGTAATCAAGAAGGGTACATTTCAGTCATTTTCTATTCCTGGAGGAGCCAAGGCGGCTTTTGAACTTTCTCGGGAAGCGGCCATTCATCAGGTGCTTGAGGAGTTGGATACTCGTGATATTGTCGTTGCGACGACAGGCATGGCTTCCAGAGAAGTGTATGAGTACCGAGTTCGCAAGGAGCAGGGGCATCAGTGCGATTTCTTAACTGTGGGAGGCATGGGGCATGCCGCTCACATCGCTCTTGGGTTGGCACTCCAAAAGCCTGATCGGTCCGTCTATTGCCTTGATGGAGACGGCGCACTCCTGATGCACATGGGAGGGCTTGCCATTGCAGGAGTGTTGAAACCGCGCAATCTCAAGCACATTGTGTTGAACAATGGAGCGCATGATTCGGTTGGTGGGCAGCCGACAGTGGGATTTGCCGTAGATCTTTTGAATATTGCTCGTGCCGCCTCCTATGAGCAGGCGTTTCGTGCTCAGACATGCTCAGAGCTGAAGGCAAGTATGCGAGAGTTGAAGCATTCAGGAGGGCCTAGTTTATTGGAGATTCGTGTCCGTCGCGGATCGAGGAAAGATTTAGGGCGACCGACAAGTACCCCGGTTCAGAATAAACACTCGTTTATGGAGTTTCTGGCCAAGTAAGGCTTTGTTAGCGGGGGGTGCCAAACAACCTGCGCGCGAGTGCGCGGGGCGCTAACCTAACTGCGCAAGATTGCAGGTAAGGGCGTGTTGCGAATTGAGCTTGGCCACAGCTCTCTCAGCTAAGTGCGTGGTCCCCGTTAGGAATTGATGTCAGGTTGGGACATCGGGCTGAGAAGGCTGAAATCGAATGACTGCGTCATCCCCTTGGGGATGGATTGGGCGGTCACTCCACTTTTATCGCGTACTGATGTCTGGGGGCGCAGTATGGGTAATCACCAGCGAATGGGTGAGTCGTGGTAGCAGAAAATTTACTCGTAGCAATTCGGGCGGCTAGGTTGCCGTTGAGAGGCGGTGCAGTTTAGGAACGGAAGACTTGGACGAGAACTCCGGTTCGAGTGGTAGAGTTTGTTTTCCGCATGATGTGTTTGATATGTTCCTTCACTGTCTGTTCGGTAATTTTGAGAGCGTTCGCGATCTCCTTGTTTGTCCATCCTTTCGCGAGGTTTTCGACCACTGACTGCTCTCGATTGGTGAGCTGGAATCGTTCTTTAGCCTGGTCGGTACTGAGCTGCTGCCGTCGTCCCAATTCCTCTAACGTCACAACCAATCGCGCATATTGGATTCCGCCGCGATCAGGTAGGCCGAAACCGCGAAGGAGCACGGGTTGGTTAGGATTGCCGGCGATTCGCTTGACCTCAAATTGTTCCCAGTCTTTTGCCTCGGTACGAACGTGAAGCGCTTTGATAATTTCAGCACAGAGTTCGGTAAGCACTGATGGAAGCACTCCTTGTGCCGCCTTGGCTGGGGAACCGCCGTTTTCCGCCATGTTGATGAGCTTTGACAGTTCTGTTGCCTGCCGATTCATATGAAGCAACTGCATGGAGGACGACAGCACAACAATTCCTGCGCCTGCACGCTGGTCGGCCAAGTTGTCTGCAGGTTCCTGAGAGGGGACAGCGTTGAGAGCCACGGCAATACTCCGTAAGGTTCGTAATGTCGCTAGACAATTGATCTGTTTCTGGTAACCTAAAGCATGTGAGCGTTACTAGTAATGCTACATAATACTTTCGAGGTAGTCAAATTATACTTCTGAGGGAGCTATCTGTACATCATTGGTATTGTTCGTCGAAGCTGGTACTTCTATACTTCTAAGCATCGGAAGGTGCCTTGATCGACCTGATTTCCACTTTTCCCATTCGGCAACGAGTAGTTTCAGTACGCTGTCATGAATCTTGAGGTGGGCCCTATCCCGTCCACTAGCTAGATTAGAAATTTTGGCATATTTTATTAATACAAACAATTGGTTATGATTTTTTGCCATGAGTCTTGAGTCTGATCCCGCGTAGCAGAGTCTTCCGACTGTAGCTCAAATATTTCAAGTCGGTCGGGCGAGCGAGTGGGATTCCGGTATCGGGTCAAGCGAGACAAGGGGCATGCCGGTCTAAGCACAGAAAAATCGAATCCTCAAGGTTCTAGAAGATTGAAGCTGCTATTCCTTTGCGCGGAGCAGCGGCGTGTTGGATGGTGCAGAAGTCTTACGGTCGTGGCAAGTGGCTGGGTCGACTTTCCTCAGGAGAATTAAGTCATGAATGTTAAGGTATTACTTGGCGCAATTGCCCTTTCGGGGAGTGTTGTCGGTATCGCATTCGCTGACCAGGTAGATCAGGTGTCCAAACCGATTCTTGTCGCAGCCGCATCCTCGGCGACAGCTTCTTCCGGTATGCGTCATGGCGGGGAGGGTGCGGAAAAGTCTTCCCTTACCGTAACTCCGGACTACATCATGGGACCTGAGGATGTGCTTGAGATCACGGTGTGGAAAAATGCTGATCTGTCCAAACAGGTCCAGGTTCGGCCGGATGGAAGAATTTCACTTCCTCTCATTGGTGATGTGTCTGCTGTGGGAAGAACTGCTGCGCAGTTGACCGAGGAAATCTCTGCACGATTGAAGTCCTATATGGAGAATCCTACTGTCTCCATCCTCGTGCGTGAAGTCAATAGCTATCAGATTTACGTGCTCGGTGAGGTGAATGCGCCAGGAAAGTACCCCTTAAAGAGCAAGACCACGCTGCTGCAGGCGATTACGATCGCGCATGGATTTACTCAGGTGGCGGCACGTAACAAAATTGTCGTATTTCGCTTTGGAAAAGATGGTGAGGGGTTAAACAAAATCAAGGCAAGTTACGACGATATTGTGCTCAGAGATGGTTCTGATCAAAACATTGAGCTAAAGCCGGGTGACCAGATCGTGGTGCCATCAGAAACGATGGTAGTTTTGCCGACAAGATAGGGCGCAGTTGATCAGTATCGCCCGAGTCATTTCGGAGCCTCGAGCTAAAGGAGTTGGGAAATTGAAAACTTTCGGTTGCAGATGGTTCCAGAGGGGGGTATGTATTGCTCTCAGTACTTTCCTGACTCTCTCGGGTTGCTGGATCGGCGGCGAGCAGATCGATTTCAACGTCACGTATATCCCACCGAATGAGTTCTTGCTTGGTCCTGAGGATGTGCTTGTTGTCAATGTATGGAGGAATCAGGAACTTTCGCGTGAAGTAATCATTCGTCCTGATGGGAAAATTTCGATGCCTTTAATCGGTGATGTTCAGGCAGCAGGCATGACATCCAATGTCCTGGCAAAACGAATTGCTGATGGATTGGCCGAATTCATGTCCAACCCCACGGTGTCTGTTCAAGTCAAAGAAGTGAACAGTTATTATGTCTATGTTCTGGGAGAAGTCTCAAAGCCGGGCAAGGTGCCTTTGAAATCCTATGCTACGGTGTTGCAGGGCATTTCGCTGGCTGGAGGGTTTACGACTTTTGCATCAAGAAATAAAATCCATGTTCTCCGTGTTGTGCCCAACGGTCAAGGCCAACCCAAGCAGGTCCAGATTCCAGTTCCCTATGAAGATATCATCCAAGGTAAAAATTCGGAGGGAAATTTTTTCCTCAAGGCTGGTGATGTCATTGTTGTGCCATAGCCAAGTTTTGAGGATGCGGAAATTCATTCTATCGGCTGTCGTCCTGGTCTTCGCAGGCTGGTTGAGCTTGTCAGATTCTGTCGCCCAGCAGATTCGGGTTGTGCCGTCAATTTCGGTTCTTGAGCAGTACGACAGCAACGTTTTCTTTACGCGTAAATCGCAGCTTGCACCAGGGACGAAAGCAGATGATCTTATAACGACCATAACACCCCAGTTGAACTTCATACAGGCTAACTCGCTTGTTAAGGCTAACTTGTCAGTTGGGGCAATCGTTCAAAAGTTTGCAAATAATACTGCTCTCGACAATGTGGGGTTCAATGCTAGTGCCGGAATTGATCTTGCGCAAGCCGTGAACAAAGTTCTACCGCGGATGCGAGCCTTTCGAATCTTTGGGACCTACCAGTACATGCCATCAGCACCAGCTTTCGGAGCAGGGGGCCTCGGTACAGGTACGGGTGGTGGTGGGTTTGGTAGCGGCGGGTTTGGAATTGCTGGGCCGGTAGATTCGGGCCTCCTTACTCAGCGAATTCGGACTACCATGTTTAGTGTGGGTTTCGCAGACTCATACTCACTCTCCCCAACGACGGATTTTCTGACTAACTACACATATTCTCAGCTCAGCTTCGGTGGAGCGCTGACCCCGACATCGACAGCAGTCGGACAGGCTCAGAACACGGTGTTTGATACGCAAACGCACACTATTTCGGCCGGTCCTACCTCCAAAATTTCTGCGGTTGACACCTTAACCGTTAAATATACGTTTACCCAAATGTCCCAGGGGCAATTTGGCGATTATTCGACTCATAGCGCCTCGCTCGGTTGGGGACGGAGTTGGACCAAAGAGTGGAGTTCATTTGCCAATGGCGGCTTGACCTTGCTCGAACCCATTCCTGATGCATCTGCGAGTGGCGGCCAAAGACGAGTTCCAGCAACTATGGTGCCAACGGGTGGATTTGGTGTGACCTATGCTGCGGGCTCCTCGTTTCTTAGAAAACTAGGTAGTGAGATTCAGGAAGCAACTGGTAGCGTTGGGGGGGCTGCAAGTGGTGGCGGCTTCCTTCCCATGCTTGCTGGTATGAACATGCCGGGGGGGATTGCTGCTCCTGGCTCCTACCGAATAACAATGATGTACAACCTTGGAGTATTCCCAAGTTTTGTTCAAACTGCTGGGCCTATATATACACATACAATCACGCTGAGCAGTATGGCTGGAATAACGGATAGGCTAAGTGGACAGGCGCTGTTCAACTATGCAAGAAGTAGTTTCACCTCGGATTCAATAGGAACAAATTTCACTACTTACGGTACAACCGTAGCCCTCAGTTACCTCATTGCCCCCATGTTGACTGCCAGACTCAGTCACCAATGGCTCATGTTTGACTCTCAGACGAGTGGAGTGGGTGCTGGGGATCTTGGATTCTCAAAGCAAGTAATTCTGCTAGGATTTACATATGCGTATGCGCCCCGTGGGGATTTCTTTCGGGCTGGTGCCTTTTGGGAAGGTTCGTCTGGTGCCGCTTCGTCTGTCGATTCAGGAACAGGTAAGTCTGGAGCGGGAGGAGTGGATATAACGAAATGAACACGCGTACGTTGTCCCCCGAGGATTATTGGCGGGCAGTTGTTAGCCGAAAGTGGCTTGTCCTCACAACTATCCTCATATCGCTGAGCATTGCGGGCGTGCTCTGCGCAGTGACGCCGAAGGTATATCTGTCCGCAACTAAAATGTGGTTTGAGGGGGCGAAGATAGAAGAGTCGATTGTAAGTGGTCCCAATCCGGCAGGGGGTGTATACACGCCAACGTTGGATGACAGGGTGATGGAGGTGCGGCAGTTTGTCATGGGGCGAAATACGCTTGGCCAGATAGCTGGTGAGTTTGGACTTTTTGGGTACGAAAGAGATCGTCCAGATTCGACAGGGTCGGAAAATGCCATCCGTGCTATGCGTGGTTCTATCAAGGTCGAGCCTACCAAGGATAAATTGTTCATCACTCTCTCATTTTCCAGTGAAGATCCAATCATTGCCAGGGATGTCACATCCAGACTGAGCGATCTTTTTATAGAAGAAACGCTCAAAGACCGTGAGCGGGGAGTCGAGGCAGCGGAGGATTTTCTTGGGCTTGAGTTAAAGCATGCGAAGGCCGAGCTTGAGGCTAAGGAAAAGATAATTTCAGAGTTCAAACAGCAGCATTTGGGGGAATTGCCCCAACAAATCGACGCGAACCTGAGGAAGTTAGATCGTTTGCAGGAGGATATTCGGTCGCACAATGAGCAGTCTCAGAGCCTGGCCAACCGTCTGGTTCAACTTGATAAATCTATCAAGGATTATGAGGAAACGGGGGAGGTCAGTAGCGATTCGCCAACTGGGGCTTCCACAAAGAGAAATAAAGATCCACGGCTTGGAAGAATCAAGGAGCTAGAGCGGCGACTGGTAGAGCTCTCCTCTATGTATAAAGATACGTATCCTGATCTGGTGCAGGTTAAGGAGGAAATTCGAAAACTCAAGGAGATGACCTCTGCTCAGTATCGTGATTTGTTGCCGGATAGTGAGGCAGACGACGAACCAGTTGCTGCGAAGAAATCCAAACGAAAAGCGATTGATCCGTATCATGCCGATCTGTTGAAGCAGCGAGAAGATATCGTGCTTGAATTGGATGCCGTCAAGCGTCGTCAATCGCATATCGCGGGTGAGATTTTCCAATACGAACGAAGAGTGGAGCACACTCCCGAGCGAGAGCAAAAGTTGAAGACGCTGGAGAGAGACTATGAAAACCTTCAGAAGAACTATCAGTCGTTATTAGACAAGAAGCTTACTGCGGGCATGCAAAAGAGTCTCGCTCAGGGGCGAAAAGGAGCTAAATTTAGCATCGTAGATCCCGCATACACACCGGTTGTTCCCGTCGTCCCCAACATCCCCCTTATCCTGGCTGCTGGACTCGTGGTGGGTTGTGCCCTCGGATTTGGAGGTGCGGTCGGATTGGAACTGATGGGGAGAGGGTTCCGTTCTGCGGAAGAAATCGAAATTACTCTTGGCCTTCCAGTCATTGCCTCAATCCCCTTGTATGAAAGTGCATTCGGGGGTGCTATGCAGACCGTGAGAGCGCTTTCCGGAAAAAGCCGGGCATCTTCCCTGATGCTGCCTGGTGGTGTAAAGCAGGGAGGGGATGATGCGCCGGTCGTTGCTGGACTCCCTGCATCGTCTGGGAGGCAAAGAGGCCACAACGGGCAGCTGCATAATCCCACTCCTGGGTTAGAACTGGTTTCCATGTGGCGACCGTTATCGTTTGTTGCGGAGCAATACCGCGTAGCCGCCACCAGGCTTGAATTGATGACTGGAGATCGGAAGAGCACCGCAATAGTCGTCACGAGCGCCGTGATGGGAGAGGGGAAGTCCTCTACCGCTCTCAACTTGGGGTATGTACTTGCTAAGGACCTGGACCGCAGAACGATAGTGATCGATTGTGATCTAAAGCGCCCGATGCAGCATATCTACGCAGGAGTCTGGCAGCATCCAGGATTAGTTGAGGTCCTGCGAGGAACCAAAGCCATTGAGGATTGTGTGCAGCGGTTGGGGGAGTCAGGTCCGTGGATTCTCCCCGCTGGCTCGGTCGGAGATAACCCCGTGGGGCTATCTAAGATGCATCAGTTAGCTGATTTGGTTGCTGAGCTTAAAGACAAGTTTGACTATGTCATTATCGACGCTCCGCCAGTCTTACCGCTTGCCGATATGCAAGTTCTTGCCAGCATGGGAGATCTTCTTGCCTACGTGGTGAAGGCGAGCATGACGGGACGCGATGTCGTGCAAAAAGCACTTAAAGCTCTCGGTGAGAATGCCAACATTGGGATCATACTGAACGGCCTTGATGCCCATACCACTCCATATTACATGCAGCAGGAATACTACCGCGAAGCGCACCATGAACAGCTCAAGTAAGTCAGATCAGGAGACTCGCCTGGAGCCGTTGCTTGCTCGGCAATCGCTTGTTTCAGTGTCCGTCAGTTTTCCTAGGTTTACAAGGCGGATTTTAATCCTTGGAGTTGGGCCTCTGGCTAGGGATCTGTGTCAAACCTTGCTAGCAAAGCGAGCTGGCTTCACCGAAGTAGTTGGGTTTTTGGACAAGGACGCCAGTCGCGTCGGTGAGCGATTAGTGAATCCTAGTATTATTGGAACCTATGATCAATTGTTTGAGATCGCCGAGCGGTATCAAGTGCATACCGTTGCTGTCTGCTTAGAAGACCGGCGTGCGGTGCTGCCTGTTCAGACCCTTCTGGATATGAAGGCGATGGGCAGGGATGTGGTTGATGGCCACTATCTGTATGAGGAGGAGTCCGGGCGTTTGTCGATTGACCATCTCAAGCCTAGTGCGTTGATCTTTTCAACTGGTTTTCGCCGTCGCCTTCTCACAATGTTGTTGAAGCGCGCGTTAGATGTGGTCGTGGCGATCGTTGGAATGCTCGCATTGTTGCCTCTGGTCCTGCTGTTGTCTGTCCTTATCAAGGTGGATTCCGCTGGTCCGGTATTTTATCGGCAAATGCGAGTGGGATTGCGGGGGCGCCCATACATGATTTGGAAGTTCAGATCTATGCGTCAGGATGCTGAGCAGAGCGGCGCACGATGGGCTTCAAGTGAAGATCCACGTATATCAAGGGTTGGTCGTTGGATCAGAAAATGGAGATTGGATGAACTCCCTCAATTGATCAACGTTCTGAAAGGCGAAATGAGTTTAGTCGGTCCCAGACCTGAGCGACCGGTATTTGTTCAGGAGTTGAGGAATACCATCCCTTATTACGATTTGAGGCATACGGTTCGTCCAGGAATTACCGGGTGGGCACAGACCCGTTTTCGTTATGGCGCCTCGAAAGAGGATTCGCACGTTAAGCTGCAATACGACTTATTCTATGTCAAGAATCTTTCCCTAGCGCTGGATTTCCGCATCGTCGTCCATACCGGCAAGGTTATGTTTATGGGCGAGGGGGCGCGTTAGAGGGAGATATGCCTGATACAATTCCCAAACATTGCCTTTCATTCGATGTGGAGGAGCATTTTCAAGTCTCTGCCTTCGAATCTCCCATGAGGAGACGACATTGGGATCAATATGAAAGCCGTGTCGAAGGTAACACTGAACTGCTGCTGGAGCTATTGGGTAATAGACGAGTGCGTGCAACATTTTTTGTGCTTGGATGGGTGGCGGAAAGGTGCCCATCCTTAGTTCGTCGCATTGCATCAGAGGGACATGAAGTGGCTTCGCATGGGTATGCCCATGAACTCATAACTGCTCAAACCCCGGTTGCCTTCCGTGAGGATATTCGAAGAGCCAAAGGCATTCTGGAAAGTGTCCTATCAAAACCCGTGTTGGGCTATCGCGCACCGAGTTTTTCCATTACTAAAGATACTATGTGGGCCACTCAAATTCTCGTCGAAGAGGGGTATAGCTACGATTCGAGCATATTTCCTGTGTTGCATGATCGCTATGGGGTACCTTCTGCAAATCCAGAGGTGCATCAATTGTTGACGGCGTCTGGTCTTCTGTGGGAAGTGCCCCCTTCAACGGTGAGGTGTCTAGGTGTGCGTGTACCGGTAGCTGGGGGAGGGTATTTCCGGTTGTACCCATATGCGCTGCTGCGAACATTGCTGCGTAAATTGGAAGGGGAAGGCTCTTCCTTAGTTATGTATATGCACCCATGGGAGTTTGATCCAAATCAACCGAGAATGGAAGGCTCTGTGGTCTCACGCCTTCGACACTATATGAACCTTGATAAGACGCAAGATCGATTACGAGCGCTCCTCCAAGATTTTTCATTCGCGCCGATACGGGAAGTGTTTCCTCAAACTGTACAGCGCCGGAGTGTAGAAGTTGGTGCGGCTATCGGAACGGGAGGAAATTCCGTCTCTGCAGCTTCATCGGATGTACTACGCAATTGACGTTGGGACTCTGTTGTCATCTGCAGGAATGTAAGGACCTGCACTGCTGGTAGTGAAAAGTCTAAAGCTTCTGACTCAGTGTAGGTGGATTCTTCTATCGTGTGAATTTTAGAAAAGCGTGTTGCAGCTCTTGGGCTAGTCAGCTTCTCTCCCATGCCAATCCTGTTTGTCTGTTTATTCATTGAGAACGTCTTCGAGAGACGTACGACTACCTGCTCGCCATAAATCTATGGGGGTGTGGCTATGAGCAGTACATCTCCAAGAGGGACTGGCGTCTTTCTCGGTTGTGCTACTCTTGTAATGAGGTCATTGCCGGATCTGTCCCAGGAAGCGATATGGTAGGCAGTGGACCGAACCAACTGATTTGTGGGCTGCGCATCGAGCCTGCTATCCCATTGTGACATCCTGCGATTTGGAGTGATCATGGAGTCTGCGGTAGCACAAGAAAGTTCCGGTCCCTTAGTCATTGAGCCCCGCGAAGGTTATGTTCAAATTGGTTGGCGAGAGTTGTGGGACGCTCGAGAGTTGTTCTACTTTTTAGCATGGCGAGATCTTAAGACGCGCTATGCGCAGACTGCCATCGGGGCTAGTTGGGCTCTGATGCAACCGTTGCTTAGTACGTTAATTTTTACCCTTGTTTTCAGCTATTTGGCAAAGGTTCCATCAGATGGTTTGCCATATCCTCTTTTTGCTTTTGCCGCAATATTGCCCTGGTCTCTATTTGCACGAAGCCTGGAGCGCAGTACCTTAAGCGTAGTCACAGAGGGGGGACTTATTAAGAAGGTCTATTTTCCCAGGCTGATCATCCCAATTTCTTCCACTTTCATCAATTTGGTGGATTTTGGCGTTGGGATGCTGATTCTGATCGGGTTGATGGCTTGGTATCAGGTAGTGCCGCAGTGGACGGTTGTCTTTCTACCTCTGTTTGTGGGCGTTGCCTTGCTCGCTGCTCTGTCTGTGAGTCTTTGGCTTTCTGCGCTCAATGTGAAGTATCGCGATGTCGCCTCCGTAGTCCCACTCATTACGCAACTGTGGATGTTTGCCTCTCCTGTTCTCTATCCAGCATCTTTGGTTCCAGAATCTATTCGATGGTACTACGGCCTGAATCCAATGGCTGGGGTTATTGAGGGATTTCGGTGGACGCTGTTCGGAAAGACTGCCCCTGATTGGAGCATGGTCGGTGTGAGTTTGGCTGTGGTGATGGTCTCGTTGATGGGCGGATTGATGTTTTTTAGGAGGGTGGAGCGAACCTTCGCCGATGTAATCTAGATGAGCGATACTGCGGTCAACGTGGAAGGTCTGTCCAAGCGTTATCAATTAGGGGCGACGCATGCCCATACGGGGTCGTTAGCCGGCGCGCTAGCCCAAGGACTCCGTCGGCTCGTTGGACGGCGCCCCGCCGTCCCCGCATCGTCCCCCGACAGCCTGTGGGCCCTGCGCG
>WBZN01001627.1_pt1 | contig 13310 bp, 7 predicted proteins | sample 5204281 | NCBI WGS metagenome assembly WBZN01 (sample SAMN12344347, study PRJNA552823) | activated sludge metagenome | biome: Activated sludge suspended growth; feature: Nitrification reactor; material: Wastewater; isolation source: activated sludge from nitrification reactor of wastewater treatment...
CCGAGATGCCGGCCGAGGCGAAGCCCAGCAGCAGGACGAAGACCGCGGCAAGGTTGTCGAGGCGCAGATGGAAGGGCAGGCCGGGCAGGCCGATGACCAGCACGGCGGTCTCCGGCGTGCTGCCGAGGAAACTTAGAGAAGTCAGTCCCGCCAGGACGCCGACCAGGGCGCCAATGGGGAACAAAAGCTTGCTGATGTAGAACAGGTTGCGCGGCGAGAGGATCCCGGCCAGTCCGATCGCCAGCCAGGCGCAGGCGGCAATCAGCAGGACATCGATGGGCAGCAGGGTCGGCATGGCAACGTTGCGCCTATTCTAGCGCAACGCCTCGGCCTGCATGCCGGCCAGGCTGCCTGATGCTAGTGGACCAGGTTGATCATCACCATCAGAACGGCAAGGAACAAGATCGTCATGACGCCGCCGGCGCGCATGAAGTCGGCCACCCGGTAACCCGCCGGCCCCATGATGAGGGCATTGACCTGGTGGGTGGGCAGGAAGAACGAGTTCGACGTTGCCAGCGCGACGGTCAGGGCGAACACCGCCGGGTCGGCGCCGGCGCCGATGGCGATGTTGACGGCCAGCGGCACCAGCAGCACGGTGGCGCCGACGTTGGACATCACCAGCGTGAAGAAGGTGGCCAGCACGGCGATGGACAGTTGCAGCACCCAAGTCGGCGTGCCGCCGAGCATCGACAGCGTCTGCTGCGCGATCCAGGCGGCGGTGCCGCTGGTCTCCACGGCGAGTCCCAGCGGGATCAGGCTGGCCAGCAGGAACACCGACTTCCAGCTTACCGCCTGGTAGGCTTCCTCGATCTTCAGCACGCCGGACAGGATCATGCCGATGGCGCCGGCCATCAGGGCGATCGACAGGCGGATATCCGTGAACAGGATCAGGCCGAGCGCGACAAGGAAAAAGCCCAGCGCCGCGCGCACCTTGTGCGGGCGCAGTTCCTCGTGTGGATACTCGGTGGTAAGGACGACGAAGTTGCGGTTCGACTCCAGCCGCGCCAGGCCGTCCCAGGTGGTATGCACGACGAGGGCGTCGCCGGCCTGCAGCGGCATGTCGCGGATGCCGTCGCCCTCGCGCAGGGTCTGGCCGGCGCGATGCAGGGCCACCATGGCAAGGCCGTAGGTCTTGCGCAGCCAGACTTCGCGCGCGCTCTTGCCGATCAGCTCCGAGCCGGGCGGAATCACCACCTCGGCCAGGCCCGCCTTGGCAGCGGAAAGCGCCTCGGTGAATGCAAGGAGGTCGTCGCGCAGATCCAGCTCGTTGGCTGCGACGAAATCCTTCAGCCGCTCCGGCGCGGCGAGGATGCCGAGCACGGTGCCGGCACCGATGGCCACGGTGCGGTCGAGCCCGCCCGGGCCGACGCGCGTCTCGTCGCCGGTCTGCGCGGCGATCACGCGCAGCCGCCCGCTGCGTTCGACATCGTCGAGCGTCTTGTCCACCAGTGGGCTGCCGGCCGGCACCACCACCTCGAACAGCCCGTACTCGAGGCCGTACAGCTTCTGGAAGTATTCCATGGCATTGGTGGCCTCGGTGATCGTCTGGTGCTTGCCCCCGGGCAGGACGAAGCGCCCGGCGAAGACGAAATAGGCGATGCCGGTCGCCAGCAGGGCGAGGCCGATCGGCGTCACCGAGAACAGCGACCAGGTCTGCATCTGGTGCTCGGCGGGCAGCGCCTTGTTGGAGGTGAGGATCAGGTCGTTCAGCAGGATCAGCGGGCTGGAACCGACCATGGTGATGGTGCCGCCGAGGATGGCGCAAAAGCCCATCGGCATCAGCAGGCGCGACATCGCCAGGCCGGTGCGCGCCGAGATGCGGCTCACCACCGGCAGGAAAAGCGCGGCGGCACCGACGTTCTGCATGAAGCTGGAGATGAAGCCGACGGAGCCGGAAATGGCGGGGATGATGCGGGCCTCGGTGCGCCCCGCCACCTTCAGGATGGTGCCTGCCAGCTTGCCCATGAGGCCCGTCTTGTCGAGGCCGGCGCCGATGATCATGACGGCGATGATGGAGATGACGGCGTTGCTGGAGAAGCCGCGGAACAGTTCGGAGGACGGCACCAGCGGCTTCTCGAAGCCCGCCAGGTTGCCGAACTGGCTGATCAGGCCGAGCAGCACCATGATGCTGACCGCCGCCACGTCGACGCCGACGACCTCGAAGGCGAACAGGAAGATCGTCAGCAGCAGGATCGCCATTACCACGGCAATCTCGGCGCTGGGCACGACGAAGGCGACGGCGATGCCGGCCATGGCGAAGAGGGCGGCGGCGATGAGCGTCTTCAGGGGCAGTCCGGGCATGTTGGCAAATCCTTGCAGAATGGAATCCGGTTTCAGGCAGGGACACCGGGCAAGGGGGCGATTATCGACGATTGCACCGACATTGGCGACGCACGGACGCAATTCCCGCGCAATTTCCCCAGCGGTTTTTTTTATCCGCAAATGAATCCCTTGTATTCATTGCGGAAATCGTTCGCCGAAAGCGCCGATTCGGCCGCACGACCGCTAGAATGATGGATTGCGCCAACTGCGGCGCCGCGCTGTATCCGATGAAACCGTCTTCCGCTTCCCTGCACAAGTTTTTTCCCTTCCTGCTCTGGTGGCCGCATGTCACGCGCGGCACCCTGCGCGCAGACCTGCTCGCCGGGCTCAGCGGCGCACTGATCGTGCTGCCGCAGGGCGTGGCCTTCGCCACCATCGCCGGGCTGCCGCCGCAGTACGGCCTGTATGCCGCGATGGTGCCGGCGGTCATCGCCGCGCTGTTCGGCTCGAGCTGGCACCTGGTGTCGGGGCCGACGACGGCCATCTCCATCGCCGTCTTCGCCGCGCTCTCGCACCAGGCCGTGCCGGGTTCCGGCCAGTACATCGCCCTGGTGCTGACGCTCACTTTCCTCGTCGGCGCATTCCAGCTCGCCCTCGGCCTGGCGCGCATGGGCGCGCTGGTCAACTTCATCTCGCACAGCGTGGTGATCGGCTTCACGGCGGGCGCCGCCATCCTCATCGCCGCCAGCCAGGTGCGCAGCTTCTTCGGCATCGACATTCCGCGCGGCACGCCGTTCTACGAGATCGCCCGCCTGCTCGCCGTGCGCGCCGGCGACATCAACCCGTGGGTGGCCGGCGTCGGCCTCGTCACGCTGGCGGCCGGCATCCTTTCCCGCCGCACCTTCAAGCGCGTGCCCTACATGATCGTCGCCATGCTGGTCGGCAGCCTCGTCGCCGAGGGAATCGTGCTGTGGCGCGGCGCGGCCGCCGGCATCGTCACCGTCGGCGCCCTGCCGGCACAACTGCCGCCGCTGTCGCTGCCGGACTTCTCGCTCGACGCATTGCGCGTCACGCTCGGCCCGGCGCTGGTCATCACCATGCTGGCGCTGACCGAGGCGGTGTCCATCGGCCGCGCCATCGCCGTGCGCTCGGAACAGCGCATCGACGGCAACCAGGAATTCATCGGCCAGGGGCTGTCGAACCTCGTCGGCGCCTTCTTCTCGGCCTACGCCTCCTCCGGCTCGTTCAACCGCAGCGGCGTGAACTACGAGGCCGGCGCGCGCACGCCGCTGGCCTCGGTGTTCGCCTCGCTGTTCCTGCTCGCCGTGCTGCTGGCGGTGGCGCCGCTCGCCGCCTACCTGCCGACCGCCGCCATGGCCGGCATCCTGTTCCTGGTCGCCTGGGGCCTCATCGACTTCCACCACATCCGCCACATCTGGCACACCAGCAAGGCCGAGTCGGCGATCCTGTTCGCCACCCTGGTCGGCACCCTGTTCAACCTCGAAGCCGGCATCTTCCTCGGCGTCACCCTGTCGCTGATGATGTACCTGCATCGCACCTCGCGCCCGGAGATCGTGCCGCTGGTGCCGGCGCCGGAGGCGGGCGCCTACCACTTTGTGCGCGCCAGGGGCCAGCCCGAGTGCCCGCAGCTGCGCATCGTGCGCATCAACGGCGCCGTATATTTCGGCTCCGCCAGTTACGTGCAGCAGGCCCTGCAGGAGATCGACGAGGCCAACCCGCAGCAGAAATCCGTGCTGATCGCCGCCGCCCGCATCAGCCACATCGACATCGCCGGCGCCGAGATCCTCGCCCAGGAGGCTCGCCGCCGCCGCCGCCTCGGCGGCGGTCTGTATTTCTATCGCCTCAACCAGGAGTCCTACCGCTTCCTGCGTCACGGCGGCTACGTCAGGGACATCGGCGAAGGCGCCTTTTTCCCGGTGATGACCGACGTTACGCGCGCGCTGTACTGGACGCTCGACCCCGACGTCTGCCGCCATTGCAGCAAGCGCATCTTCAGGGAGTGCCACGGCGGCGTCCTGCCCGACGGCCTGCGCCGCCAGCGCCTGCTGTTCGCCACTGACGGCAGCGAGTACAGCGAGCGGCCGCGCGAAATCGCCCTCGCCCTGGCGCGCGGCTTCGGCGTCACGCTCGACGTCGCCACCGTGGTGGCTTCGCCGGACGAGGACGAGCAGGCACGCATGCGGATCGAGGCCGTGGCGGAAGCGGCCCGTGCGGCCGGCGTCGATTGCAAGCCGATCGTGCGCCACGGCAAGCCGGCGGTGAAGGAGGTGGTGACCGCTGCCGCCGAGGCCGCCGCCAACCTGCTCGTCATCGGACGGCGGCCGCCGCGCGGCGATCTCAAGGAGCGCCTGCTCGGCGACAACGCCGCGCAGATCATCGCCGGCGCCCCCTGCCATGTCCTGATCGCCGGCTGGCAGTCGCGCATGTGGCGCAGCCGCATCCTCCTCGCCGCCGACTTCGCCGCCTGCGGCGGCGCCCTCGACATCGCCGCCCAGCTTGCCCGCATCTCCGCAGTGCCGATCACCCTGCTCGCCGCCGGTAACGCCTCGCCCGAGACGCGTGCCGCCGATGCCGGGCATGCCGCCGGCCTGCTCCGCCTCGAGGGCTGCGCCTGCGACGTGCGGCTGGCCACCGAGGCGCTGGCGCCGGCGACCTTGCGCGCGGCGCAGGAGCTGGATGCCGACCTGGTCATCCTCTACGACCAGCGCCGCAAGACCATCGACCAGGTTGTCGGCGCCCTCGATTGCGCCGTGCTGGTGGTGAAGGTGGGCGGGGACACGCTCGACATCGAGGCCGCCGTGGCGAAGCAGGCATGATGCCGCTGCCGCTTGGCCATCTGCCCGTTACCCGCTAAACTCGCCGTCCTGCCAGGACTGACTTTCGAGGGGATTCGCGCATGGGCCACCGCCTGTCGAAGATCTACACCCGCACCGGCGACGACGGTACGACGGGCCTGGCCGACGGCTCGCGCGTGGCCAAGGATTCGGCCCGCATCGCCGCGCTAGGCGACCTCGACGAGCTCAACTCGGTCGTCGGCCTGCTGCTGACGGAAGAACTGCCGGAGGACCTGCGGCAGCTGCTCACCGGCATCCAGCACGACCTGTTCGACCTCGGCGGCGAGATGGCGATTCCCGGCGCGGCGCTGCTCAGCGAGAAGAGCGTCGCCGGCCTGGAGCAGGCCATCGACCGCTGCAACGAAACGCTCGGGCCGCTGAAGGAGTTCATCCTCCCCGGCGGTACGCGTGCGGCCGCCCTGGCCCATCTTGCCCGCGCCGTGTGCCGCCGCGCCGAACGCCGGCTGGTCGCCCTGGCGGCTGCGGAAGCCGTCAGCGAAACCGGGCGCAAGTACGTGAATCGGCTGTCGGACCTGCTGTTCGTGCTCGGGCGCACGCTCAACCGCGCCGGCGGGCGCGGCGACGTGCTCTGGCAGAAGAACCGCGAGCGGGCCTAGCCGCTCGGTGAAGGCCGGCGCCCTAGGTCGCGTCGGCGCCGCCGTCGAGGTGCTGCACCAGCTTGCCGCTGGCCGTGCGCAGCCGCTGCGACAGCAGCAGCACCAGTTCCATCAGGATCTTGATGCCGAGCGGCGGATCCTCGGCGATGATGCGCGTCAGGCTGGCGCGATCGAGTACCGCGAGCAGGGTGTCCTCCAGCGCGATGCAGGAGGCGAAGCGCGGCTCGCCGTCGATCATCGACATCTCTCCCAGCGTCTTGCCGGGACCGGCCAGTGCCAGGCGGCGCGGCTGCCCGCCGGCGTCGCGCCGGACGATCTCGCAGAGGCCGTCGAGCACGATCACCATGAAGTCCCCTTCTTCACCTTCGCGGATGATGGCGGCGCCGGCCGGCGCGCGGTAGCAGACCATGCGGCCCGCCAGCGCGGCGATCTCGCCGCGCTCGAAATCCTCGAACAGGCGGATGTGCTCGATGACTTCCAGCAGGCGATCGACGAAATGGCTCGCGTCGCCCAGATGCACCAGACCCGGCAGGCGCACGTTCATTCTTTGTCGAGCAGCGCGATGCGGCGGTCGCGCACCGCCTGGGCGAGCAGGTCGAGCGCCGCCACGGAGTCCTCCCAGCCGAGGCAGGCGTCGGTGATGCTCTTGCCGTAGTCGAGCGGCTTGCCCGGCACGAGATCCTGCCGTCCCTCCTTCAGGTGCGATTCCACCATCACGCCGAAGATGCGGTCCTCGCCGGCGGCGATCTGGCCGGCGACATCGCGGGCGGCCTCCATCTGCCGCTTGAAGTCCTTGCGGCTGTTGCCGTGCGAGAAGTCGACCATGACGCGGGCGGCGAGGCCGGCGACGCCGAGCTCCTTGCAGGCCTTGTCCACGCTGGCGGCGTCGAAGTTCGGCTCCCTGCCGCCGCGCAGGATGACGTGGCAGTCCTCGTTGCCGTTGGTGGAAACGATGGCCGAGTGGCCGGACTTGGTCACCGAGAGGAAATGGTGCGGGTGCTGCGAGGTGCGGATGGCATCCACCGCGATCCTGATGCTGCCGTCGGTGCCGTTCTTGAAGCCCATCGGGCAGGACATGCCGGAGGCGAGCTCGCGGTGCACCTGCGACTCGGTGGTGCGCGCGCCGATGGCGCCCCAGCTCACCAGGTCGGCGATGTACTGCGGCGTGATCATGTCGAGGAACTCGGTGCCCGCCGGCAGGCCCATTTCGTTGAGGTCGACCAGCAGGTGGCGGGCGATGCGCAGGCCCTCGTTGATCTTGAAGCTGCCGTCCATGCGCGGATCGTTGATCAGGCCCTTCCAGCCGACGGTGGTGCGCGGCTTCTCGAAATACACGCGCATCACCACCAGCAGGTCCTCGGCAAGGCGGTCCGCCTCGGCCTTCAGGCGCGTGGCGTAGTCGATGGCGGCGTCGAAATCGTGCACCGAGCAGGGGCCGATGATCACCAGCAGGCGGTCGTCGGCGCCGTGCAGGATGCGATGGATGGACTGGCGCGCGCCAAACGTCGTATCCACCGCCTTCGGCGTCGGCGGGAACTCGCGCAGCAGGTGCGAGGGCGGCGCCACTTCGATGATGTCGCGGATGCGCACGTCGTCGGTGACGGCGCGCGGATAGGCCAGCCCGCCCTTCGGGCCGGGGCTGACGGAGGCGATGTTCGGCTTGTTCGACTTGCTCGGGGCGTTCATGTTCTGTCCGCTTTCCGGCCGGGCCTCGCGGGCCGCGGCGGCATGACTGTGGTGCTGCATTTTAACGCAATACCGGAGGGCCCCGGGCGGGACGTCAGCCCGTGCCGCCGACGGTCAGCCCGTCGATGCGCAGCGTCGGCTGTCCCACCCCCACCGGCACGCTCTGGCCTTCCTTGCCGCAGGTGCCGACGCCCGGGTCGAGGGCGAGGTCGTTGCCGATCATGGAGACGCGCGTCAGCACGTCCGGCCCGTTGCCGATCAGCGTCGCCCCCTTCACCGGCTGGGTGATCCTGCCGTTCTCGATGAGGTAGGCCTCGGCGGCGGAGAAGACGAACTTGCCGCTGGTGATGTCGACCTGGCCGCCGCCGAAGTTGGCGGCGTAGAGCCCCTTCTTCACCGAGGCGATGATCTCCTGCGGGTCGCGATGGCCGTTGAGCATGCAGGTGTTGGTCATGCGCGGCAGCGGCAGGTGGGCAAAGGATTCGCGCCGGCCGTTGCCGGTGACCGGCACGCCCATCAGGCGCGCATTGAGGGAATCCTGCAGGTAGCCGGTGAGGATGCCGTCCTCGATCAGCACGGTGCGCTGCGTCGGGTTGCCCTCGTCGTCGACCGACAGCGAGCCGCGCCGGTCGGGGATGGTGCCGTCGTCGATCACCGTCACGCCGGGCGCGGCGACGCGCTCGCCGATGCGCCCGGCGAAGGCCGAACTGCCCTTGCGGTTGAAGTCGCCCTCGAGGCCGTGGCCGATGGCCTCGTGCAGCAGGATGCCGGGCCAGCCGCTGCCCAGCACCACCGTCATTTCGCCGGCCGGGGCGGGGCGCGCGGCCAGGTTCACGCTGGCCTGGTGCACCGCCTGCTGCGCATACTCGCGCAGCACGGCATCGCTGAAATAGGCGTAGTCGTAGCGGCCGCCGCCGCCGGACGCGCCCTGCTCGCGGCGGCCGTGCGCCTCCATGATCACCGTCACGGAGACGCGCACCAGCGGCCGCACGTCGGCGGCGAGATGGCCGTCGGCGCGGGCGATCAGCACCACTTCGTAGACGCCTGCGATGTGCGCCATCACCTCGACGACGCGGGCGTCCGCGGCGCGGGCGAAGCCTTCCAGCCGCTCCAGCAGCCTCACCTTCTCCGTGTCGGGCAGCGAGGCCAGCGGATCGGCGGCGCCGTAAAGTGCCGGCACGAGACGGCCGGAGAGCATCGGCAGCCGCTTGTCCGCGCCCTGCGCGGCAATGGCGCGGGTGGCCTGCGCTGCCGACTTCAGCGCCGGCAGGGAGATTTCGTCGGAATAGGCGAAGGCGGTCTTCTCGCCCGAGATGGCGCGCACGCCGACGCCGCTCTCGATGTTGAAGCTGCCCGACTTGACGATGCCCTCCTCCAGGCTCCAGGCCTCGGAGCGGCTGTACTGGAAATACAGGTCGGCATAGTCGAGGCGGTGGCGGTAGAGCTCGCCGAACACCGTCTCGAGCTGGCGCGCGGAAAGGTCGAAGGGCGCCAGCAGGCGGGATTCGGCCGTGGCCAGCGGGGAAGTTGTCTGTGTCATGTTCGAAGAATGTTCACAATATCCTGTGTTGAAGCGCAGGCAGGCTGGCGCGCAGGTCGGCGATGCGGGCGGGGTCGATCTCCGCCGTGACCACGCCCGGGCCTTGCGCCAGGCGCTCGAGCACCGCGCCCCAGGGGTCGACCACCATGCTGTCGCCCCAGGTGCGCCGTCCGCTCGGGTGCGTGCCGCCCTGGGCCGAAGCCAGCACGTAGCAGAGGTTTTCCACCGCCCGCGCGCGCAGCAGCAGCTCCCAGTGCGCCTGTCCGGTGGTATGCGTGAACGCCGCCGGCACCACCAGCAGGTCCACCGGCCCCAACGAGCGGTACAGTTCCGGAAAGCGCAGGTCGTAGCAGATCGACAAGCCCACGCGACCGACCGGGGAATCGAAGGCGACGGCCTCGCCGCCGGCCTCGATGGTGCGACTCTCTTCGTAGTGTTCGGTTCCGCTTTGGTAGCCGAAAAGATGGATCTTGTCGTAGCGCGCCACGCGCCGGCCGGCGTCGTCGAACACCAGGCAGCTGTTGCGCACCTTCTCCGGCACCGAGGCCTCCAGGGGAATCGAGCCGCCGATCAGCCAGACCTTGTGCCGCAGCGCCGTCTCGCGCAGGAAATCCTGCAGGGGTCCTTCGCCCTCCTTCTCGCGGGCGCGCACCTTGTCCGTTTCGTCGCCGGAAATCAGGGGAAAGTACTCGGGCAGCGCCACCAGCCGCGCGCCGCGCGCCGCCGCCTCGGCCACCAGGCGATCGGCGTCGCGCAGGTTCTGCGCGATGTCCGGCCCCGACACCATCTGCACCGCCGCGATCCGCGTCGCGCTCATTGCACCGCCTCCTCCCTTTTCGCCGCCTGCTGCTGGATCTTCTCCACCTTCGGGTCGACCCAACTGCCGGAGATGGCGTACTCGAAGGCGAACATCTTGCCGATCGGGTCCTTGAGGATCTTCTGCGCCACCCAGGCGGCGGCGCCGACGGCGGGATTCGCGATCATGGCGCCGACGGCCAGCGTCTCCGACAGCGCCGGCTCGATGCGCACGTGCAGGTTCTGCGTTTCGGCGGGAATGCTGGCCTCGCCCTTGATGTAGATGTTCGCCGACGGCCCCTGGATCTGCAGGTCTTGGGTGCTGATCACGCCGCGCGCCATCCTGGCGTTGCCGCTGATGCTGTCGAAGGCGAAGCCCTCGCTGAAGATGTCGCGGAAATCGAGGGTGATGCGCCGCGGCAGCGACTGCAGGCTGAGGATGCCGAGCAGGCGGCCGACGCCGGGATCCAGCTTGTTGAACTGGCCGCGCGCGGCTTCCGCCGACAGGGTGCCGTCGAGCGTGGCATGGTCGATCTGCGTCGGCGTCCCGGCCCAGGACACCTTGCCCTCGAGCTTGGCCGTGCCGCGCCTGACGGCGTCGACATACCCCAGGCGCTCCAGCATCTTGCCGATGTCGGAGACGTCGAGCTTGAAATTCAGCCTGGTGCTGTTTTCCCCCCAGAGGCCGTCGGAGACCAGCGCGCCGTCCGCGTTGCTGAGGGCCAGCCGCTCCATCCGCCAGGCATTCACCTCGTTCGTCGCCGACAGTTCCAGCTTGCCCAGCTTCTTGCCGCGCAGGACGAAGCTGTCGGCGACGATGTCGAGGCCGGGCAGCTCGCGCAGCGGCTCGTCCTCGATCAGGGCATGGCCCGTGCGGGTGTCGTTGAGGCTGAACTGCTTCAGCCGGGCGCGCAGGCGCCCCTTGCCGCCCGACTTCCAGGAAAACTCGCCGGTCGCATCGCGGCTCGCCACCTGGCCCTGCCAGGTGTCCTGCTGCAGCGCGGCCTTCAGCGTCACCTCCTGGAAGGGCCGGCCGAAGGCGATCAGTTCGTCGGTGCGCAGGTCCAGGGCACTCACCGGCAGGCTGTCCTCGACGCTGATGCCGCTGCTGCCGTTGCCTGCGAACTGATGGCGCCAGAAATCCACGTTGAATGACGGCACGCTGGCCGATACCAGCAGGCCCCTTTCCGGCAGGGCAGGCGACTCGCCGGTGCCGATGTCGATGACGCCGCGCTCGACCAGCATGCGCCCCTTTTCCTGCCGGCTGGCGACGCGGGCGGCAAACACCTTGCCCAGCTGCATCTGCGTCTGTTCGCGCTTGCCGTCCGCAGCCGGGGTGCTGTCGCGCTCGAAGCGCAGGGGCAGGGCCTCGGTCGCGGACTTGTTGAACGGCTCCGGCAGGCTGGAGGCGATGCCCTGCAGGTCCGATTCGAACTTCACGCCGGTCTTGCGATTCTTCACCAGCACGCTGGCGCGCCAGGGGCTGCTGCCGGAGAGCTGTTCCAACAGGCGGTGGTCGTGCGTCTTGCGCGCGTTGGCGATGTTCAGGCTGCCCTGGGCATTGATCGCCACCGCGCCGTCGCCGCGCGTGGCGGCGTTGATGACCAGCGGCGAGCCGAGCAGCTGGGCGCGCGCATCCCTGATGCTGACGCTGCCGCCGGTGAATTGCAGGCGGCCGTTGACCTCGGTGAGCGGCGGCAGGCCGGGGTCGAAAGTCAGCTCGTTGCGCAGGAACTGGTATTCGCCTTCGGTCAGGGTGTTGGCCACCTGGCGCAGGGGAATGGTCAGCTTGAGCGCGAGCGTGCCGCTGCCCGTCGCATTCATGCCGTCGGTGAAGTGATCGATGCTTTCGGATATCGGGCTTTTCTCGATATAGCCCAGGAAATCCGCCGTCGGCCCGGCGGCGCGGCCCTTGACGGCAAGGATTTCCTCCGGTGCTTGCAGATCGGCGATCTCGGCAGTCACGTCCGAAACGGTGACGCCGAAGATGTTGCCGCGCTTGGCCGTGATCAGCATGCGCTTGCCCTCGAAGAGCAGGTCGCCGTCGATGTTGTCGAGGCCGGGCCAGTTCGCCGAAAAGCGCAGCTGGGTGCCGGCGATCTTCGAGTCGACGCGGAAGGTGCCGCTTTTGCCGTCGGTGAAGGGAAAGTCCTTCAGGTCGCCCTTCAGTCGCAGCGTGGCGTTGTCGGCACGCCCGCCGGTGATGGCCTCGCGCAGCCAGTCGCGCACGTCGCCGCTCACCACCAGCGGCATGTAGCGCCACACCGCCGCGCCGTCGGCGCGGGTGAGGCGGCCGGTAATGTCGGCCTCGCCGGGCCCGTCCGGGCTGCTGCGGTAGCGGCCGGAGAAATTGCCGTCCGCGTCCTTGTTGCTGAAGGAGACGTTGTGCAGCTGCAATTCCGTTCGCCCGGCGGAAGTGGTCCAGTTGATCCGGGCCGCCAGCTGCTCGAAGTCCTTGCGCGGGCCGGCGAACACCGTCGGCAGTTCCAGCGTCGCATTGCGGCTCTGCAGGGAAAACTGGCCGCCCTTCTCGTTGCCGTCGATGGTCCCCGTCAGCCCGGAAAAACCGGGGATGTAGCCGGCGGCATGCCGTTCCAGGTCCTCGAAGCGGGTGCGCAGGCTGAAGCCGGCAAACGCGCCGGGATCGCCGCGCCAGCTCAGCTTGAGGTCGTACAGCCTGCCGCTCAGGGCGTAGTCCTCGATGTGCTTCTGCGAGGCCTCGTCCAGCGGCAGGAAGCCGGCCAGCCGCCGCAGCGCCCCGAGATCGAGGCCGTTGGCGGAGGCCTCGCCGCGCGCCGGGCGTGCGCCCTGCGTGGCCGTCCAGCGCAGGCTGAAATCGGTGGGGGCGATGGCGATGCCGTCGCGCGTCGCGAGCGCCAGCTTGCGCGTCGCAACGTCGAAGCCGCCCTCGTGCAGGCCGCCCGAGACGCGGCCGTTGAGGAACACCAGGTCGAGCATCGGCAACTCGCGGGCGAGGCGCAGGCGCACGTCGCGCAGGGCGATGTCGGCGGTCATCTTTTGCAGCTGTTTCTCCTCGAAGCCGAGCCACAGGCGGACGCCGCCCGCCCCCTGCGGCAGTTCGACCGGATAGTCCACCCAGGCGCGCCAGCCGGCGAGATCGGCATAATCCAGCTCGGCATACAGCTGGCCCTTCCAGTCCTCGATCTGATCGAGGTCCCGCCCGCGGAAATCGCCGCGCACGTCGAGGCGAGCCGCCAGTTCGCGCGGCGGCAGGGCATTCAAGCCGAAGCGGTGGCGGCGACCGTCGTTCTGCAAGGTGAAATTCAGCTGCCGCAGCTCCAGCGGCGGCGCGCCGCGCTTCTCGTCTTCCCAGCGGAGGGTGGCGTTGCGGACGATGACCCGGTTCTGCGACAGCAGCCAGTCGGCGAAGTCGCTGCCGCTCGCCTCGGTATTGACCTGGATGCCGGCGATGAAGATGCGCCCGTTACTGCCCCGGCGCACGCTCAGGGTGGGCGCATCGATCTCGAGGCGATGCAGCCGCAGCTGCCAGTGCCAGAGCGAGGACCACGAGAGGTCCGTCTCGACGGTGTCCAA
>WBZN01001629.1_pt1 | contig 13299 bp, 12 predicted proteins | sample 5204281 | NCBI WGS metagenome assembly WBZN01 (sample SAMN12344347, study PRJNA552823) | activated sludge metagenome | biome: Activated sludge suspended growth; feature: Nitrification reactor; material: Wastewater; isolation source: activated sludge from nitrification reactor of wastewater...
ATGCTTTTCTGTCTCAATCTCTGGGGCCTGTTCGAGGTGCCGCTGCCGGCGAGCCTGGCGCGCCTCGCGGACGAGCGGCAGGGCGGCGAGGGCCCGGCCGGGCACTTCGCCTCCGGTCTGTTCGCGACTTTGATGGCGACACCGTGCTCGGCGCCGTTCCTCGGCAGCGCGTTGGGCTTTGCGCTCGCGCAGCCGGCGGTGATCATCGTCGCGGTCTTCGTCGCCGTCGCCTTCGGCATGGCGCTGCCCTACTTGGTGCTCGCCGCAGTGCCCGCCGCCGCGAAGCTGCTGCCGAAGCCCGGCGACTGGATGAATACCTTCAAGGGACTCATGGGCTTCCTGCTCGCGGCGGCCGCGATCTGGCTGTTCTACGTGCTCGCCGCGCAGCTCGACACGACGCGCCTGGCACTCGTCCAGCTCCTACTGCTCGGCATGGCGCTCTGTGCCTGGATGCTGCAGCGCAGCGCCGGCGGCTCATGGTCGCGGCGCGTCTGGGGCCTGGGCATCCTGCTCTGCGTGGTCGGAGCACCGTGGCTCGCGGCCAATCGCGCCGCGAACGCCGCGCGCAGCACGCTCGCGGCGGCGGCGACGACGCACCTCATCGCGTGGCAGGCCTGGGACGAAGCCACCGCCGAGAAGCGCGCCGCGGAAGGCAAGATCGTCTTCGTCGACGTGACGGCCGAGTGGTGCTTCACCTGCAAGGTCAACGAGCGCCTCGTGCTCGAGACGCCGGAGATGGCGGCGACCTTCGAACGCCTCGGCGTCGTGGCGCTGCGGGCCGACTGGACGAACCGCAACGACATCATCGGCGCGTATCTCGCGAAGCACGATCGCTTCGGGATCCCGTTCTACCTGGTCTACCGGCCCGGGCAAGCGCCTGCCGTCCTGCCGGAGTTGCTGACCAAGGACATCGTCCTCGCAGCGCTCGGCGCCTCGACCCCGCCGGCTGGCTGACGTCTCGGAGCTCGACGTTCGCGGACGGCTCACCGGGCATCGCGAGTGCCGGCGGATCGGTCGATGCAACGCAGCCGCGAAGGATCGGTTCTCGGGCCCGAGGAAGCCAGTCGACGCGGGCGCGCCTCTCTTGAAAAACACTCTGACTTCGCACGGCGGTAGACTGGCCGCATGCCGATCTCCTCCGAGACCTATCGCGACGCGCTGCGGCACTTCCCCTCGGGCGTCACGGTCGTGACGATCAAGGTCGGCGAGGTCGTGCACGGGCTGACCGTCTCCGCCTTCGCGTCGGTGTCGCCCGATCCCCCGCTGATCGCAGTGATCATCGATCATCGCCACAAGGCCCACGAGCTGCTCGAGATCGAGGGCGCCTGTTTCGCCGTGAACATCCTGCGCCACGATCAGTTCGAGATTTCCAACCGCTTCGCGTGGGTCAAGGACGAGGAGCGCTTCCAGGAGGGCGTCTGGAGCGCGGCGGCGACGGGCGCGCCGGTACTGCCGGAGGCGCTCGCCTGGCTGGACTGCACGGTGACCGGCCGCCTGCCGGTCGGCACACACACGATCTACACCGGCCTCGTGCAGGCCAGCCATTCGGCGGAAGACGGCAACCCGCTGATCTACTGGAACCGCGGCTATCGCCACCTGGCGACCCGCGACTAGCGCTCCCCCTCAGCTCGTCGCGCGCACCAGCAGCACCGGCACCTGCGCGGTGTGACGCACCTTGTGCGCCGTCGAGCCGAAGATCAGATCGCCGAGGAAGCGATGGCCGTGCGTGCTCATGGCGATCAGGTCGGCGCCGCGGTCTTCGCCCAGCTTGACGATCTCGTCCGCCGGTTCGCCGTTGAGCAGCACCGCCTCGGCGTGGATTCCGGCCGCCTCGAAGCGCTGCCGGACCGCCTCGAGATAGGCGCGGTCTTCCCGCATCTCGTTCGACTCGGCCAGATTGAGCTGCTCCAGATGCCGCGCTACCCAGCCGTCCGCGACGTGCACCAGCAGCAGCTCCGCACCCGTGAGGCGCGCCAGCGGCTCGACGTGGGTGAGGATCGCCTCGTCCGTGCGGCTGTTCTCGAGTGTGACGAGGATCTTCCGGTACATGGTCACCGCCCGCGGTAGAAGTAGCGCTCCCAGATCCAGAAGGCCACCGACGCGCCGACCAGCGCGGCGATCCAGCCCAGGCCAAGGCTGTCATAGAGCAGGTACAGATTGAGCCCGGAAATCAGGATGCAGACGGCGTAGCCCAGGATCTTGGCCCAGCGCGGATTCACGAACTCCCCCATCAACGCCGGATCGGATGTGAAGCGCATGAGCGGGAAGATCGCGAACGGCAGCTGCATCGAGAGCACGACTTGCGAGAAGACCAGCAGGCCGACCGTGTTCTTGCCGCCGGACACCGCGATGAGGATCACGGCGGGCACGATGGCGAGCAGGCGAGTGATCATCCGCCGCAGCCAGGGGCGCACGCGGATGTTCAGGAACCCTTCCATCACGATCTGGCCGGCTAGCGTACCGGTGATCGTCGACGACTGGCCCGAGGCGAGCAACGCCACCGCGAACACCGTCGACGCGATCGGCGCGCCGAGCAGCGGCGACAGCAGGCGATAGGCCTCCTGCAGCTCCCCGACCTCGTGCAGGCCGGCGCGATGGAACACAGCCGCCGCCACGACCAGGATCGCCGCGTTGACGAAGAACGCCGCACCGAGCGCCACCACGGTGTCGATGGTGTTGTGGTGGATCGCCTGCCGGCGCCCGGCGCTGGTCGGCGCCACGTCGCGGGTCTGCACCAGCGCGGTGTGCAGATACAGGTTGTGCGGCATCACGGTGGCGCCGAGGATACCGAGCGCGATGTAGAACGCCTGCGCGCTCGGGATCATCGGGACGACCAGGCCGTGGGCGACGCCCGACCAATCCGGATGCGAAAGGAAGATCTGCACCGCGAAGCAACCGGCCACCGTGGTGACCAGGGTCAGAACCACGGCCTCGATCTTGCGGAACCCGAAGTGGATCGCCGCGAGCAGCAGCATGACGTCGAAGCTGGTGATCACCACGCCGACGATCAGCGGCAAGCCGAACAAGAGGTTGAGCGCCACCGCCGAGCCCACCACTTCGGCCAGGTCGCAGGCGATGATCGCGATCTCGCACAGCAGCCAGAGCATCACCACCACCGGGCGGCGGTACTGCGCGCGGCAGGCCTGGGCGAGATCGTGCCCGGTGGCGATACCGAGCCGCGCACACAGCGTCTGCAGGAAGATCGCCATCAGGTTTGAGAGCAGGATCACCCACAGCAGCTGATAGCCGAACTTCGCGCCACCGGCGAGGTCGGTCGCCCAGTTGCCGGGATCCATGTAGCCCACGCTCACCAGGTAGGCCGGGCCGGCGAACGACAGGAAACGACGCAGCCATCCCCCATGCTGCGTGATCGGAATGGAGCCGTGCACTTCCGGAAGGGATCGGGCCGCAGGTTCGGCGGCACCGTTTTTTTGCATGATCAAAATTAGATCTTTTTGCAGACAAAATGTCAATGCCTCTGCGCTCGGAGCGGCGGACCGACCCACGAGGGGGTTTCCACCGAGTCGAATAGACTCGGCCGGAACCGACACACTCGGATGGTCGAGCGCACTGCCAACGACTGCGGCAACACCAGCGGGCGCCTAGAGCCGCGCGATCGCTGGCTGGCCGCGTTCGACGAAACTCTGGCTGGGCTCGCGGCGCAGCGCTCCCTCGGCGTCATCCTCGGCGAAATCCTGCGCCTCGCGGCACGCTCGCTCGAGGCGTCGCATGGCTTCCTGGAGATGCAGCACGCGAGCGATCGACCACCGGAGTGGGCCGCGCTCGGGTTGTGGGCGGGTGCGCCCCCGGCGGAGCTGGCACGTGAGGTCGAGCGCTCCGGTGCTCTGATTCGAGTCCAGGACGCGCCGCCCGTCGGCGCGGCGATGGCGGTCCCGATCCGGACCGGCGCGCGCACGGTCGGTGTCCTCGGGTTGGGTTTCGATCGCGCATCGCAGAGTCGCTTCGGCGCCGACGCCGGCGATCTCCTGGTACGCTTCGCGCAGCTCGCGGCAGTGGCATTCGAGAACGACCGACTGGTGAGCACCGAGCGCGCCGCCCGCCAACAGGAGGCGTCGTTGCGGGCCGCCACCCAGGCGCTCTCCGCCAGCCTGCGGCTGCAGGAGGTCCTCGCGGTCATCCTCGCCGAGCTGCAGAACGTCGTCCCGCACGACACCGCGTCCGTGCAGGAGCTGCAAGGCGAGCGGATGGTGATCGTCGGCGGCCGCGGGATCAATCTCGACCACTTCCTCGGCTTTGGATTCCCGGCCTTCGGCGCCGGCGGCCCGAACAGCGAGGTGCTGCGCACTCGCAGCTGGGTAATCGTGCCCGACATCCTGGGCGACCATCCGTACCCGGACTTCCCGCACAGCGAGCACGCGCTCTCCGGTGTGCGCTCCTGGCTGGGCGTGCCGCTGCTGTTTGGCAGTGCCTGCACGGGCATGCTGACCCTCGACAAGCGCGAGCCCGGCTTCTACACCGAGCGCCACGCGCAGACCGCCTCGGCGTTCGCCGCCCAGGCGGCGATCGCGCTCGAGAACGCCCGGCTGTATGAGAAGAGTCAACGCGAGATCGCCGAACGGCGGCGCGCCGAAGACGAGCTGCGCGAAGCGAACCGCCGCCTGCACCTGCAGATCGCCGAGGTCGAAGCCCTCGAGGGCCGCTTGCGCGAGCAGGCGACGCGCGACGCGCTCACCGGGCTCTACAATCGCCGCTTCTTCGCCGAGACGCTCCACCGCGAGCTCGCCCGCTGCCGGCGGGAGGCGCGGCCGCTCAGCCTGGCGCTCATCGATCTCGATCACTTCAAGGAAGTCAACGACGCGCACGGCCACGAGGCCGGCGACCGCGTGCTCGAAGCGTTCGGCCGTTTCCTGCACGAGCGCACGCGCGACGCCGACATCGCCTGCCGCTATGGCGGCGAGGAGTTCGTCGTCCTGCTGCCAGGCGCCGCGGGCGCCGACGCCGGCGCTCGCGCCGAACAGTGGCGCGACGCCGCGCAGCGGGTCCGCGTGGCTCACCAGATGCGCGAGCTCGTCTTGACGATCTCGATCGGCGTCGCCGAGTTCCCGACGCACGCGACCAACGCCGACGAGCTCATCCGCATCGCCGACGTCGCGCTCTATCAGGCGAAGCGCGAAGGACGGAACCGCGTGGTCCTGGCGCGCTGAGCGGTGGCTCCCCGCCCGGGACGCGAGATACCGGCGGCTCTTTTGCGACCCGCCGAGCGCGCTGCTAGCCTGCCTCGATGCGCCCCGCCCGCTCCCCGGCTGGCGAACGCCGGCGGCTGATCGCGATCCGGACCGCCCACACGGTCGTCTGGGCCTTTTTCGCCGGCTGCGTCTTCGCCGCGCCCGTGTTCTCCTGGAAGAGAGAGCACGGAACCGCGGCTCTGCTGCTCGCGCTCGTGTTCGTCGAGGTCCTGGTGCTGCTCGTCAATCGCCGGCGATGCCCGATGACCGACCTGGCGGCGCGCTACACCGAGGACCGGCGGGCCAACTTCGATATCTATCTGCCCGAGTGGCTCGCGCGCCACAACCAGACGATCTTCGGAACGCTGTACCTGGCCGACGTGCTGTTCGCGCTCTTTGCCTGGCGGGCTACCTAGTCCCGTCAGGAACCCAGCAGCTCGGACAGCCGGCGCCGGCCCGCGCGGCTCACCGGCAAGCGGGAGCCGTCCTTGAGCACCGCGACGAAGCTGTCCTTCGCGTAGGGATCGAGGCGCACGATGCGCTCGACGTTGAGCAGAAACGAACGGTGCGCACGGGCGAACCGGCTCGGATCGAGCTGGGTCTCGAGATCCGCCAGCGTCTGCTGCTTGAGATACCGGCGGCCATCGGCCTTGATGCTCACGTAGTCGTCCTTCGCCTCGACGAAGTCGATGTTCGCGACCGGCACGACCAGGATCTGACCGTCCTCGCGCACCAGCACCCGCTCGAGCCGGCGTCCGTCGGGCCGCGCCGTGGCGGTGAGCGCCGCCACGGGGAGCAAGGCGGAACCCTCCGCGGCGAGACGCCTGCGGGCCCGGTCGAGCGCCTCGGCGAAGCGCTCCGGCGACACCGGCTTCAACAGATAGTCCACGGCGTGGACCTCGAAAGCGCGCAGCGCGTGCTCGTCGTGCGCGGTGACGAAGATCACCGCCGGCCGTGCGCTCTTGAGCTCCAGCAACTCCAGGACCTCGAAGCCGGAGAGCTTCGGCATCTGGATGTCGAGCAGGACCAGGTCGGGCTGCAGGTCGGCGCAGAGCTTCACGGCCTCGAAGCCGTTGGCTGCCTCGCCCACCGGCTCGGTCTCGTCATGAGCCGCCAGGTACTCGCGCAACAGGGTCCGCGCCGGGGCCTCGTCGTCGACGATCAGGACTCGCATCGGCGCCAACTCTATGCCGCCTCTACGCTGCGGCGCGCGCCGGCAGCACCAGCTCCGCCCGGAAAGCGGCGCCCTCGTCGTCGGCCTGCAGCGCCGCTTGGTTGCCGAAAAAGGCCTCGAGACGCGCGCGCACGTTGCGCAGGCCGAGCCCGGTGCCGCCCTCGCGCGGACGGTCGGCGTCGCACGGATTGGTCACCGCCAGGTGCAGCCCGTCCCCCTCGCGCCGCGCGCTGATGCGCACCGTACCGCCCTGCAGCCGGTGCGCGATGCCGTGGCGGACGGCGTTCTCGACCAGAGGCTGCAGAAGCAACGGCGGCACCGCGAGGCTGAGGGTGTCTTCGGCGATGTCGGTCTCGACGCGCAAGCGCGCCCCGAATCGCACCTGTTCGATGGCCAGAAAGGTCTCGGCCAGATACAGCTCTTCGCCGAGCGGAATCTCCTGCCGCGCGCCGAGACCGAGGCTCTTGCGCAGGAAGCCGGCGAGCAGCAGGCACATGCGCCGCGCCGCCTGCGGATCGGAACCGGTAAGCGCGCTCACCGAGTTCAGGCTGTTGAAGAGAAAGTGCGGATCGAGCTGCGCCTTGAGCGCCTTGAGCTCGGCATCGCGCGCCAGCACCTGCATCTCCAGGGCGCGTCGTTCCGCCTCGCGCGACGTCGCGGCGGCGAGCAGGAGGTAGTGAACCACCGCGGCCAGGGCGAAGAGCAGCAGACCGACGGCGAACAGGATGGGCAGCGCCAGCGCGTAGTGTTCCGCGAGGTCGGGCAGCGCCGTGGTCTTGGCGAGCAGCGCGACCCACGCCCTGCCCATCGCCAGCCAGCCGCCGCTCGACAGCACGGCGGTCGCGGCCAGGGTCAGCAGCACGCGCCCCGGCGCCGTTCCCGGGATCGGCAGCGCGCGCGCCAGATACCACGCCGAAAGACAGAGAAACGCGTACGCCAACGTCATCGGCAGGACCACCGCCAGGGCTTCGCGGTAGCCGGCGTGACCGGCGCTCGCGAACAACAGTGTGAGCAGCAGCGCGAGCGGCGCCCAGACCGCGAGATACAGGCCCAGCAGCCGGCGGTTGGCAAGAATCGGGTGCATGGCTAGTTGGAGACCTCGATGCCGCCCATCAACGCCAGACCGCGCAGGACCAGACGGCCACGCGCCGCGCCCAACCGCGGACGCGTCTTGTCTTCGATGCCGCCCATCAGCACCATCACCTTCGACACCACCTCCCAGTCCTCCGGCACCTTGAGCTCGATGCCGCCCCAGAAGGCGAAGAGGTCGATCACCGCCTCGCCGTCCGCGAGCTGCGCCTGTCGCAGATCGAGAGCGCAGCCGCCCATGAACGCCGAGATGTCGCCACCGCGAAACGCGGTCGACGAATTCCGCCGTTCGTTGCCCGCCATCATGGCGAACAGATTCACTACGTCGTCGGAGTTGGCCGCCGCGCCCGAGCACCCCGTGCGCGGTCCGGCCAGCGCGCGCCAGACGAAGCTCGCTCCGAGCAGCAGGAGCAGGAGAGGCCAGAACAACTCCCAGAAATTGAAGCGCACCAGGCCCATCAGGTCGGCCCACAGCCAGACGCCGGCGACGATCCACACCAGTCCCCACGGCCACGTCGGCGATCCCCAACGGCGCAGAACCGTGGTGATCCCCAGGGCGATGAATCCGACCGGCCAGACGTACGGCACCAGGTGCCGCGCCTCGGCGATCTGCAGATTGTCGAGCAGGAACAGCGTACCCAGCGCGAGGATGAACAGCCCCACCACCAGGCGCGGCGTGAGAATCGGACGATCACTCGGCATGGTTCGCTCCCCGGCGCGACCAGAGCTCGCTGGTGAGCACGCGGAGGCCGGCGAAGATCAGGAACAGCGGCCACGAGTTGTGCCAGCTCAGCCCGAACCAATGCAGGATGCTCGCCTGCGCCCACAGGCCGATGAAGATCAGCCACAGACCGCCGCCCCGGCGGTCGCTTTCGCAAGGCGCTAGGAGCTTCCCGAGACCGACGGCCATCAGGATGCATGGCCAGTACGTCGCCATCGCATGTTCCGGCAGCACGTCGAAGTGCGCGAGCAGGAAGATCGCGCCGAGCGTCATCAACACCAAACCGCCTACCAGGCGCCCGGAGCGTTTGTCCAACGAGCGGTCGTTCATTTCACCCTCCCGGCGGCCGCGTCCGCAGCCGCGTTCGAGTGCAAGGTACGCGTTCGCGGAAGCGATGTCCCGCCGCGACCGGCGAACGGCGCACCGGCACCGGTGAACGGGGGCTTCCGCCTTCGGACCCGCCGCGCTAGGGCTTCTTGACGCTCGCGCGCAAGCCCCGCCAGCGCTCGAGGCGAGCGCGGAGCTCGCCTTCGAAGCCATCGCCTCGGGGCTGATAGAAGGTCGCGCCGCGCAGCGCGTCCGGGAGACACTCGAGCCCGCCGACGCCCTCTTCCGTATCCGGCGCGTACACGTAACCGCGGCCGTAGCCGAGATTCCCCATCAGGCGCGTCGGGGCGTTGCGGATCGCGAGCGGCACCGGCTCGGCGGGGTTGCGTTCGATCGCCTCGCGCACAGCGCCATAGGCGCGATAGACCGCGATGCTCTTCGGCGCCAGCGCCAGGTACACCACCGCCTGGGCGAGCGCCAACTCACCCTCCGGAGAGCCTAGCTGCTGGAACGCCTGGGTGGCGGCCAGAGCCTGCGGCAGTGCCAGCGGGTCCGCCAGGCCGACGTCCTCGCTGGCGAACCGCACCATGCGGCGCGCCAGATAGAGCGGCTCCTCGCCGGCCGCCAGCATGCGCGCCAACCAGTAGAGCGCGGCGTCGGGATCGCTCTCGCGCAGCGATTTGTGCAGCGCCGAAATGAGGTTGAAGTGCTCCTCGCCCGCCTTGTCGTAGAGCAGAATCTTGCGTTGCACGACGTCCTGCACCGCGGTGGCCTGGATCTCGGCCCCCGCCGCGGCGTCGTCGGACACCAGTTCCAGGATGCCGAGCGCGCGCCGCGCGTCGCCGTTCGCCAGCCGCGCGATGGCTTCGAGCGCTTCCCCGGCGAAGCTCAGATCCCGTGAGCCCAGGCCGCGCTCCGTATCGACGAGCGCCTGGCGCAGAAGCTCCACCACCTCGGTCTCGGAGAGCGCCCGCAGCACGACCACGCGGCAGCGCGACAGCAAAGCGGCGTTGAGCTCGAAGGACGGGTTCTCGGTCGTGGCCCCCACCAGCACGATGTCGCCGCGTTCGACGTAGGGCAGGAACGCGTCCTGCTGCGCGCGGTTGAAGCGGTGGATCTCGTCGACGAAGAGCAGGGTGCGCTTGCCCTGCGCCTCGCGCAGGTGCTTGGCCTGCGCCATCACGTCCTTGATTTCCTTGATCCCCGAAGTGACGGCCGAGAACGGCACGAACTGACACGCCGTCTCGGCGGCGATGATCCGCGCCAGGGTCGTCTTGCCGGTGCCGGGCGGGCCCCAGAAGATCAGCGACGGCACGCGATCCTGAGCGATGGCGCGGCGCAGAAAGCCGCGCTCGCCGACCACCTCGCCCTGGCCCACGATCTCGTCGAGCCGGCGCGGCCGCATGCGTTCCGCGAGCGGCGTGCCGACGCCGGCGCGCTTCGTCTCCGCCGACCGCGGGGCCTCCTGGTCGTCGAAGAGCCCGCGGGTCATGGTTGGCTCAGCTGGCCGAGTCGATCGCGCGCACGATCGCGTCCGTGAACTCCGAGGTCGACGCGGTGCCGCCGAGATCGCGGGTGAGGATCTTCTGATCGACGATGACGCGCCGCAAGGCGGCCCGCAACCGATCCGCCTCGGCGAACATGTCCAAGTGCCGCAGCATCAGGATCGCCGAACGGATCAGGGCGAGAGGATTCGCCAGGTTGCGTCCGGCGATGTCCGGCGCGCTGCCGTGCACGGCTTCGAACACCGCGTACTCGTCGCCGAGGTTGGCGCCGGCGACTACCCCGAGCCCGCCGACCAGACCGGCGCAGAGATCGGACACGATGTCGCCGTACAGGTTCTCGAGCAGCAGCATGTCGAACTGCTCCGGCTTGATCACCAGCTGCATGCACAGGTTGTCGACGATCTTGTCGTCGGCCTGGATGTCCGGATACTGCGCCGCGACCTCGCGGAAGCAATCCAGAAACAGGCCGTCCGAGAGCTTCATGATGTTCGCCTTGTGCACGGCGGTCACGCGCTTGCGGCCCATCTTGCGCGCATACTCGAACGCGAAACGCGAGACGCGCAGCGAAGCCTTGGCGGTGATGATCTTCAGGCTCTCCACGACGCCCGGCACCACGGTGTGCTCGAGGCCGGCGTACAGGTCCTCGGTGTTCTCGCGCACCACCACCAGGTCGACGCCCTCGAACCGGCTGGCGATGCCGGGCAGCGTGCGCGAAGGACGAAGGTTGGCGTAGAGCTCCAGCTCCTGGCGCAGCTGCACGTTCACCGACTTGAAACCGCGGCCGATCGGAGTCGTCACCGGCCCCTTGAGCGCGACCTTGGTGCGCCGGATCGAATCGAGAACGTCGTCGGGCAGCGGCTTGCCGCCGAGCGCCACGGCTTCGGCGCCGGCGAGATGGCTGTCCCAGTCGAACTTGGCACCGGCGGCTTCGAGCACTCGCACCGTGGCCGAGGTGACCTCGGGGCCGATGCCGTCGCCGGGCAGAAGAGTAATCGTGCGCAGAGTCGTCATAGAGCTTCAAAATCTATCACGCCGGCCGTCGCGGGACCGGCGCGGGGCCCTGTTCCGACGCGGCCTACGGCTTGATCGGCAAGGGGTAGCGCAGCGATTCGAGCAGCCAGGGGCCGTTCTGTTTCACCTGCGTCATCAGCTCCGTGAGCAGCGCGTCGCGACGTTCGAACAGCCGGTACCCGGACTGGTCCCGCAGATAGCCGCGCGCCTTCGGGTGCCGGGCGAACAGCTCCGCCTCGCCGAGCTCCTCGCGGAGGCGGGCGAACTGCCGTCGGCGCTCGAGCAGCGCCGCCACCAGCAGCGGCATCACCGTCGTGTAGTCGGCCTGCAGGCTCTCGGTCGTCAACTTGTAGGCGTCCTTGTCCACCTTGCCCCAGGTCACGGCCTCAGCCGGCGGGCACGACGACAGCGAACCCTCGGTCACCGGGGCGCTCACGATCTGCACGTCGAAGAGATATCCACGCACGTCCGGCAAGCCCAGGACCTGGCCGAGAGCCGGCTCGGGCTGCAGGTTGTAGTTCTTGGGCACTCCGCCACCCAGCACCAGCGTCGCCAGCGCCTTCGGGTCGCTGTGGAAGAGCCCCCAGAAGTGGTACGCGCAACTCTCGAACACTTCGGCGTGCAGGTCGAGCTCGAAGCCGTACGCCGGCAGCAGGCCGGCCTCACGCATGGCCCAGAGCTTCATCGAATTGAGGAACAGGCTGCCGTCGCCCGGGGCGCCGACGAAGATCGGGATCGCCATGCGGTGACAGGCGGCGAGCAATCCCTCCTCGACGCCCGTGTGCTTCTCCTGCGCCGCGTAGATCGCGCCCAGCAGGTAACGCAGCTCGGTGCCGGTCATCTTCCGCTGGAACTCCGGCCGCAGCAGGCAGGCCGACGTGAACCGATCCTGGTCGAGCAGCACGCCCTCGTCGAACGCCATGTCGGTAACGCGAATCGTGCCCTCGTCGCGCAGCGCCGCATCGTCGGTGAAGATCGGAACCTCGTGGACCGGACCGTCCTTGTAGGCCTCGAGGCTGCGATGGCCGTCGTGATAGCAGACCGCGTCGGTCGTGCTCAGATACGCCACCCAGCCGGTCTCGAGCAGCGGAATGAGCCAGCTCTGATGCTGACCCGACACCGTCACCGGCCCGGCCACCGCGAGCGTGAACGGACAGCCGGCGCCGATGGCGTCGTCGAGAATCGAGTACACGCGCCGCAGGTACGCCCCGCCGAACGCGGGCATGCAATGGCGCAGCAGGTCGTCCAGATTGGCGACCTCGTCGACGCGCTTCGTCACCACGCGCTTGCGGCCGCTCGCTTCCTGCACGGTCGGATGCCCGTGCTCGTGATGCTTCGAGTGCTCGTTCATGCGCTGAAGTCTAGCAACGCTGCCGGGGATCCGTGGCGCGAAAGCAGCCGACCGAGAGCAACGGCAGCCGCTGCAAGGACCGGGGCACGAGGCCGTTCAGGCGCTCGACCGGCGACCACTCCTCGCGGGGAGCAGGCGCCGGCCACGAAGAAAGGAGCAAGAGAGCGTTCGGCAGGCGAGATCAGGAGAGACTTACCCACGCGGCGTGCCCGCCGCGCCAGGCGGATTCTGAGGCGTGGCTCCTCCGCCGCAACGAAAGCCTCGCACCGGCGACCCGCGTCGAGCCGCGCCACGTTGGTCCGGGTAAAGAACGGGATGGAACCTTCAGCCCGACGCCCGGCGTTCGAGACGATTCTGCGGCGCGGTACCGCTCCGTCTTAGCGGTCGCAGCCAAGGCACGTCCTCGCGGTGCCGGCGGGCCGCACCGTGCAGGGAATCACCGCCGTCGCGCTCGCAAGACCTGCTGTTCGCGGAAATCCAGGGCGGAGTCCGCGCAGCGCAACCGCCGATCTAGTGAAGGGATCGACCAATCGACTGCCCACGGCCGGCGATCGCGCCCAGCGCCTCTCCGGGCGCCGTGGGCGAGGCCGCCCCAATCCGCCGTCCCACCCAGAAACCGCCGCCGCCCCGAGCGCCGCCGGTCCTCGGTGCGAGACTGACACCGGGATGCTTCTCACCGGCTCAAGAATCCGCCCGGCGCGGCGTGCTCGCCGCGCAAGACAGTCCCCCGCGCAGTCAAACGGACTCCCCCGACGCGCATCGCACGGGACGCCGAGAGACGGGAAGTAGGAACTGAAGTACGAGGAACCAGAGCAGGAAGAACGGACCCTACCGGTGCGTGAGCTCTTCGAGCCGGGCCACCACGTCGCGGTAGTTGCTGTTGACGCCGTAGATCTCGACGAACGTCTTGTACGCCGTCTCGCGATCGCCCGCCT
>WBZN01001631.1_pt1 | contig 13289 bp, 8 predicted proteins | sample 5204281 | NCBI WGS metagenome assembly WBZN01 (sample SAMN12344347, study PRJNA552823) | activated sludge metagenome | biome: Activated sludge suspended growth; feature: Nitrification reactor; material: Wastewater; isolation source: activated sludge from nitrification reactor of wastewater treatment...
GGGCGATCTCCAGCAGCGCGGCGGTCAAGCCGGGCGAGATCGCGAATTTCACGCCGAGCGCCGCGCATTGCTTCATCTGCGCCCCGGTGGTGACCGTGCCGGCGCCGATCAGCAGCTTCGGCCGCTCGCGCTGCAGCCGGGCGATGGCTTCGAGCGCCACCGGGGTGCGCAGGGTGACCTCCAGCGCGGTCAGCCCGCCCTCGGCCAGCGCATCGGCCAGGGGCACGGCATCCTCGACGGCATCGATGGCGATGACCGGCAGGGCAGGTACGCCCTTGAGCAGGTCGAAGGCGGAAAGCGGTTTCTTCATGTCGCCTCGCGGTGGAAGGTGCGCCAGGCGCCGTAGAGCGCCGCGCGTTCGTCCATAATGACAGAGATCGGCACGGGGGCCAGCAGGTCGGCGATGCGGCCCTTGTCGAGGAAGCGCTCGATGAGCCGGCTGCGGCGGGCGAAATCGAGCAACTTGGGCGTGATGCCGCCGCCGATATAGACCCCGCCCCGGGCGCCGAAGGCCAAGGCCAGGTCGCCGGCGACGCTGCCCAGGATCTCGAAGAACAGCAGGACCGCCTCGGTGGCGATGGCGTCGCCCGCCAGAGCCCGGCGCGAAACTTCGGGTCCGTCGACCTCCTCGACCCTCTGCCCGGCCTCGCCGGCCAGGAAGCGGTGGATGTTGCCCAGGCCGGCGCCGTTCAGCACCCGCTCGGCCGAGACGCGGCCATATTTCGCCCGCATCTGCTCCCACAGCCGGACCTCGCGGTCGGTGGTCGGCGCGAAGCCGACATGGCCGCCCTCGCCCGAAATCAGCGCCCAGGTCCTGCCGGCCGGCACATAGCCGCCGACGCCGAGTCCGGTGCCCGGCCCGATCACCAGGCAGATCGCCTGCGGGTCGGCCCGGCCCGGGCGCAGCACCTGCAGACGGTCGCCGGTCAGCGACGGCACCGAGGCGGCCAGGGCCTCGAAGTCGTTGATCACCGCGAAGTGCCCGAAGCCGAACTGTCCGGCGATGTCCGCCTTGCGGAAGCGCCAGGGCGAGTTGGTGAGCTTGATCTCCGCCCCGTGGGTGGGACAGGCGACGGCGAAACAGGCCTGCACCGGGCGCGCGCGGGAGACGCCGCCGAGATAAGTCGAAATGGCGTCGGCGAGGCTGGGAAATTTGCCCGCGCTCAGCACCTGCACGTCATGCAGCGCGCCCGCCGCATCGGCGATGGCGAAGCGCGCATTGGTGCCGCCGATATCGGCGACCAGGAGCTCGCCGCCCGCCTCCGGCATTCAGGCGGCCCCGAGCAGGGTAATGCCGCCCTGTTCCGCCGGGGCGGCGTTGGCGCGCATGCCGGCGAACAGCTCGCGGCCGAAGCCGAAGGCCGAGGCGCGCGGATCCGGGTGCCAGTGCGGCCGCGCGTTCCAGTCCGCTGCCGGCACTTCGGCGCCAAGGGTGCCGTTCTCGGCATCCAGCGCGACCACGTCGCCGTCGCGCAACTTGCCGATCGGCCCGTCGCCGGCGGCCTCGGGCGACAGATGGATCGCCGCCGGCACCTTGCCCGAAGCGCCCGACATGCGGCCGTCGGTGACCAGCGCCACCTTGTAGCCGAGATCGAGCAGCACGCCCAGCGACGGGGTGAGCTTGTGCAATTCCGGCATGCCGTTGGCACGCGGCCCCTGCCCGCGCACCACGACGACCACGTCGCGATGCAGCTGGCCCGCCTTGAAGGCCGCCAGGACCTGGTCCTGGTTGTCGAAGACCGCCGCCGGCGCGCGGATAAGGCGATGCTGCGGCTTCACCGCGGAGATCTTGATGATCGAGCGGCCGAGATTGCCGGTCAGCAGCCGGATGCCGCCCTCGGCGTCGAAGGGATCGCCGGCCGGGCGCAGCACGTCGCGATCGCCGCTTTGCGCCGGCGCATCGCGCCAATCGAGCTTGCCGTCGTTCAGCCAGGGCTCGCGCGCATAGCTGGCGAGGCCGCGGCCCATCACCGTCTCGGTGTCGGCGTGCATGTGGCCGCCGGCGAGCAGCTCGCGGATCACGAAGCCGGTGCCGCCCGCCGCCTGGAAGTGGTTCACGTCGGCCTGGCCGTTGGGATAGACCCGCGCCAGCAGCGGCGTCACCCGAGACATGTCGGCGATGTCGGTCCAGTCGATCTTGATCCCGGCGACCGCAGCCATGGCGACCAGGTGGATGGTATGGTTGGTCGACCCGCCGGTCGCGACCAGCGCCGCGATGGCGTTGACGATGGCGCGCTCGTCGACGATCTCGGACATCGGGCGATAGTCGTTGCCCTGGGCGGTGATCGCCGCCGCGCGTTGGGTGGCGGCGCGGGTCAGCGCGTCGCGCAGAGGCGTGTTCGGATGCACGAAGGCGGCGCCCGGCAGGTGCAGGCCCATCGCCTCCATCAGCATCTGGTTGGAATTCGCGGTGCCATAGAAGGTGCAGGTGCCCGGCGCATGATACGAGGCCGATTCCGCCGCCAGCAATTCGGCCCGCCCGACCTTGCCTTCGGCGTAGAGCTGTCGCACCCGCGACTTCTCCGAATTGGACATGCCGGTCGGCATCGGTCCCGCCGGCACGAAAACCACGGGAAGATGGCCGAAGGCGAGCGCGCCCATGAACAGGCCCGGCACGATCTTGTCGCAGATCCCGAGGCACAGCGCGGCGTCGAACATGCCGTGGGTCAGCGCCACCGCCGTCGACAGCGCGATGACGTCGCGGCTGAACAGCGACAGCTCCATGCCCGGCTGGCCCTGGGTGACGCCGTCGCACATGGCCGGCGTGCCGCCGGCGAACTGCGCCACCGCGCCCACGGATTCCGCCGCCTGCTTGATCAGCGGCGGGAAGTCGCCATAGGGCTGGTGCGCGGAAAGCATGTCGTTATAGGCCGAGACGATGCCGATATTGGGCACCGCGTCGCCAGCCAGCAGCTGCTTCTGCGGCTCGGCGCAGGCGGCGAAGCCATGGGCGAGGTTGCCGCAGGACAGATGCGTGCGCTGCGGCTTCTGCGCCCGCGCCGCCACCATGCGATCGAGGTAATCGGCGCGGCTGTCGCGGCTGCGCTCCTTGATCCGCTCGGTGATGTCTCTGACGGCGGGGAGAAGTCCGGTCATGGCAAATCCGATCGCTAGGGGTTCGGAACGCTCAATCGGTCCACAGGATGTCGAGGTCATCCTTGCGCGCCGCCAGCAGCGCGGCGATGGGCGTCGTCGCCTTGCCCGCCAGGGCCTGGGACAGCACGGTCCGCTTCAACCGGCCGGAAATCGCGATCATCAGCAGCTTGGCATGGAGCAGCGCCGCCAGGGTCAGCGACAGGCGCGGATAGCCGCTCTGCGGCGCGTCGATGGCGAGGCAGGTGGCCGGATTGCCGACATCGAGCCCTGCCGCAAGCTGCGGGATGCCGGGGAACAGCGAGGCGAAATGCCCGTCGGTTCCCATGCCCAGCAGCACCACGTCGAAGGGCCGTGCCATCGTGGCCATCGAAGCTTCGGCCTGCTTCAACCCGCTGCTCGGCTTGCGCGCGGCGTTGTAGAGCGCATGGAACTGCACCGCCTTGGCCGGGCCGCGCAGCAGGGTTTGGCGCACCAGATGCTCGTTGCTGTCGACATGGGTGGTGGCGACCCAGCGCTCGTCGGTCAGGCCGACCTGGATGCGCTCCCAGTTCAGCGGCTTGGCGTTCAGGCGCTCGAAGATCGGCTGCGGCGTGGCGCCGCCGGGCACGATGAGGCTGGCGACGTTGCGCTGGGCGATGCCGTCGCCGAGCTGCTCGGCGATGCGATCGGCCGCCGCATCGGCCCAGGCCGCCCGATCCGAATAGTCGAGCCAGCGCACCCGCGACATCTGGGTTGAGGTCTCAAGCATCGTCTTCGTGCCAGGTCCTGCCGTCGCGCTCGATCAGGGCGATGGCGGCGCTGGGTCCCCAGGAGCCCGCGGTGTAAGGGCGCGTCGGCACGCTTAGCTGCTGCCAGCTTTCCAGGATGGAATCGGTCCACCGCCAGGCTGCCTCGACCTCGTCGACGCGCATGAACAGGGTCGGCCGGCCGCGGATCACGTCCAGCAGCAGGCGCTCATAGGCGTCGGGAATGACCGTGCCGAAGGTGTCGGCGAAGCTGAGATTGAGCGCCGTCTGCTGCAGGCGCAATTCGCCCGGCCCCGGTTTCTTGTTCAGCATCTGGAAGCGCACGCCCTCGTTCGGCTGCAGCCGCATGATCAGGCGGTTGGCCGGCGGCATCGCGCCATAGGTCGGATAGATGAAGTGCGGCGGCGCCTTGAACTGCACGACGATCTCGGAGCAACGCTGCGGCAGGCGCTTGCCGGTGCGCAGATAGAACGGCACCCCGGCCCAGCGCCAGTTGTCGATCTCCGCCCGGATGGCGACATAGGTCTCGCGGTCGCTGGCGCCCTTGGCGTCGGTCTCTTCGAGGTAGCCCGGCACCGGCTGGCCCTCGATCGCGCCGGCGCGGTACTGCCCGCGCACGGTGGCGTTCGCCGCTTCCTGCGCCGTCAGCGGGTTCAGCGATTTCAGCACCTTCACCTTCTCGTCGCGCACCGAATCCGCGTCGAGGGTGATCGGCGGCTCCATTGCCGTCAGGCACAGCACCTGCAGCAGGTGGTTCTGCACCATGTCACGCAGCGCGCCGGAGCCGTCGTAATAGCCCCACCTGCCGCCGACGCCGACCGTCTCGGCCACGGTGATCTGCACATGGTCGATATGGGTGCGGTTCCACAGCGGCTCGAACAGCGAATTGGCGAAGCGCAGGACCATCAGGTTCTGCACCGTCTCTTTGCCGAGGTAGTGGTCGATGCGGTAGATCTGCCGCTCGGCGAAGACCGCCCCCACCGCGGCGTTGATCGCCTGCGACGACGCCAGATCGTGGCCCAGCGGCTTTTCCAGCACCAGGCGCGTCTGCGGCGTCACCAGGCCGTTGGCGCCCAGATTGGCGGCGATCGGGCCGAACAGGTTGGGCGCGGTCGCCAGGTAGAACACCCGCACCACCGCCTGGCGGTCCTTCAGCGCCGCGACCAGGTCGGCATAGCCGTCCTTGCGGGTGGCATCCAACCCGACATAGGCGAGCCGGCGCGAAAAGCGCGCCCAGACCTCGGGGTTGAGCGGCCGGCCCTTGGTGGAGAATTCCTTGCAGGCTTCCTCGACCAGATTCTGGAAATCGCCCGCGGCCATGTCGCCGCGCGACACCGCGATGATGCGGCCGTCCGGCGGCAGGCGGTTGTCCCGGTCAAGCTCATAGAGGGCCGGCAGCAGCTTGCGCCGGGCCAGATCGCCGCGCCCGCCGAACACCACCATGTCGAACGGCTCGGTGATCAGGGTGGTGCGCTGGGTCGTCGGGGATGGCATTTCCATGTCAGATCTCGCGGGCGGGCGCCGGCCGAAGGACCCGCCCTGGGCAATTGCTCAGGCTCATTGGGAATCAATTACCGCAACCTTCCCGCTCCGGCAAACGATCATGCACGGACAGGGCGAAAAAAGCCGCAATTACAGCCGGATCGGCCCCGATTCGTGGGGTCCCGGCGGCGATTGCCCTGAATCGCCCGGCGTGACAGGATCGCGCCAAAATCGCAGCCGCCCGGGGGAGGGCCTTTTTCCGGCGGCGCAGGAGCAATCTGGGGGCGGCATGGCAGCCATCGACGTGGCGCGGAATCTGGCGTTCTGGCAGGGCAAGGTCGAGCCCAAGCCGGTCAAGGGCGGCATCACCAACGCCAATTTCATGGTCGAGGACCGCAGCGGCCGTTATTTCGTCCGCGTCGGCGAGGACATCCCGATCCACGGCGTCATGCGGTTCAACGAGGTGTCCGCCAGCCGCGCCGCCGCCGCCTGCGGCCTGTCGCCGGAGGTGGTGCATCAGGCGCCGGGCGCCCTCGTCTTCCGCTTTATCGAAGCCAAGACCCTCGGCGCCGAGGACGTGCGGCCGCGCGCCATGCTGGAGCGCATCCTGCCTTTGCTGCGGATCTGCCACCGCGAGATGCCGAAGCAGGTGCGCGGACCTGTTCTGATCTTCTGGGTCTTTCATGTCGTGCGCGACTACGCCCACACGCTGAAGGCGGGCAACAGCCGCCACCTCGCCGACATCCCCGCCTTGCTCGCCATGGCGGCGGAGCTGGAAAAGGCGGTCGGCCCGGTCGACATCGTCTTCGGCCACAACGATCTGCTGCCCAGCAATTTCATGGATGACGGCAAGCGGCTCTGGCTGATCGATTGGGACTATGCCGGGTTCAACTCGCCGCTCTTCGACCTTTCCAACCTCGCCTCCAACAACGAGGTGACCGAGCCGGACGAGCGCTGGCTGCTGGAGAGCTATTTCGAGAAGCCCCTCACCAGCCAGCTCTGGCGCAGCTACCGCGCGATGAAATGCGCCTCGCTCCTGCGCGAGACCATGTGGAGCATGGTGCAGGAGATTCACTCGGAGCTGGATTTCGACTATCCAGCCTACACTGCGGATTATCGCGGAAGGTTGGAGCGGATGTATAGGGAGTTCAGGGCGGGGTAGTTCCGACAAATTCGATCGTCACCCCGGCCTGCGAGCCGGGGTCCATCCAGCCGCAGGCGCCAAGTCCGACCATGGACCCCGGATCAAGTCCGGGGTGACGACCGAGATGTGGTGAAAACGCGGGTTAGACCCGCATCAGCGGCCGGGTCAGGCAGGTTGGGCCGCCCTCGCCGGGCACGCTGATCGCATCGGCCTCGATCACATGCACCTTGCACCCCGCCGCTTCCATGCGGCGCCGAGTTTCCGGGTTGCCCTTTACCATCACCACTTCGCGCGGCGCGATGGCGAGGACGTTGCAGCCCATGGAGGCGAATTCCTCGTCTGGGACCTCGACCAGCTCCATGCCCTTGTCCAGCAGCCATTCGCGGAACGGGATCGGCATCAGCGGCGAATAGACCAGCTGCAGGTCGCGGTCGAGCGGCGAGATCACCGACATCAGGTGGAACACGTCCGACGGGCCCTTGTAGTGCGGCATCACCGCGACCTCGACATGCACGCCCGGCCCGACGATGTCCTTGAACTGGCGGATGCCTTCGTCATTGCTGCGATAGGTGCGGCCGATGGCAACGGTATGCTCGTCGAGCCAGATGAGGTCGCCGCCCTCGACGCTGCCGCTGCCGGTGATCTTGCCGATGACGGGCACGCCCGCTTTCTCGAAAGTCGTGCCGTGAATAGCTGGCTCGCCGCGCCGCGCCGGCTTTCCCATGTTGCACAGGATGACGCCGCGCGGGCAGACCATCGCCGCATCCCGCACATAGAGGCTGTCCATGGTCAGCGCGTCGTTGGCCGGCAGATAGAGGATCTCCGCGCCCACGCCGGCGATGATGTCGGCGAAGCGCTGATGCTCGATGACCGCGCGGCGGAAATCGGGCGCCGTGTGATAGTTGAGGTCGCGCCATTCGCGGCCGATGGTCGCCTGGTCGATCATCGCGTCCTGCGGCCGCCGCATGGCGACGCGCTTCAGGCGTCCGAATTCGTTGAGTCCGGTGAGCATCGGATGTCTCCCTAAGCGGCGATGTTGGGCAGGCTGCGCGCAAAAACGGCGATGCGGCGACAGGCATCTTCCAGGCTGGCGTCGTCGGCGACGAAGGACATGCGCACATGGCCGGCGGCACTTGGCCCAAAGGCCGTCGCGTCCAGCACCGCGACGCCCTCGGCCTCGTAGAGCCGCTGCGAGAACTCGCCGGAACTCAACCCCGTGCCGCGCACATCCAGCATCATGAACATGCCGGCATCAGGGGTGAGGCAGCGCAGGCCGGGAATCTGGTTCAGCCGTGTCGCCGCGATGTCGCGGCGACGTTGATAGGTCGCGCGCATCGTCTCGACCTCGGCCAGGTCCTGCTCCAGCGCCACCAGGGCGCCGCGCTGCAGGAAGGTCGGCAGGCCGTAGAGCATCGCCATGCTGAGGTTGTGGATGTGATCGATGAGGGCGGTGGGCGCCACGATCCAGCCCATGCGCCAACCGGTCATGGCATGGGACTTCGACAAGCTGTTGATGGTGACCGTGCGCTCGGCCATGCCCGGCAGGCCGCCGATGCTGACATGCTCCTGGGCGAAGGTGAGCGCGGCATAGACCTCGTCCGACACGACCCACAGATCATGCTGCTGCGCCAGCGCGGCAACCCGCTCGAGCGTCGCCCACGGGATCATGGCCCCGGTCGGGTTGCAGGGGGTGGCAAAATAGATCGCCCGCGTACGGGGGGTGATCGCCCTGGCGATATCGTCGGGGTTGAGGTGGAAGCCGTTTTCGGGCCGCTGCGCCACCCGCACGATCCGGGCCCCTGGCGCCTGCAAGGTCGCCTCGTAGGTCACGTACATCGGCTCCGGCACGATCACTTCATCGCCGGGCGCCAGCAGGCAGAGCGAGGCGGCGAACAGCCCGCACTGGGCCCCGGCCATGACGGCGATGTTGTCCTCGGTCGTCGCCGCCCCGGTCTTGGCCTGGTGCCGGCGGGCGATCGCCGCGCGCAGTTCCTCCAGGCCCAGCAGGTCGCTGTAATGGGTATCCCCGGCGCGCAAGGCGGCAATGGTCGCCTCGGTGATCGCCGCGGGCGTGTCGAAATCCGGATCGCCGACCGACAGGATGATCACGTCGCGCCCGGCGCGGCGGTCCGCCACGGCGCGGTAGTGGATGTTCCAGGCGGAGGTGCCCTCCCCCGCGAGCCGGTCCACCAAGGGCGAAAAACGCATGGAATCCTCGCAATTCTTAACGCGGCGCAGACTGCTTGACGGCGGCCGGGCGGTCAAGCCGGCCGCCGACCAAAATACGCCGCAAAGCGCGGTCCTTCGCCGCCCCATCCAGGTCATTGCGCTCCGGCCGAATGCCGGGTACCTGGACCGGAAACCGGCAGCAGTAGCGAGCGGAGGCAACCTTGACCAAGATCTTCCACCAGCCCCTCGGCGGCAACCAGATGCCGCGCTTCGGCGGTCCGGCCACCATGATGCGGCTGCCGAGCCTGCCCTCGGCCAAGGGCCTGGACGCGGCCTTCGTCGGCGTGCCCTTCGACATCGGCACCTCGAACCGTTCCGGCGCCCGTTTCGGCCCGCGCCAGATCCGCGCCGAATCCTGCCTGATCCGGCCCTACAACATGGCGACCCGGGCGGCGCCGTTCGATTCGCTCAGCATCGCCGATATCGGCGACGTGGCGATCAACACGTTCAACCTGGAAAAGAGCGTCGCCATCATCGAGGCGGCCTATGACGAGATCCTGTCGCACAACTGCATCCCGATGACGATGGGCGGCGACCACACCATCGCGCTGCCGATCCTGCGCGCGCTGAAGAAGAGGTATGGCCCGGTGGGCATGGTGCATGTCGACGCCCACGCCGACATCAACGACACCATGTTCGGCGAGAAGGTCGCCCACGGCACGCCGTTCCGCCGCGCGGTCGAGGAAGGCCTGCTGGACGGCAAGCGGGTGGCGCAGATCGGCCTGCGGGCGACCGGCTATGCGGCGGAGGATTTCGACTGGCCGCGCGCCCAGGGCTTCCGCGTCGTCCAGGCGGAGGAGTGCTGGTACAAATCCCTGGCGCCCCTGATGGCGGAAATCCGCCAGCAGCTCGGCAGCGGGCCGGTCTATCTCAGCTTCGACATCGACGGCCTCGATCCCTCCTCCGCGCCCGGGACCGGCACGCCGGAGATCGGCGGCCTGACCACCATCCAGGGCATCGAGATCATCCGCGGCTGCCGCGGCTTGCAGCTGGTTGGCTGCGACCTGGTCGAGGTGGCCCCGCCATACGACCCGAGCGGCAACACGGCACTCCTGGCCGCCAACCTGCTTTACGAGATGCTTTGCGTGCTGCCGGGGGTGAAATACCGCGCCTAGAGGCGATACATCGGCGTATGAGCCAGGCTTGCTGGCGGACGCCCGGCAGTGGGCCGCTGCCTTGATCACCGCGGGCGGTTGCTTGTATGAGTTGACGCAGATCGCCTTGGCTTGTGCCGGCTTAGCTCAGGGGTAGAGCAACCGCCTTGTAAGCGGTAGGTCGCGAGTTCAAATCCCGCAGCCGGCACCATTCTTCTCGACAGCCTCCGACGACGTGACGCCACTGCGCAAAATTTTTTTTCGCGCACGTGATGGTGCAGCTGCCATTCATGCACAGTTCACCGCGACTGTGTTTTACTCTCCGCCGTTAAAGCCACGGCAACAGGTGCCCCCAAGCGCCAATGCCACATACCGGCGACCTCATTCAGCCCGAGGTCGCCGGTTTTATTTTGTCTCGGCGCATTGCGCCGCTGCGGTCTCCTGTCGTGGCAGTCGCCGGCGCGGCGATCGTCGCGCAAATCCTCCAGGAGCAGCCTTCGCGAGACGGTGAATTGAATCGCCATTCAGCGCGACGCCGCGCGCGGTGGCGAATGATGGGCGCGCGCCTCGGCCGTTCTCCGTCTCGCAGGACGGCATCGAAATGCAGAACCCGGTGTGAGGTCGGCTCGGGAGGTTCAGCGTGGGTTCACCGTGGTTACCAGAAGATGAACACCACGGGGAGGCAGAGGAATCCCAATCCGATCAACGCACGAAGAAGCCCGCATAGGGCTCGAAAAGGCCGGATTTTACGGGATTTCCACTGACTTTCGCGCCAAAGGCCGTCGACGCAGGGGCATTGGGGTCGCGTCGAAGGTCTGGAGGTGACAGCGGAAACACGCTCCGGGTCCAACCCGGCGCTCATTGAAGAGGGCAATGATATGGCTACGGATTCGACGAACCTGCAGCAGGGTGACGTCTCCATCGATTCTGGCGCTGACATGGCGGGAACGGAGCTTGATCCGAGCACGGTCCTGCTCGCGGCCGCGAGCGATGGCGCCCAGCCGATCCAGTTGCCCCGTGGCCAGCAGGTGGTGCTGATTCCGGTGAAGCCCGGCGACACCCTTGTGCTGCCGACCGATAGCGCCGACGGGTTGCTCGCAAAGATCGGCCCCGAGGGCAACCTGGCAATCGTCGTAGACGGCCGCACGATCATCTTCCAAGGCTACGTCCAGGCGAACGAGCAATCGCCGGTCAAGATCGTGACCAACGACGGCGATGCGGTGGATGTCACCGAAATCGTCGCCGACACCCTGCCCGACCTGAACATCCAGACCGCTGCCGGTCCCGCCGCCGGCGCCGCCGGAGCGTTGCCCAATACCACCAGCAGCGGCATCTTTGTTCCGTTCGCCGCCGGACCCGGCTTGGGCGGGCTGAAAGCCGTCGGCGTGCAGGACGGCACGGAACTCGGCTACAAGCTGATCGATGACACGCGCGTGCTCTACACCCGCGAGGAGGGCGAAACCGTCGATGGCAGCATCGTCATCATCCCTGAGACGGTCGTCGGCGAGGTCAAATTCGCGGGCGGATTCGAGGATTGGCAGCCGAATCAGGACACCTGCGAGCCGCCGGTCGCCCCGATGGCCCTCAACATCGTCTTCACGCCGGCCGACAACGAAGTCCTGCTGACGCTGAAGCTGAGCGGCTTCCCGGCGGGCAGCATCCTCTATATCGGCGATCCGACCGACGGCGTGCAGCCGGGCGAGTCGGAAGTGCCGTTCTTCAACCCGAATCCAGAGGACAATTTCCTCGTCCTCGCCGCGGCCGACATCGCCAAGGGCATCTTTGTGCTGCCGCCACAGGATGACTCACGGAATCTCGACCTCGATTATGTCGCCACCATCCAGGACCCCGACACCGGCGGTACCGCCGACCTGGTCGGCACGCGAGAGGTGGTTGTCGACGCCGTGGCCGAGGATGCCGAGATCGACTTCTTCGCCGCCGGGAAGGCAAAGGACCCCGCCGATGTGCCCAGCGTGCGCACGCCGGAAGATCCGGACACGACCACGGCGGATTGCGAGCCGACGGTCACCGTCATCAAGGCCAACGAGGACAATGCGCGAATCTGCCTGGAAGAGCAGGAAGAGAAATCTGTCGACTTCAATTTCGACAAGATCCATCTGACCTATGATCGTGAGTGCTGCCCGGTGGATGGTGAGCCGCTGTACCGCATCGGCTTTGGCGCCAGCACCCGGGACGATGATGGTTCCGAGGGCATCACGCGTATCCTCATCGCCTTCACCGAGAACGAATCCGGCGACGGAGCAACCAACAACGACGCCGACCTGGTCGACGTCACCCTGAACGACCAGGCCAAGATTCTCTTGTCCAGCAACGTGCTCGGAGACAACGGCACGGTCGAGGTCAAGGGTCTGATCTCCCAATCGGACGACGGTGTATTTACCCCGGCCATTGTCACGCTGGCCTATGAATTCACCAGCGAAGGCCTGGTCTTTACCGTGGTTGGCGCCGAGGTCGGCGGCAGCCCGGTCGTTCCGTTCGCGGTCCAGTCGCTCAATCTCGTGGATCTTGAGATCGAGCTGCCGCAGCATGACAGCGACGATTTCCGCCTCGACGTCACGGTGACGACCACCGAGCTCTTCATCGATGGCGAGCTGACCGCGGGCAACAACGAGGCCACGCACACAGAGAGCCTGATCTACAACATCGTCGCCATCGCCGACGGCGCCAACGTCGATGCCGGCAAGGAGGGCCACCCGGAGCAAGGTTGCGAGATCGCGGTCTACAGCGAAGACAACCAGCCTGACCCGAGCAAGCAGGGCCCGGACGCGAGCGAGACGCATCTCGCGATCCCCCTCGCCTTCACCGCCTCTCTCATCGACACGGACGGGTCCGAGGCCGTCATTGGCATAACGATCCGGCTGACGCCCGCCCTCGGCGGCGCCGACGACCTCTCCGGCCTCAAGTTCTTCGACAGCGACGGGGAGCTGACCGGTCTCAATGACACGATCACGCTTGGCCTGTCGGACGGGACCTCGGCGGAGTTCACCTTCGCCGCCACGCACGGCGTCGGCGGCTGGTCGATCACCCTGACGCCGGTCGATCCGACCGCGATTCTGGGCCTCGACGTCTCGCTCGACGGCCTGACGATCCAGACCCCGATCGACGACAGCACCGACATCCGCGCCGACATCGAGGTCCAGACCGGCGAGTTCGAGAACGGTCAGCTGGTCGACGAATCCTGCCATATCGGCGGCGACTGCCTGACGCTGCAGGTCGACGGCGTGGTCGGCCCCGCCGTGACCGAGTTCTCTGGCACCACCAGCTTCATCGAGGATGGCGGCGAGGAAGGCGAATGCCAGACCGATGAGCAGGGTCCGCTGTTGATCGACCTCGGCGGCCTGCGGGGAACCGCACAGGACAGCGACGGCTCCGAAGGCGTCATTCGCCTCTTGCTGAAGGAGTTGCCCGAAGGGTTCACCTTCGTCAACGGCAGCGGCGATCCGATCCAGGATGGCGACACGGTCAATCTGACCGCCT